>Ga0126342_10000150_pt1 | contig 53674 bp, 52 predicted proteins | sample Cyp1metagenome_FD_92528 | JGI IMG/M metagenome (GOLD analysis project Ga0126342, IMG submission 92528) | Coral microbial communities from Lord Howe Island, Old Settlement Bay, Australia - Cyphastrea 1 metagenome | ecosystem: Host-associated > Invertebrates > Cnidaria > Coral ...
GAATCACAAGAATCACAAGAATCACAAGAATCACAAGAATCACAAGAATCACAAGAATCACAAGAATCACAAGAATCACAAGAATCACAAGAATCACAAGAATCACAAGAATCACAAGAATCATCATCATCATCATCATCATCATCATCATCATCATCATCATCCTCATCCTCCTCGTCATCGTCATCCTCATCCCCTAACTACATCTACCAGTGTCACAGTCAGAAAACTGATGGTTTGCGGCATTTCTCCTTCTTCCTGATGCTGCGCAAGCAGGTCACTGGTGCGTGGCCGCTTCCCGTAGCTGGAGGTGCCATCAGCGAGCGGCAGCACTGCTGCGGCAGCATCCAGCTGCTGGATCGGTGGCGTGGCAGCGGGAGCTAAAACCTGGAAGTGGAAAAAACAACATATGTCATGAAAGTGGACAAGCCACATCAAGTCACCATTTCTAGAAAGTCTTGAAGCTGAACATGGCTATCATTTTCGTGGCATCTCCCACCCCACCGCTTTTCACCACCGGAACCCACCAGGTGGCCCTGGCAGAACTGTGCCTGGTCCATGGCACGCCCTTCCTGTTGATCTGCGGCGGAGAGCCGGAGCGCGATCTTCTGGGTGCCCAGCTGGGAACAAAACTGGCCAGGCAGGGGCGACTTGGGCGGCTTGGGAGGAAATCCATGGCACATGGAGAAATCCATAGGCCCTATTAGGCAATAGGTTTCCCGCTGGAAAAGTTTGATCACTGATTGTTTGTCACTGCTGAATGCAGATGCTTCATCTGGCACAGGCTGCCGCATGGCCGCGTTGCTTTCTTCTCCAGTGGTCACTTCAAGCTGCACGAGGATTTCCAGCGAATGGAGGGAGTTCAGTGGGAGCTGCTGCAGCAGCTCTTGGTGTTGGATCGTGAGCCTTGGCAGTGAACCGAGTGGAGCCTCCCGGTGGTCCGGGTTCTAGGAGTCTCGAAACCAGAGCCCAGGACGCTTTGGACACTTTGTCCAACTTCACGAGTTTCTTGCGCCACCTCAGAAGAAAGGGCTGGCTGAAGCAGGAAGGCCCAGAGGGAGATGGGCGCAGTACCAGGATGGATCAAACGGTAGCCCTTTGCGGGATGGGATTGCAAAATCAGTTGTGCCTTGGGCGGATGATAAATAAGCATGTGGCAATCAGGTAATCGATTTATCCATCCTATCTGATCCATTTTGGAACCGTTTTTAATTTATAATTTAAAACAGTTAAGTTATATCAACATTTTTTTATACACTGTACAATCACCCTCAGGACTATTACCATAGAACTACCCATACAATTACATATTTTTCAACTTAGAAATAATTCCCGACCATACCTCCCATTGTAATCATCTATAATCATCTTCAATCTTCATGATGGCCATTCATTCTCGGTGAGTATTGGTGAGAATCAGCCTTACTTCATATCCTCAATATCCAAAAACACAGTGGTTATCATGCATCACCATGACCAGCAGCCAGGTGGGTCTGCTTCGGTGGACGTGGTGGTGCTCACCAGCGCCTACCACGCGCGGCGCGTCAGAGGCGTGGCTGCGCTGCTGCTGGGCTTCTATGGCCTCTCCTTCCACGTGGCCGAAGTGGAGCTGTACCTTGGAGGTTGGTTAAAAACCGGGGGGAAGCTCACTGGGTTTGCGCAAAACATGGAGAATATTACGGTTTTATATTTATATTTATATATATATTATACATGTTAATAACTCAGGATTTTGATAACACCCCAGATGATGTGGAAAGTATTTGATAGCAAATAGTGGTTTTAGAAACTAAGAAATGATTGGAGTTTAACCATCTCAAGGAGCAGGGGAAACGAACTGAGAGGTGCCTGCGTTCAAGAGGACACTCATAATCGAGGAGCTGGGAATCCTGTTCTTCACCAACCAGCATTTTTGGGTTTGCCCAAAAATGGGTACCATCTAGTAGTTTAACAGTTGGCTTTTTGGAACATGTTTTTTTTGACATAATAGGCTTAAATGATCTACAACATCGGTAACCTTTTCGGACATGGTGACATGGTGACGTGGTTTTACCACAACAGAATTGGAGATGTTGGGAGCACTGCCGAGGCCCACAGGCACCGCCCCCCAGTCCGAGAGTCTCTGGCGCTGTATCCGCGATGTGCTGCGGGCGGCCTTGTGGTTGGTCAGTGGCTTTGAAGGTGGGCGAACTGCTGCCATTTTGGGGAGGACTATAGTTGGGGGACTTGATATGATTAAAACTGCCATTTGGATTCATTTGGATCCTTCTCTAAACCTTGTGAGACCCTCAGCCCATGAACTCGATGCAGATGCTAGGCGACGTATTGGCTGGATGGATGCACCAAGATCGCCGGGACTTCCGCCGTTGGTACCGCAGCAAGCGTGGGTGAACGGCTGACCCGACCACACTACTGATGATAGCCATCTCGCTAAGAGGCGGTCACGGTTGCTGATATCTTCGCTGACTTGCCAAGGGGATGAGAGTGGGACCATGGTGGACCATGGTGGACCATGGTGGACCATGGTGGACCATAGTCGACCTCGTCAACTTCTGGATACCGCAAGTGATGAAGCCTGCAGCCAATGTCCCTGGGTCCGTGGTCCCATATGTTGACAGCGCAGAGCAAAAAGATAGCCGGTTGCCGGCTGCCGGTGGATTAATGTGGATTACCACCGCAAAAACACCAAGCTATCCACAAGTTGCAAGGTTTAGTTTTGTGGGCACCCACTTCCCCAATCGAAATGGTGATGTTGTTGGTGCAGTTGGTCTCCCAATGCTGCAGGCATTTGGTTTGAAATTGGAAAAGACGTGATGCCCGTGGCAATTTGGTTGCAAACAATGATTTGCCTTAAATGTGCAAATTTGGTTTGCAACGTGTTCAAACCAGGCAGGCAGCGAGTCGCTGGCAATGTTGAGGCTTCATCCCAATTGTTCCCCATCAGTTCCATGCTTTGCCACCCTCTAAGTTAGAACCAAACTGCTCATCCTAGGGAAAACCACCAATCTTGAAGCCCCCTCCATGGCTGCGAAACAAACTCAGACACCAAAAGCGTTTCCAAAATAGCTGGGTCATATTCTCTTTTGTGATCCTCTTCATTTTTAAAACTTGGCCCATGTCTCTTTGGAGCTGGCGCTGGTGCTGCTGGTGGGCTCCCTGATGTTGCGCGCCGGCGGCCCAGCTGCCCCGGGCGTTTTCCCCTTGGCGTCTCCAAAGCTGGCGCTGCTGCCGCTGGCGCCGCTCGCGCCACGGCCCTACCCGCGGGTGGCCTTCAAGTCTTCGCGGATCGCTGTGCGCAGCTCGGCACAGGAGGATCATCAGCACCGGGAGCGGAAACGCAAGCGCTTGGTGGTGGTTTTTGGGCTCGTGCTCAGCTGCCTGCCTGACGTCAAGTTTTTGCTGGGGCCTCACTAGGCCTCACTAGGCATTATGTTTTTTTCACCGGGAGGCTCTGTGTGCAAAAACAATGTTGTTGAATCCTTCGTTCGGCTGTTTCCTTGTTTCCCTATCTTTAGTGTATTCATGTGTATTCTAAACACTGTTTTGGGCCGTTGTGACCGCTTGGAGCATCGAGGCTACTCGTGGTACTACGTGTGTCGCCTGTCCCTGACCTATGCGGCCCCGGCCATCGTGAGGGAAGAGGGGTTGGACCTGCGCAGGTTGGGGGCGATCCTGAGCTGCGGACAGATCTCGATCGGCTTCAGCAAGGCTGGCGCCGGCGGATGAGCTGCTGGGGAGGGTCCAAAACAAGGAGGCCATTGTACCATAGCCCCCACCAGATTTGAAGCCGCTAAAAAGTATATATTGAGGTTATAGTATAGATGCTATTTCTAGGTTGTAGTGGCCTATCATTTTTCTCAGGGCTTCGCCAAGAGATGAGAACTCCCATTTTGTTGCTTCGTTGCGATGCACGGCCATCCACCCATTGAGTAATTATTCATCCTGATGATATGTAAGCCCTTGGGGTCCAAATGAGCTGATTATATATATATATATCTGAATCTTTTCTGACTTAATTAATAGTCAGTGGTTAATCATCATGCGTTTCCAGTACATCCCCATATTTGTGGCTAATATGTTGCTTATCTCCTTTACTGCTTGAAACACAATGTGCATTCTTACATCCGCCCCCCAAAACATAGCACTGCCGGTGACATGACAGGGGATCCCCTGGATCCATGGTCCCAACATGTCCCAACGCCCCAGATCCTCTCCAGCGTGCTGACAGCCGACCTCTCGCCCTCCCGGTGCCTGGTCGTTGGTCTCCTGCTGACGGCTGGCTGCAACGTGCTGGCGTCCCTGGCGCCCGGCGACGGAGCCACCAAGCTGGTGCTGATCCTGGCAGGTGCCTTGCAGCGGAGGTTTAGGACATCTTTTTTTGGGACCAAAATGGGAGAATGGACCCAATTTTTTTGGACCAAAAAGGGTCGGTTGGCTTGGCAGAGTGTTGTTTGAGTCCCAAGCCCACCTTTATTTCTTGCTTGGTGTCAGCGATGATTTGGGAGAAAACGTTGCTTCATTCGAAGCCAATCAATGTTCTGGCGTGACGCCCTGATCTATTTCCACGGGGTTTCACTTGGCCTTTTAGCGGGACCGGTTTGTCACTTTCTCGGTGCTCCCACTTGGCAGGTCTGTGGGCCCTCAATGGTCTCTTCCAGGGCTTGGGGAGTCCTTCCTGTGCCCGCATCATCAGTGCCTGGTGCAGCGCCAAGGAGAAGGGGAAACCTACGCTATCTTTAATTAAAATTGTGTTTCAAAATCTCTAGCTGAATGGGATTTAAACTGGCAATGTAGCTGGGGAGCAGTGGGTGAAAACTGATATGCTTTCCATGCTGATGCATCTGCGTCACAAGAACTTGACACTGAGATATGATATATAAAACCACAAAAAGATCCGCCGCGAGGAGCGCGGCTTCTTCTGGTCGCTGTGGAATGTGTCCAACAACCTGGGTGGCGCCTTGGCGCCGCTAATGGTAGGCTTTGGGGCAGCTGCTGGCTGGCGTGGAAGTCTGCTGCTGGCAGGCGAGATTTTCCAATGGGGGACGGTTGCCGCATCTACATCCATTCACAACTGCGCTAGGGCCCCACAGAAAGCAAAGTTTACAGTCTACGAGTGTATTGATTACGGTTTGAGTATTCTTATCAGAAACGGGGTTCAATAAAGCAACAAACCGACTTGGGTGAGCAAAAACCACGTTGCGATGGAGGCTTCAGCGCGGCCGTCGTCAGCTTCCTGGTCTTTCTCCTGGTGCACGACTCTCCCAGTGCCGCTGCCGCTGCGAAGGCGGCGAAGGCAGCGAAGGCGGCGAAGGCGAAGGCGCCTGCCGTGCCGGGCTCCGCGGAGGATCAGCTCAGTGACTTGGAAAAAGGGCTCTGGCCAGGGCTCGTTGGGGGCTATAGTGATACTTTTGGGCAGACTTTTCTGGGTTGATCTGCTCACATGGTTTGCTTCGGTACCTTTTCCCCAATTTTATCGTTGCTTGGACCTAGTGGTGCTGGCGTTCCCACCCCGTCCGACAGGCGGCGCCTCATTGTTCTGGAGGGGCTGTCTGCTGCAGCCGGGCATGGCCAGTTTGGCCATGGCCAACTTTCTCATCTACGGCCTGAAGAGCGCACTGATCTGCTGGTTGGCCTTCTATGTGCCATGGGGCCATGGGGCCATGGGGACCTCTGAGAACCCCAGTGATCATCCCAGTACCAATGGAAAGTAGCTACTGGAATCAATGAAAACCAAGCAATCATTAGTTCCAGAATTATCGTACTTTACATCATCCCTTTGTCAGTAGTTAGTTCATAACAAATGGATACAAATGGAGTCAATGGTATTACTCATGAACACCTAATTCGCAATCCCATTTGTAATGAAAGCTAGATATGAATGGAACCACCTGAGACAAATGCCTAGCAAAGACTATGTAATTGGAGTCAACGTGTTGATTTTGCTGTTGCTTCATATCCTTTACATGAAGACAACCCCTTTGTGTGTTGATGGATTATGACCCTGCTGTGACCGGGTCATGCCGACTTTTCCAAAAGCCATGAATGTCCACATTCAAGAAACTTGCTGTGACTTCAACAATCGACTGTAGTTTGATTAGAGGATCCCTGGTTGGTAAATCAGACTTTTGGATGGTCATTTTGGATTGTGAAATCCCAACATGGGATAGGAAAATCATCCGTTAAAATGGATCCCAAGTTCAAGTTTTCGGTGATGGGGGGAACTCTTCTTGCGCATCTTGGGGAGGTGCAGTCCTATGGGCACAATGCGCTCTCTGCCGCGCCGCGCCTCAGCACTTTTGAGTGCCTTGGAAGAAAATCTGGTGGTTTCATCCCAATATTTTCATGTTTTTTTGGGATGACATGGGATGACTATGCAGGAACTGCAATTGATCATCCCATTGTGCGTGGGTAGCGAGATGGTGTGTTTATTCCATGATAAACAGGAGATATCCAGATAATGGACGATGCGAAGCGGCTACAAGTGAAGCACTTGACGCTTTTCTACGTGGCATGCGGCATGCGTATACAGTGCCGCATACAACGAACGGAACGAGACTCTGGAAATTCCCAGTTGAGATGGAACGAAAGGGTCAAAATTGCACATGGAAAGAACAGATTGACCGCTCCCAGTTTTAGATAGTTTAAAACCCATATTGATATCCTCCGATAAGAAATCATGGCTTGCCGGAAGCCACCGATGTTGGTGATAAAACGGGTTCCAAGTGTCTATGACCAATGCCATTCCACACCTTGTCACATTAAGATAGGTATGGGTCAAAAGCCTTGCATTCAGGCTCTCTAAACTAGCTGGCAGTTATGGATTTTCATCCCCCATCCACCGATGAGTGTGGGTCAACAAGTTATTGATCCACTCAAAACTGGATGGTTTCAGATCCAAACAGTGACCAATTTATCAATTTACTGGGTCCAAACAGGTGGGTCAACTTTGGATGGGTACTTCAATGCCTTATATCATTCTTGGCTATAAAATGTGTGTTTATACATACATGCATGCATGCATCCATACATACGTACGTACATCCATACATCCATACATCCATACGTCCATACGTACGTACATACGTACGTACATACATACATACATACATTACATTACGTTACATTACGTTACCTTACGTTACATTACATTACATTACATACATCCATCCATGCATGCATACATACATACATCCATACATATTCTACATTCACATTCACACGCTGACACTGACGAAAAAGGGATGTGCCCGGGCTGACCGAGAGGTGTGGTGGGCTGTTTGGCAGCGTGCTGAGTGGTCCCTTGAGCGACCGCTACTGGCATCTCCGTGGCGGTGAAACGGGATCCACCGCACCACTGGTGGGGTGTCGGGTGCAGGCGCAGGGGGTGTGACATCTTGTGACAACAGTGACATTTTCGGATACCCTCTGGTAAACTAACATAGCTCTTGAAAATGGCCATTTATAGTAGGTTTACCCATAAAAAATGGTGATTTTCCATAGTTACGTTAGTTTACCAGAGGGTAGTATTCATATAGGATATATAGCTGTGGGTGCTGCTCAAAAGCACATTAGCACATTGGATTTGGAAAACATGTAAGTCATGCACAGGTCTTTTGGTCTAGTTGACCCTAATAGATGGACATTAGGAAAGATGATCCCCCGAATGGCAAAATCCCCTGATTCCAGGCCTGGACATCGAATGCCAGCACTAGCATTTGTTGAATTGTTGACCAAAAGAAGTGACCTCTTTGAACATAGACTTATGCATGAACAGATATTCTGTCACATTGGAGACTTCCGGAAATACGTTTATTAACTGCTATCAACATTTCTGTTGGTTCAGCCAAGGTCCATGCCCATTTCGCGGATTAGACTTCCATTTGAATTCAGTTTTTTCATTCTTCTACGCGCACACAGAAGTTCTCCTTTAGTCTAGTAGAATGAGTTTTGCAAATTTCTCATTCCTCATTCTTGTAGACAGCAGGATGGCATCAGTTCTGAGCGTTTCGGGTATCCAGGATTTTCTTAGCAACTTGAGAACCATGGAGCTACGAATTGAGTTTCCCAAACACATGATAGGCAGTAGCCGAGCCTAAAATGGATTAAACGAACGGATTTTATCATCGCAAAATGCCAATTTTCCATACAACATCCAAATGTTTCAACATTTTTTTATATAAAGTTTGCTCATTCTTTAACCACCCATTACCCATGATATACCCCCATGATATTCCCATCAAAAATCCCCATAAATTGCTGAGAAACTCATCATCATTTTTGCTTCAAAAGTCCCCTTGAGGTGGCTATGACCTTCGTTCTGTGTGTCATGGTTCCGTCCGTCTTCACCGTGGTCTTTGCGCCCGGCGGCCGCATCGGTCCCTTAGCCTCTGCAGAGAGTTCGGGTTTTCTGAGCCCAAGATTCATCAGTCAATTAGGCTGGGGTCAAAAACCGATTTTCCGTGTAAATTGGGAATTAAATGTTATTGAATGGGGGATTGGTAAAGAAAACCAGCAAAACCCTAGGACACTATGATCTTCCGTGTGAAATCTGTGAAATCGGGGGCTAAATTGGATTAAATGAAATGATATATATTTGCCAGCAATTTTCCACCAGAGAGAATTGGATTGAGTCGCTTCGATTTGCCAGAAGCATGGAGCTAGGACTATGTAGCCGTGTAGGATTCTAAATCATTCTTCAAATGGGCATTTGCTTCGGTTGTTTCAACCGCCGGTTTTTCAACCATAGATATCAGATCATATCAGAATTCTGGGTCAAAAATTGACCCAGTGATTTTCCCAATGAAATCGGGGGTTTTCCCATGGGGACCGAGGTTATCCCGCCATGTTCGCCTTGGGTCTCGGCTTGTACGTGGCTCAGTCCCTCTGCGCCCTGTGCGGCTTGGAATTGGTGAGCGGCCGCGCTGCCGGGGTGTCGCAAGGTGGACGTGGACGTTTGACGCCCGCAGTGGGGTGGGTCCATTGGTCCATTGGATGATCTGGTCTTCCATGGAGATTGAAATTCAATGGGATATATTACAAAGTTATATGGAAGATGAATGATGGATATTCTATAGGTGAATTTGGATACGAGTTTCCATTGATATTAAATATATCCATTGGACGTTTAATGAGATTGATGATATAACAATTGATGGATATGAATGGGATATTAACTGGGCCAAGCGACTAGATACTGTAGGACTAACGTTTCTTTTTCCCGACATGCAGGCGTATAGATGTAGATGTAGGACTCGAGCTGGATATACCTGGATTTCATGCATGTAATGTGTGATATTTAGATATATATATATATATGATATAGTCGAGTTTGATTATATGTTTTTTTTTTCTCGCTCAAAACTCATATTTTAACTTATTCGTGTGCTGGCATCAAAACGTTGAGGACATTTTTCAGCTGAAGGTTTTGATGTTCTTAGATGTTCTTGCTTCTATTTTGGTAAACATTGATTTTAAGTGGTTATGACTCCTGTCCATTGGCTGTCTTGAATGCCAATCTAAGCGGGTCTATTCAGCAGTTCCCCCATTACACAGGGAACATACGTGTGCTATTGCATGATCTCTGAAGTTAGGACCCCATTTTGATATATAATATAAAAATAACAATATTAAATAAATGAATAAATAAATGAATAGATGGCGTTCACGACTTATGTTGTCCAAGACAACCCCTTTGGGCGAGGGCCCGTGGGCTTGTGGAGCCAGCTGTGGCAATTTTTTCCCTGTCCTCACAGCAATAGCTGTTTGGTCGTGCTGAGACACTTGACAAGTCAATGAATAGATAAATAAATAATTATATATGCACATATGCACCGACACACGCACACACACACACATATATATATTATATCGCAGTTGTATGGATCTGAACCATCTGAACTTCATCTCGGAAGCGGCCCCCGGAAGCGGCGTCCGAGCAGGTTTGCTGGGCTGGTCTGCTTACACCGGCGCGGCGGCTGCGGGGTTGCCCCTGGGTTGGCTCATCCAAAGCTCAGGGTGGCAGGCCTGGGAAACTGGCAATTTGGACCTAGGAATCCCCTAAGGATTTCAGCCAAAATAATATGAAATACCAGAAATTTGGGGCAAAAGGGATAGATCTATGAATAGATCCATTACATTTAAAAGGGATAGAACCATCACACTCCACCAGTCGTTTGGGGTTCGGTCATTGATTGAAAAAAAGGGGGAATGGGATTACTGTAGTGTTCCCAGGATGTTTCCATCCACACGGGTGGGACTTTCAGATCACAACACACACCAAGGGGGCAGTAAAATGGGGAGGAACAATACCCACTAATCAATTTCACGATTCTTTTCTCTATTCCTATGTCATTCTTGTTTTATATGGACTTTACCATGATCAAAACTACAGCTATAAAAAACATTCCGATGATTGGCAACCATGAATTACTTGGCTCATTGGCTCATTGGGAAATTGGAGGATTGACACCAGTGTTCCCCAGAGGTGTGGCGAGTATTGATGGCTGGCGGCGCTCTGTTGGTCACTGCCCTGCTCTTGCCGCTGTGGCGCTTACCTTCCAACGAGCAGCGGCACGCCCGGGTGCTTTCTGAGTGAGGCAACTTGCAGTTCTGAGATTCTACGGCTTGGTTTCCAAAAATCTGGGGGATATGGGAGCCTCAGAGATTTTCAATTCGGACCTGTATAATCTCTGGTCCCCATATCCCCCATATCCCCCATATCCCCCATATAAAGGTGGCCATCACGTGCTTCTCCAAAGTCACTTTGGGAAAACCAAAAAACCCAACAGAGCACCCATCTGCTGTCGCCTCTGGAGATCCGGAGGCCGCCAACGAAGACCGGGCGGCCTTGATTCTGAACGATTCAACGGAGAGCTGTTTGAAAGAGTGGTGTGTGAAACGGAGACCGGAGACCCCAAGTGAAGGGCCCAAGTGAAGGGCAGTGATTCAAGTGATTTATTCTGGATTTATTCTGGATTTATTCTGGATTTGGGACAGTGGAATGTTTGGGAGCCTGCGAGCGTGCAATATGTTGCATGCTTCCTTGAACTCTAGTCATTCTAGTCTACTTGCCGGCAGGCCTGATATTTTTTTCCTTCTTAAGTTCCGCTTGGGCATTGGCTAGTGACTTTGCGGTCCCCCAACGACCATGAATTCTCCCCGGTCCTCCAAAAATCCCGACCATGAGTTGGGTGTTGATTTTGGCTACTTCCCGAACTTGGGGCTGGACGGTTTCCAGGGTCAAACTCTTACACTTTTTGGGTAAATTCATGCAAATTCCAATTCTGAAGGACGATTCAGTCGCAATTTTGGCTTGGAAAAAATCCACATTCCCCGCACATGTTTGGTTGCTTCAACGGCTTAAACACTACAGACAACTGTTAAGCGGGAAATCCCTATTCCTCCCAGCTTGTGGGTCATGATGGCTCCTTGAACATTTCCCCTGAGGCTCAGCAGGCTCCACCAGTCGAGGTGGGATTTCCACCGACTTTCGAAGTTCACCAGTTCCAGAAGCGTCCAGATTGTCATATCAACGATCATTTGACAAAATTTGACGGCAATGACATGCTTTGTTCTAAAACATGTCGCTTCATTTCTATGTTTGTCTTGTTCAAATGCACCTTTTGGTAGCAGTCGCAGTGCCATTTTTTTCTGGCTGCAGCCACGGTTTGTGGCAAAACAATTCGCTACGGACGAGGATCCCAAATCGCACGAAAAGCTTGCTGGATGGTAAACACCATGTCCCAAATTGAAACTCGTCCCCCGCGGTCTCAATTGAAAGGAACATCTCCGGAAAATGTGAAAGCCTTTGTTCCAAAAAGTGCTCAAACCAGCATCATTTCCAGTGACATGTCCGAAACTAGTGTTTCAAACCAAAAACATGCGGAAAAAAAACGTTCGGAAAAACATAGATATGTTATGATATATTATGATATATTATGATATATTATGATATATTATGATATATTATGATATCACCCAAAGATTCACATTTTCTTGATCACTTTAGCCCTCAGGAGGACGACGAGCTGCCACCACTGGAGTCGGTGGAGCCGGAACCCGCGCTGGGCGGAGGTACATTTCTCATGGGAATATATGATAATATATGGGTATGGTATGGAAATGCTATGGACAACTCACCATTTGTTGGATATTTCTGTTTGGGATATCGTTTGGAATGTGTTTTTTTTTTAAATAATCTTTTTGGGATATGGAAAAGAAATCCTTCAACGGATATTTACCATATTTTTCCAGCATGTGTTTGGTCCATTTTTTCTTGGCAATCTTTCAATGAAACATCCACCATGATTCGCCTGGCAAATCCTCGATCCTACACCGGTTTCCATTGTTGGAGCAAGCCACAAACGATCCGGAAATGCTGAGCTAAAGACCTACAGCTACTTCAAAACCATGCTGTACATGATTTGGACATGTTGTTTTCTGGAGAAAACCTGGATGGCTTCGCCCATGACATGTGTCCTGGTTGAATTTGATCCGATAAGCCTGGCAGGTTACAGGCAAACGAATGGGACGACCCACAGCACCTTGGCGATCACCGGAACAGGACGCGAGCGCAATGCGAGTCCGACCTACATTTTTTGGGGGAGCAAAACTAGTGCAACGAAAAGGGGATGTACCCTCTGGTAATTTAACATAGCTATTGAACATGGCCATTTATAGTGGAATTACCCATTGAACATGGTGATTTTCCATAGTTATGTTAGTTTACCAGAGGGTAATCTGAAAAACTAAAACTGCAATGGCAAATGCACCAGATCTTCTGATCATCCTGAATCATCCCCCAAAAAATCCAGGTGAGCCATCCAGGGTGATTGCAAGATGCAGGTGCCTCCCTCAAAATAAACCCTTAAGAACTGGCTTAACCGCTTGGGATGACCCACTTGAAGGCAGGTTGGATCTGGTTGGTGAGCGCTGCACCATGGCCATTGAGGCGTAGATGTGCCCGCGCCTGCCGTCTCGCGGGCCTGCCCCGCAGGGGAAGTACCAGAAAATACGGGCTGGATTTCAAAGTCTACTTATGACATGTTGAGAAAATTTGAAGCCCTAGATGTTGAACTTCTGGAAAGTTTGGAAGTTACCTTGCAGCGGAGGCTTTGGCAACAGACATGGAGGTATGGGATAGCAAAGAACATGGGAACATTGGGTGACGTCCTATATCTAGAATCTAGAAGAAATGGATAGTCGAAACTGTGGCATATGACTCAACTAGGGGCCAAGAAGAATGGTGGTCATACTCCTATGATAAACTTTGCAAGGACGATAATGACGGGGTTCGATGCCCTACAAAGAAAACCTATAGCCACTATAGCCTTTATATGTGGAGCCCCCTGAATTTTCTAGCATTGAATGTGGGAAAATGAGACCCTGCAGTGGCGCGGAGTGGCTGGTTTCCCTTAGATTTGCCCTTCCAAAAAACGCGATGAATGTCATCTTTTGTTGATTGAATCCACATTTTTTTAATCATTTTTTGTACTGTAAAATCTGAGTGATTAATGGCTTATCCAGAATGATAATCCATGAAGAACTCATCGTTTCATGCTGAGCTCCCTATTTTTTGAAAGGCCAAGACCTCAGCCCCCACCAGGTTAGAGCCGAAGTGCGGAATGAAGAGGAACTGGTGCAGCTCTCAGAGTCTCAGCGAATCCCGGAATGTGAACGCATGGGTAAGGGAAAGACAGGAAACCAGAAACCATGTTTGAATATGACATATACATACATATATATATATATATATGTATATATGATATATGATATGATCCTAGAAAAATCATCAAACATCACTGAAACATACCTGAACTTTTTTTCTGGGAAAAGATGGGGATGGATTTTGGAGATGTTCTTTGTTGGAAAACTTTGCTGATGGCCGGCTGCCTACACCTTGGACCTTGCCGTTCACTCCGTTCACTCCGCGCTTCAGCCATGGCCGGAGGCCCTAGTGGCCCCAGTGGGGCTCTGGGTTGAAAGCACTGATCAGTGGTTTGTGGTATCCATGTTCTCAACCATATTCCTCTAATATATATAAAATATATTCCAAAGTTCTATAATTTTCCCCTGTAACTTGGGATTAATTATCTAATCCAGAGTTGGCCATATTAATTGCTGATAATCTGGTGGAGTACGGCCCCTCAACCAGTGATGATACTTGTCAGAAAGGTTTGCCATTTGCCACTTCCTGCTTTAAGAAAGGGCCAGCAGCCTGCCACTTCCTGCTTTAAAGGGCGGAATCCATGTCAATACCCACTTGATCACGTGATGGTTTTTCGTTGGACAGGAAAGCTCAATCGCCTGGTCATACCATGTCATACCTAGTATTCCTGACTTTTTCTTGGGTTCAAATTCACCAAAGGTCACCGGTGTCCCAGCCAGCTTTGTCCGATAACGCGGGCTGATGGATGGTTGTCTCTGCACGTGTCGCCCACATCCTTCAGCTCCAGCTACTGTGCCCATCTGTCACGGGGGAAAAAACTACGAAGACTTGCTCAAAGAAGACAAGTCAGAGCCCATCCCATTCATTGGCAACAATGTCGATGATTTTACCCCCAACGCCCTGGTGATTGTGAGTTTCCCTGGGGCCTATGGAAGGGCATGGAACTTCTTAACCAAGGAAGCGGCCAAGGCTGAGAGTGGGCTGAATACCAGTTGCATCTTTTTGCCCAACAGCTCTGCACCGGGCTATGGGCAACACATTCGCACTGGAAGAGATGGCCAGATGTGCCATTGTATGCATCTCTACCATGGGCAGAAGCTGGGCGGCTGATGAATTTTGATGAATTTTAAGTGAACTTGGGAGCCCATATAAAATGGGGAAGTTTACATATATGCAGACTCAGATGCGTATGAGTATGCGCGTGCACACGTGCACACGTGCACACACAAACACACACACGCATTGATGTATGTATATATATATATATGCATAACATTGCATATCTATATCTACACGCTAAATGCATGTATATATAAATATATGTGTTCTCTCTGTCTCTGTCCCGTTTTCCCTCCTTCAAGCAAGTCCGAGGAAGCAATACTTTGGCTGCGCTTGGTTCTCTCTCTGGCAGAGGAAAACCCTCGAGGCGGTGAAGTGTGGCTGCAATCTGCTCGTGGTCACCAAGAGAGATGGTACTCTCGGCAACTCACAGCAAGGGGAGGTGCGCTACTTGCAACAAAACGCCTGGCCATATTCTGAAATGAACATTCTGGATTTCCTGATGTACTTTGCTGCCACTGCCCCCAAGGACCAAAAGGTCTTGGTCTCCAGAAAGCTGCAGGGAAGTGTGAACCGATGCCGCCGTGCCAAGGCGGAGACCAGCAACAGGGTTCAAAGCCTGAAGCTGGAGCATCAGGCGACAAAGCAAGGTGCCCAGCACAGAGTGTGCGTGGACCCATGGACCTTGTTCTGGTGGTGAAACCACGGGCTGAAAACGGCCTAATCCATCAGAGCGATGCTCCCAAAAGGTGTGAAGCGAAGGTGTGGAGATGGCTTTCATGTGGCGGATGCAATTGGGACATCCACATTTTCATAGGTCAATCGTCATACATCCACATTTTATATCATTTTATCGTGGGTTTTCATACATCCGGGGCTTCCTTGGGATGTCCCGGTTGGGGAACTCTCCCCACTGAGGTTGGGACATCACGACCGTTGGGCCTTCCGGCGCCTGTGAACCTTGGGAGCCTTTGCCATTTATGGGAAACACACGCACACATGCACACCAACACACACAGACAGGTGCACCTTTGGAAAATTTGGCTCTTTTTCGTGTCACATCAGTCTGGTCAACATCCGTTTCCATTCCATTCTTGTTCATGGTCACACACACAAACACACACACATGCATGCATATACTGTACACATATAGACACGCGCACACACACATATATATATATATATATGCAATTATAGGCATATATATATAACACAATTGTTTTTGATCAATAAATAAAAACAAAAAAGTGAAGATTTATATGTCAATATTAATATCAATATCAATATCAATCAATTTATTTTTTTTATTTATTTGTATATATATATATCAGTTATATATATATCAGTTATATATATATATCAGTTATATATTAATATAATACTATATATAATATATTAAATATGTATCATGTGATACAATTTGTATAATGTGTAGATATTTAATATCATATGTATATAGTACACGTGATACTGTATCACATGTAGAGGCAAATAGATATTACTGTACAACATATTCAGCACCTCTCCATCCTTACCTGTGTTGCTTCCCACTTTGCCTTTGTTTGGAGATCTACCTTAGCGGCAGATCCGTTCACTTGATTTCGTTTTGGGCCAATATACCGGGGGATTGGTCCCGAGGGGCTAGGTTCAACATGAAGCTCAGAGTCTTTACGTCCAATCCATCCAGCCATCGATTGATGACATATGATGTGAACATCTGAAATCCCTGCATTTTTTTGGCGCCCCAAGGTGCGTGGGGCGGAGCAGGACAAGGCCGAGGGCGTGGGGCTCTTCCAATCGGGGCAGTACTTCAAGTCCTACCAGGTCAGAGGGCCGCGGAGGGCCCCGGAGCGTTTTTCTGAGATTGGGGAGCTTTCCAACAGGGAACTGGAGCATCAAACATGGCAGCTACTGGTAAAGTTGTAAAGAAACGCGGCAATTTTGGCAAGGGATCGACATTTTTGATGAGAACATCACCTACACATGGTGGTTTCAATTGACATGTTACATCACCGGAGGGCAAGCAGTTGATGGGCAAACATTCCAAGAGTGGTTTCAAACATTGTCTTCAAAGCCACCCCAAGACTTGGATGGTCTCACGACCACAAAAATGGGTGTTGGTTCAGAGGTAAGACATCTTCAAAACTGCATCATGGAGGTTGCATGTGTCCAAAGGTGGTGGAGAAATTGTCCCATCAATATAGAAGTTTTAATGGGAACTTGATTCTAAACAGCAAATTCACTAGTACCTATTGTTATTCCGGTATTCTCCCGTCATTCTTCCGTCAGTATCCCATTATTACCACCTCATCTCTTTAGACAAACCCACTACATCTTATTATGATTGCTTAAATCCCTATATTGCTTGAATCCCTATTTGCAGTGGTTATACATCAGCAATATCCCCAAAACCATTTCTAAAGCCACACCCTTTCTAGTACCTATTCTTATTCCATTATTCCATTATCAATCATTATCCCACTATTATTGGTTAATAACCCACAATTACTGGTTACCCTCTGGTAAACATACAACAAACTACGGAAAATCACATTTTTTAATGGCTAAATCAACTATTTCAATGGTCCATTTTCCACAACTCTAAACGTTTACCGGATGGTATTTTCCAAGAGATATGAAAGGATGACTATGGATATCAATGGATTAACGATTATGTGTGGTGAATATCCTGCTTCAATCCATGGTTAAATGATCAAAAAATGGATATTAAGCACAATCATGTTAAATGATCACTATGGATATTAAGCATATTAACCATTCAATCATGAAAATATCCATGGTTAATATCCATGGTTAATATCCAGGTCTGGAGGCGTAGCATCGATGCCCTGGAGGCCGCCGAAAGCGAGGACTCCGCCCATGGATTTTTAACGCTAAAGGAAGGGGGGGGATTTGGTGCAGATTTTATGGCCATTTCATGGCGAAAAGATGGGAAAATGATGCTAAAACTGCTAAAAAGCCTTGTTTCAGGGCTATTTTCATGACCATCACATGATTCTCAATTGAGAAAATAGATGCTAAGACTGTTTTTTTTGGGGAGGGGGTGGGGGGAGGAGGAAATTTTGAGACATAGCCATAGTCATAGTCAGAAGACAAATCAACCATGGAATGACCTCTCATTTGATGGGCTCCGAAAAGGTAAAGCTGGACTGCGCTTTTGGTTTGTCCCAGTCTTTGAAAAATCACCATATGTATATCATTGTGTATCAGTATATCTATATAATCTATATCTAATCTCTCATCTCTCATATCTAATATCTATTTCTATATTTATATTTGCATTTTTTAGATCTATATCTGATATCTGATATCTAATTTCTAATTTTTAATAGCTTTATCTATATCTATATCTATATCTACATGGATATCATCTATATCCATGTTGGGTCTTGAGTTGAAAGAAACGGGCATTGGGGGTTGACCCCAAACAGCTCCCAAATTGATTCTCACCTTGCAAAAATGGAACCCTAGAGCACCAGGACGATTGTGATGTGTGCCCTCCGGTGATTTTTCATGATAGCTAAAAGAAAGAACATGGTCCCATTTATAGATTTACCTCATTAAAATGGTGGGTTTTCCATAGGTTTTCCACATTTACCAATTAAAAATGGGTAGTTTTTCCATTAAAAACTGTGAAATGACTGGAGCTTGGCCGCTTGGCCCAGGAGGGTCGGAAGATGTTCGTGGCCTTGTGCTCCAATGCGGCGCAGGAAACAGGGTGGCGGACTCTGAACAAAACAGGGGCATAATATGTACCCTCTGGTTATGTCAAAATAGCTATTGGAAAATCACCATTTTCTAGCTGGGAAAATCCACTATTTCTATGGCCATTTTCAATAGCTATGTTAAATTGCCAGAGGGTATTCATTTGAGTCCTTTACTTGGTCTAGTTCTATCTATTTCTAATTCAACTGCCCAGATCATTGACTAATATTGACGTCAATGATATACTATCATTATATAACTATAGTAACTGTTCTAGATCTATCATTTCTAATCTGTGACTGTCATTACATAATACGATCATTCTAGTTGATACTAGATAATATCTAATAGTTCTATCATATACTATCACTATATAACTATTTTACATACCCTCCGGTTATTTAACATAGCCATGGAAAATGGCCCATTGAAATAGATGGTTTACCTATTAAACATGGGTGGATTTTCCATGGCTATGTTAGTCATAACCAGAGGGTATATCCCATTAATATCCCATTAAGTCACTATAAAATCCCATTAAGTCACTATAAAATCCCATTAAGTAACTATTTTACATAACTATTCTCAACTGCTTCGCTGCATCGCTAGGCGTTGCTGAAGTGTCCGGAGGTGGAAGGTGCGGCCACAGAGATGGCCTGTTCCATGGCCGACAAGGCGCCGCAAAAAGGGGGGGGGCCGTTCGGGGGGGCCCGGGGGGGCCCGGGGGGTTGGGAAATTTGGGATTTCATGTGGGTAAAACGTGGTAAAACATGGTAAAACATGGTAAAACATGGTAAAACATGGTAAAACATGGTAAAACATGGTAAAACATGGTAAAAAGAATCATCAACCCATTTGGGAATGGTTCGGAGACTTTTGTCTGATTTATATTTAGGACATTTCAGGACATTTAACGGAGATTCTTGTGTATTTTTGATGAAAGCTTCCAGGATCACTGCCATCAAGATGCTTCAGTTCAAAACTAGCGACCCCGCAAAATGGATGGTCATTTGCATGGGACGAATTGCCTGCACATGATTTTGTTAAATGAAAAAATGGCCATGTCAGCCCCAGGGCAGATCCTTTGTAGCACCCAACTGAGGCTTGGGGTTGTAGATGTAATAGGGGAGCTTTCATAGGAAGTCAAAAGATCGACAGAGACACACACACACACGGACACGCACACGCACACATAGACAGGCGGATATACATTGACTGGAAATCATAGACCAACAAACCACGTGCAGCCATGGACCTAGACCATATGTGCCATGATTAAAAGCTTGAGAAAATAGCAATTCTTTTCGGGACGGTCCCCCCTCAAGAACAACGGCTTATATTCGAAATAAAGCCGTCACCTGTTCTCCTTCAGTTCATGGCAGAGTCTTCGCCGTGCACCGCGGCTGTTGGGCATCAAGGGGAGGACCAGATCCGAACCTACAGCTTCTGTGATTCAACTGATCCTCCCTGTCATTTGATGCGGGGTCCCCTGAGGGGTTGGTGAAGCAGGTGGAGTGATTTTGGGCTCCCGTCAAACACATGGCTTTGAATAAAAATCGCCCCATTTCTAGCGCATGGTGGATCATGATTTCCAGCTACTTCCGCAACTTCCGCATTGCCATAACTTGGGCATCTTCTAACTGTTGGACTAACCTGCTACCCTGGCCTTGGGGCCAGGACTCCTGTCGCTATTCGCTCAGGACTCGCTTAATGAAGTTGGCTGGGTCCCCGGCGGGCTGGATCAATGAATGATCATGGCCTCACATGGCGACGTCACTGGATGGTTGGTAGGCTTATAGGCTGTTACAGGGGTATCTATCGCCAAATGGCTCTATTTCAGGTTATACATGAACAATCATATACACACACACAAATTATGTATGCATATTTGCGTTTATATAGTGATATATGATATACACACACAATGCATGTACTGTATGATTATATATGTATAGTGAATCACAATAGTTTACCCAGAACTCTTGCAGAAAGAAACAGACCAGGCCCTGCGAATGGGAGATATCAGATTCAGCAATGCCCCTCTTGGCTCGACGGGACGGGTCACCTGACCAGGCAACGAGAAGACCGTGTTAGTTTTGCAGCGTTATCTAGCAGAGGTCATGACAGATAGTGGCTGATGGCTTATTTGTATCTATTTGTTTTTGCAAGACTGTTAAACAAATATCTACTGGCTTATTTGTTTAACTGTTGAACTATTAACTCTTCTGTTCTCTTTTGTCATGGTTTCTTGTTCTAGCTTTTGGTTCGTGGCTTCGCCCGACCATAGCTGCTGTGAAGGCACGGCTTTTGTTTTCAAACTTCAGCGGTTGTAAGGTTGAACTTGTTGATTGGGCTGTGGTGTGGGCTAAATTTACTGCATCTTTTTCTTTGAGTTGTCAGGGGGCTGAAGTTTAGAGATATCACACTGGGAAAATTCCACATGTTCATAGAAAAGGGCCTTTGGCCTCACCTAAGCTGTTGAATGCCTGAAAAAAGTGGCATTTATGGCCCAAATCGGGCCTCCCCCAACTTCAGCTTCAAGCATCGGACTGGTGCTCAGCCTCGCCTCACAACTTGGTTCAAGCCCGGTCAGCTTGGGGTCGATGCATCCGATGCACTGCCCCCAAGAGGCACGCCCTGCCGGTGCTCTAGTCTTTCGAAAGCATAATCATGTTCAACTGCCACCACACATCCCATTCCAGTATATACACACATATAGAATCATAAAGGGATATATTCCAGTACATCGTTATTAAATATAGATAACTATGATTAAACCAAGACTTTCCATAGCATTTTCAGCGCCCCATCTCGGCAGCGACATGGGACACATGGCGCGCAGCTGGCTGTTGGCTGCTGCGGCGCTGTTCTCCTTGGTCCAAGGGCAGGTACAAACTCAGGCGATCCTCCGTACAAGAATGGCCATGAAATCTGGGACTGTGGCCTGCAAAAGCCTTAAAAAAGCAACAAGAATGGTGGTTTGATGATGTTCAATGATTTGGATGGCTTTCAAAGGGTTTCAAACCATGAAGCAGTGACCTCTGGATCAAGATTTTTTGCTAAAGGACCTCATGTTTTTTAATTGGATTGGGGTGATGATCCCAAAATGGCTCCCCCGATCATATCAAGTATACTAAGCACCCTCCAAACGAAGCCCTGGTGGAATGTACTGGGTCTTTTTGGTCCATTCATAACTTTGGGTCCCAAAGATTGGGGGTATGAAATATCATGGGTGGATTTCATCAGAATGGTGCCAATTAATTTTGGTCAATGATTGATACATATTGAAGTTTCAAACATGCCGAAAATCATGATGAAAACAGGGTGAAAATCTGCAGGCGGAGCAAGACTTGTTGGCACAAGCGGATGCTCGGTGTTTTTACGGGTTGTGGGAGGGTCAACCTTGGCAACCTTGGACAGGTAAATAGTTCGCTATATCTGGGGTATATATATATTATATGTATAATATGCATAAAACTCATGAAAAGATAGATCAGGACCAGAATAGTGAGGGGTTTGCCAAGAATCCAACTAATCTTATTGGTAAACACTTGATTATTCCATCAAATTATCAATGGTATTATCCGAATTATCTGAATTCTCCCCCAAATATTATCAATAAATATCAATAAATATAAAAAATTAGGTTCCCCCAATATGAAATCTCCTCCAATATGGGACCCCCCAAAAAAATCGTGTCCCGTGCATCGCCGAGAGCTCCGAGGATCGCACGGTGGAGACCTTCTGCCCGGTGGATTTTGTGCATTTGGACGTTGCAGTAGCTCGCGCCAACTTGCTGGTGAGCGCTGGGCAGGTGCCAGGGGGAAAAATGGGATGGATGACGAAACACCATAAAAACCATGGGATTTTTGAGTGGGAAAAGAGGAGGGTTATGGATTCTATGGGACAGATGAGGTTCTGACCTTCTAAACTAAGACTATGTGTTTTGTTGGATTACGGAGCGTTTTTGTGAATGCAGTGCGCCATATACGCATGTATAATGTATACGCTATATTTTGAGACAAAGCCATTGGCACTGTCGATGATACTCACTTTTCTTGGAAAATGCGGAATCTCCCCCAAAATGACATGATTTTCAGGTTGCAGGTGACGCATCTCATGAAGACAATCCAATTATATCATATTATATCAAATGGGTATGGGTCAATACCTATAGATACATTTTTAGTGGGATGAACATCCATTTACCAGCTATTTTGATGTTCACCAGGGGTACAGGGTTTTGACCCATCCCCATATGATATCCAATTGATGTTTCACCATCCCGTTTGTGGCGCAGTTTATCTCCCAGATTGTCTTCATGATGCAGGAAAGTCTGCACGAAGCTCTCTAATGATTTTCATGGGATTTTTCCGAGGATTTCATTACCTCAAACGATCCAAGACCCAACCATCAGGTCACTGAAAAAAACACCAAAGAAAACAGTGTATTTTCCATGCAACCAGTGGGGTTTTCTGCAGGACAACCCCATCTATGAAACCGTGATGGACGCGGATATTGTCACCAATGGCGTGTCCACCGATGTCCTGTTGGAGAAATTCGAAGAGTCGCTAGGGGCAGCAAGGGCATCACGGGGGTCAGTGGGGGGTCACGGGGGTCAGTGGGGGGTCACGGGGTGGTGGGTTTGGGCAGTGTGGTAAACCAAAGATGGAAAACCTGTACAGAAAGAGAGGGAGAGGGAGAGAGAGAGAGAGAGAGAAGGCGTTAATACATTTTAGCACAACGACTCAAGTGGACCGTGTCAAAATTTGGTCTGGAAGATGACTGGGTATTTTCTTAGGTTCCATGTTAAAATTTGATAAGCGTAGATCAAAATATATGGGAACAATACATTACAAGGTTTGACAAGCAAAAACTGGGAGTTTTCTGCCACAACAAATTGAAGGTTTTGATTATGGAAAATGGGTGATGCAATGAACAACAATCCAAAACGGGGATGCATCCTGAAATTGACGAGGAAACTTCAAAAATAGGCTGATCGTTGGGGTTCTTTTGTGACAGGGGCCTATGCAACAGGAAAATCTTACGGCTGAGCCCTCCATAGTTGGGGCTCAATTTCAATGGTTTGAAAAAAAATTCAACGGTAGATTTTAAAATCATTTTCAACCCACACAAATTGGTGGACTGAGACGAAGGTACAGGCCCTGCTGCCCTCAGGAATTTGGACGTGACCTTTGTTGCGGGCAAGGCATTTGCCTTTGTTCCTTGGATGGCGGTGGGGATGTCCCTGTGGAGCTTACAGTCAGGGACAAATGAAAGGATTGATACGTGAGGATTTCTAGGGAGGTATTGAAAAAAGGAGGAAGGAATTAACTTGCCAAATGTCATAATCAAGTAAAAAAATCCGCCATCTAGGATTTCAGATCCAGTAATGTTTGATTTCCTGATGTCTACTATGACTGGGGAACCTGCAGTTGTGTCACCCGGGTTTTTCAACTTCCTCCAGCAAATTCTCAATGGATTATCGGGAAGATCCAACGGACACCATGATGACCATCAAATATGGAGGGGTTTCCTGTAGATTTTCCCTGCAACCCATCAGGTGATGCTGATCCTGCTGTTGATCTTGTGGATGGGCGGCTGCTGGTGCTTTCTGTTTCCCTGCTGTATGCGTTGCTGCTGCCGTTGTTGCGAAGTGCATCACCAGCTGGGAAAGAAATGTGCCTCGGCTGCCGTGGCGATGGTTGGTTTGTCGTGGTTTATTTGGAGGTAATGCTCACCTTTTCGGTCTAACATGATGAAACTCTACAAACGCAGTCGGGTGGCGGGGTGCTTCCGTTCTTGCAACACCTGCGGAAGGTTAGGGCACATTTGTGGTTGAAAACTTGATGGTCCCGCACGGACAACAATGACCAAGTGGTTGGTGGTTTCAAACATTTTTTATTTTCCATAATATATGGGATAATCCTTCCCATTGACTAATATTCTTCAAGATGGTTAAAAACCACCAACCAGCCAAATGTGTTGTTTGATGGTGCTTCACTTCTCGATCTTTTTCACCTATCATCTGCCCGAATGTATCCATTCTATCGCCGGCTGGTGGTTGGAAAAGCTCCCACCCTTGCTCCGAACTAGGCAAACTTTGATCCATCCGGGGGCATGTGATCCCTGACCCGCGCAAAAAATGCAACTTCAACCAGGTAGGACAACATGTTTTGTGATGAGATATATCAGTCATCTCCATTTCCTGACTGACTAGATCCCCGTCTCCTAGTGTCATGCTTAAACAAGTAGCCCTCCATTTTTTTGATGAATTACATCTTCAATTTGGGGTTGTCTCAACTTGATGCTTAGCATAACTCCCATGTGCTCATTGTTTGAACACGTTAAATACGGTAACACAATGTAAAATACCCAATTTGGCATGGTTCACTCTCACATTTGACAGTTAACTTCCAATTTTTCCTAGTGAATTCTTGTATTTTTAAAGGTTAAAAACCAAATCTTTCATGGCTCAACAGCCCCCAGCGGCTCCCAGGGTGGTTCCATGTCTTCCTGTGGTGCCTATTCCTGGCCCTGGCCGCGGGCTGCATTGCCGTCCAAGCCGTGAGCTTCGTGGCCTATAATGACATCGATCAAGGCGGGCAGACCCCCGGAATTTTTTGGGAAATCTCGGGGGTGGGGTATCCTAAAGGATGAAACTGGGCATTTTCTCTTTGTTTTTGATGTTTTCATCGGATGAATCATGGGGTTGTTTTTGGGAAACATGAGTTTTTTTTGATGACACCATGGGCATTGATGGTGGGTTTATATTCACCATGGGCATTACCATGAAATACTCACAGAATTCCAAAAGGATGTTCCTTTCCGCTAAAATGTGGAGATGGGATCTGGGTAATAGATAATCTAGCTAATATCTAGCTAATATCATCTAATATCTAGCTAATATCATCTAATATCTAGCTAATTTGCAGTTGATTCGGACTGATTCGTCATTTTTTTTTGAGATTTTCTAGCCACGGTCTTGGAGATTTCCCAGAGGCATCCAGGGCACTGCCTGCTACTCCGCCAAGTTTGTGCGCGACGCCGTGAACGGAAATCCAGCACCTGGCCATGTTTTTCACGTGGGAAATTCGCCATGAAAAATGGAAGCTTTGAATGGGAAAATCATCTATAAACCATCTATAAATAGTGAATTTTCCATTTTTGAATGGGAAAATCATCTATAAACAATCTATAAATAGTGGATTTTCCATTTTTGAATGGGAAAATCAATGATGGAACTAAACAGGGAATTTTCCATTATAGTTGGGAAAATCATGGAACCAAATATTGTAGTGAATTTTCCATTGCTATGTTTGATTACTGGGTAGATATTTTGTAGCTTCTTTTTTTTGGCGGTGGGGATAGATGATAAAAACGGCAATTCCCAGATCGAAGAAACAAGGATTCAACTAGCAAAGATGGGGAGATGTGATAGACATCTGATCTTTCTGGGGTGAAACTTCTGGAAGTTCTCGAAAGTCCTTCATTTTGCTGGGAACCCCCCCATTCCCATTCTGAATTTTCCATGAAACCGTGGTAGTTGCAGTTAAATCATAGTTAACGCAGGCAAAACGAAAACAGTCCTGTTGGATTTCCAGAGGCTTCCCAATTAAAGTCACAAATGATTTCCAACCACTTTGGAGTACATTTTTTTCCTCATTGGCGCCTGAAAAACTTGGGGAATTACCATCATTTATCATCCAATTTTCGCCCATTTTCTCAACTGTGGGATCGAATCATCGGTTTTTTTCCATGTTTTTTTCTCCCTTCCGAGCCATCTAAGTCGTTGAATTTCACGGGCTTTCTGCCCATCACCGATATGTTGGAAGAAGTCACGCTCCTCCTGGAGCCCGATTCGCCGGCAGCTGGGCTCATGGGTTGAAATCCTCATAGCTGCTGTAAGATGGGTGAATCTGATTTTTTCCAGCTAATCTTATGGGGTGCAAAATAAGTTTGTGCACGAGTCCACCTTACTGCTCCAGCCTTCTGGATCATTGAGCTGTTGAGGGCTGTGTGGGTCAATGGTCGTTCAAACTCAGCCTCAACGATCTGGTGAGAACCGCAGAAAGACCAGACGGCGTGCTCATGCTTCAAGCAAGGCAGCGTGTCCCACATAAGCACCAAACACCCCATGAGGCAACACTGCATTGCGACCAACAGCTGGGGCCAGGTTCCCAGCAAGTTCAGTCGGGCAAATGCAGCCGCCGAAGCCGTGAACCAAATTCAAAAGGGAAAGGACAATCCGTGGGGGCAAAAAGTGGTGCTGTTACAAAAGCCACGCTCAGCAACGTAGTGAACTGAGTTGCCTTTGGCCATGGGGAGTTCGACCGGCGAAGATGGACCAGCAGCGCGCTAGCCAGGCACTCTTCGGAGAACAGCCCTGGCGTTCTCCCTCTGCAAAGCCACGGAAAGGCACTGAAGCAAGCGGTCGTACTCAACGCCGGCAGGCTCATTGCTCCGAGCCGCCACAGCCGTGGCAATGGCTTTGAAAGTTTGAAAGGCCATAGGGCCCCAGCCCCCGCCACAAGCTTCAGCGACAATGGGCAAGAACTGCAAGCCTTCCGCCCCGCAGCTGGCCAGTCTGTTCTGTGAGCACTTTTTGACTTCGTGCTCAACCACAGCATGTTGGCCGTTGGCGGCTGTTTGGGCCAGGGACCCCAGCCGCATGCCTGAGGTCACGTCGAGGTCCAAGGCAGGGCCAAGCAGCCCCCAATTGCCAATCCACACATCAGCGGGGCGCCTCCCCGGGCCAGCATGACCACCATCTTCAGGAGCACCTCCGTCTTCTGGGTGGGGTGGGAGAAGACCAGGTTTTTCGACTTCGGTGTGGAACTCAGCCGCCTGCGATCAGGCAGCGACCAGCGTCCGCAGGCTATGGTGGCGCTTTGTGCGGTCGCCACCACACGGGCTGCAGCAGCTGGAAATGGGCTCGGAAGGCCTCCCGACCAGGGCCAGCTGCGGTTAAACGAGAAATCAGAACCTTGTCCAGAGCCTGGGACAACTGACGTTGTCGAAGGGGAGGCGGCGGGACAGGGATCGCCCGCAGGAAGCAGTGGAAGGTAATCGGGATCTAACTGCTGGCAAAGCGGCTGGGTGGCAAGGACACTGGAAGCATATCCCGCCGGGGCATGGATGCAGGCGTGGCGCAGCCCCAGCCCCCTGCAGTGGTTGCCAAGGAGGCTTGAGCCAAGCCTCTGCAGACAATGGCCCAGTGCACACAGCTTCCAAGCAATGTCTCACAGCAGTGTCAAAGGTCTCCATGGCAGAGCCCAAACAAGTTGACGGGGTAACCCGGGTGGCATACACCACTTTGCAAAAGGACGCGCAATGGCGCAGCAGCAGGAGCCCGGTTTGGGGCTCCGGCAACTCTGCGATGGCATCCAGGAGCGGGCGGGCCTTGTCGACGCGCTGAGCCACAGTCTGCTGTTCGCAAAAAGCAACACCAACGTGAAGCAGGTGGTGGGGTTGATCGCAATACCAGGCGGGAAGACTCCTCGATCGATGGCCGGGTCCGGCCCACCACATGGGATCAGTTCACTCTATATCCACCCAATATCCAACACTGCACCGTGCAGTGTGTGCTTTTCGTTCCCTCTTTGCGCAGACTCTCAAGTGTGGCGGTTGTTTGGGTAAAGTTGCAGGATTTTTTGGTTCCTTCTGCCCCCGGTCTGAAGGTTTGGGGTTCTCACCCACGCTCTGGAGGGCGGCTCTTCCCATAAGATTTCCCCCTCCAAGTTTACTTGGTATCTTCCTTGATTCCAACAGTGTTCGATGCGTTGCTCTTCGCTCAGCTACCCGAGAGGTGCGTGGGCGTGATGGAAGCAGTAAAAGGGATCAGTTCACTCTTGGCGAGGTTGATGTGGAGCCCAACCTGGCGGGCTGCTGCCGCTAGGCGGGCAAAGCCGGCCGCTACTACCCTGTAGTCACCAGCTAAGCAAACATCGTCCAAATATGCAAAAATGAGGTGGGGCGATTGGTTCAACTGCCCTGCCTTTGCTGCTTGCATGGCTGGCTGCAGCGCCAAGGCGAAAAGCAAAGGACCCAAAGGGTCGCCTTGCTGCACCCCCGCTTCAGAAGTTAAAACATCCCCGTGAAACAGGAGGCGATTGTGGCGGCTGTAGCACCATTCCGCCCAGGGCGCCAGCCCAGGCAAGTGCAGCCGAACTTGTCGAAGGAGGGCAGCCCGGTCAACTGTGTTGAAGGCGTTGTGGAAATCCACCTTCAAGAAGACGTCGGTGGCATGTCCTCCCCGACGGTACATCCACTGCCTGGCCGTGTGCACGGCGGCCTCTCCACCCAAGGGCGCTGCAACCCCAACTTGGAGGGGGGCGAGCAGGTCCTGAGCAGAGTCCCTCATTGCCTGGCATAAACACTTGGATGCCAGCCGCCGCAATGTTTCACCCACGGCAATTGGCCTCACATCATCCTGCCCTTTGGGTAGCGCGTGCAGGGTGGCCCCAGCCAGGTGCTGGGCCAAGTCTGCTGGCGCGTCCCCCCCGCACCAGAAGCTGCACGACACCGGCCAGGTGAACTGGCACCTCATCAGCATGGGCAGTGGCCATCGCAAGCCAGTGGGGCCCGCTGTGCTGGAGCGGCTCCACCCCTGAATGGCTCGTCGAAACCGCCGGCAGTGATGTCCGGGACATCAGCAGTGCTGGGTGGCCCTAAAGGCACCAAAGCAGGCCGTGCCGGGGCAGCCTGGGGGTGCTTGCTTCGCAGCTTGGTCACAGTGTGGCTATGCCGGGCCCGCACCACTGGATCCTCTGAGTCTTCTGGAGCATGGGCTGCACGCCGGCCGCGGGCATGGGCCTCCAAGAGCTCTTCGCGCTCACCGCCCAGCCACCGCCCACACCGCCGAAGAGTGAATTGTCCTGCTTGCTGTCGCCGTAGGGCCCCTCCACGTGGTGCAGGTCGAAGCACGGCTTTCGGGAGCATGAGCAGGTCCCACCAGGCTTCTGCCGAGTTGTGGTGCGCTACTGCGGCCAGAGCTCGGCAAGGCATTGGGCCCACGACGCACGAGCGACTTTGGGCACATGCCGAAGTACCGGTCTGCCAGAAAAAGGGCGGCGCTAGCAGGGCCACCACAGGTGCTGCAGAGGCCCCGGCTGCAGGCCGGCACCGAGGGTGGGCCCCATTGAATCGAGCGGCAAGCAGAAGGCCACATACCCGACAGTGGTCCAAGCTGTGGGCTGCACAATAAGCTGCGGGATCGCCCCCTGCAAGGTTCCAGTGGCATGGTCGTCCAAGTGGGGCCGGCTGCATGGGACCCCCATCCACGAGCGGCGCGGGGGTTGGCAGCAGGGCACCCATCCACAGGGCAGAAGACCCTTGCTTGCTCGCCGCCGCGCGGTGGAGACCGCTCACGCTCCATGGCCCCAGCATCCACCAGCATGGCGTGTGGGCCTGGGTGTTGTGCCTCTCCCACGCGCTGGCCACGCAACGGCCAACCAGACCAGCGCCGGCCGTTCTGCAGCCGCAAGGGGCCTTGCTTCTGGCCCCAAGCCCGGTTCAGGCATCTGGTCAGGTGGCGTCGCTGCCGGCGGCCAATGGCCTGCAGTTGCCCCGACCAATGTGGGCGGGGGGGCCGCCAAGCGGTCTCGACCTCACTGTTAAAGAGGGCGAGGACCCTGGCCACACCCCCCTCTAAAGCAGCGAGGGCCCCGAGGCTGGCGCCCACTTGCAGGAGCAGGAGGCCGCGCCGTGCCAGTCGCTCCATGGCTCAGGCTATTGCTAAAGATCCGTGATCATTGTAAATAAGTTTGTGTGTACGCTGTTATGTTGTGATTTTTTTGGAACCTCACTGCAAGTTTTTCTCAACTTGCAGAAGTTTAGGGCGGGAGACATCTGCGATGGCATTTTTTAAAGGGGGAAGATGATCAGAAGGATCACCTTGACATACCTTGACTGAGGAGACCCGGGGAGGTTGACAAAGCTATGGGGATCGACCATGGTTTTTTAGTTCCATTGTTAGCTAAGTTGGTTTATATGAAGGTTAAATAGCGTTCTGGTGATTATAGCGATAGTTGAGGTGAAACTAAACAAGACTTCAAAGTAGAAGACCCTTCCTTGTAATTACACAATTGAGCCATATCTTGGATTGAAAGCATCCAACTGTTGAGGAAAAACCAACATTGAGATCTTGAAGAAAAAACTTACCCATGCAAGGAACTATATAATCTCCAAAACATGCTGAAATATGACACATGCCAATCCAGTGAGTCCTATTAACTGTTGAGTAAGACGGCCAAAAATGATTGGAATCCCGCCTCTTTGCTTTTGGACATCCAACTTGTTTGTATGCCAGTTTCAAGCTCACTCTCTTTGCAGCATCAGTTCCCCTTTCAGAATTTCAGGATTCTTGGGCCCGTGATCGCCGAATCTTGAGTCCGATGTGAGGACATCCTTAAACAATTTTTTATTTGCATCAATTCGCATCCATTTACTGTCGACGTAGCCTCTGGGTGACGACGATCTGAGGTCATGCAGGACATCATATCTCTCCTGGATCTCACGTATGATTTGGAGAAGCGACTCGGCGAAGTCGACTTTCCGAAATGATGGGACATTAATGATGGATATATATATATCACACACACACGCATTTATTATTTATTTGTTTATTTATTTATTTATATTTATTTTTATTATCATTTTTTATATTTATTTCTATTTATATTTATTTATATATATATTTATTTATTTATTTATTTATTTACAGTATATATATATACACATCGGTATGTTGATAAATGATAAACATCAGGGATACACTGGGGATATTTCATGGGATATCATGATATGAGTATAGGGGGTACCAACTTAGGATGAGATGTGTTTGAAAATCGGGGACATCATCTCTACATGGCAATTTCAACAGGGAAAATGATGAAATCAACCAGTGGATTTCTGGAGCACGTTGTCAAATCCGTAGGATTTGTGATGTATTTATGATGAAAAATACCCTCTGGCAAACTAAAATAACTATTGAAAATTACCATTTATAGTCGATTTACCCATTAAACATGATTATTTTCCATAGTTATGTAAACGTTTACCAGAGGGTAAGGACCATGTTGGCAAGTATCGGGGTGTGAGGATGGCTCAAAGTGGCGTAGATCTATAGGAAATCTTTCAACTTCAGGTGGTTGAAGATCCCATTGGCCAAACTTTTTCGCCGCTCTGGCCGGTGGTTTCACAGAACAACTGTACTTTGGATGACGCCAATGGACTAAAAAAATTTGATCCGTAGGACTCCTGGGATGGCTTTCCACACAGAAACCTGGAAACCTGCTTGAAGGAGTTGTTTTTTCTCCAAAAAATCCAAGTTTAATTAGACATCTTCTTAAGAAATGCCCAGGCTTTTTGACTTTCCGTGAGCGAAAAAACAATCGATTTTCTGGGGAAGTTGGGCCATGACCACACCCTTCAGCGCTGCTTTGATCACCCTTCGCCGCCTTCGTCCCAGGGCCATCACGGTGAATTTTGCCGTTTTGACCATGCTGCTGGATTTGGTTGGCCACTTGGAGGATGGTTCTGGTGACGTGGGCCATGTTGGTGGGAGATGAACATCCATAACTCCCAGCTATTTCGGTGTGGAAGGGGGCCAGGGTATAGACCCATGACTCAATATGTCTCCAGTCGGATGGGTGATAAGCCCAGAAACATACGGGAGATCAAGCAAATATAGTAAACATCATTTTGCCACTATCCAGATTTGCCCGTTGGGGTTGAACAGTTGCCGGTTGTGGTGCACGAATGTCACGTTAGACCTTAAATTGGTTGGTCCTACGGACCTCTAAGACTTGCAGACGCTGGTGCTTTCAGGCAACGATTCATTCTCGCCCCATGATGTTTTTCTAAGACATTAGCCCCTCCAACTACAGTACCAATGCCATGTGATGCCCAAGGGTATTGAGGGCATGAAACCATTCGGAAGCCCTTCGATCGTATCATTTTGGGCGCTGGAGTCGAGCGACCTCCCAAGGTGACCGTCAAAACGCGGCGCCGTCGGGCTCGATGCACAAATGTCAGATCTGCCAGCCGCTGGTGGCACCTCGGATCACTGTGGAGATCACTGAAATCATCCTAAATCATCCGAAATCTAGGTATTTCATGGTATTTCAGCTTAATTTCCATGGTATTTCACCAACATCAACCAGGTTTTCACAGGTTTGGTCAGCAGTTTCTAGGGTCAGGTGTGACCTGCCAATCCAATCTCCAGCAGTCTCCGATCCGAGAACCTCGTCCGGCCCCTGCTGGAAGAATTGGAGGGGACCGTGGCCTTTGCACTCTTCATAGCTCGCTCTGAGGTGAGGAGGGGTAAGCTCTGGTAAACATACAAAAAACTATGGAAAAATCCACCATTTTTAATGGGAAAACTCACTATAAATTGCCATTTTCAATAGCTTTTTGTATGTTTACCAGAGGGTAAGCTCTGGAAGAGCTTGAAACATGTCGAGCGAACAAAGCAACAGGCCCATAAGAGGTGGTTTTTCAGGAAAAAAACCTGGAGATTTCACGAAAAAAACACTCAGCGGCAAAACTCGGGGATTTACGGAGTCAAGACCAGGTCGACAGACAGGTGGTGAAACGCAGGAATTTTACACATCTCCCAAAGCCTCACTGTCGCAGATGTGGCATCCCAAATCCGATGGTTCAGAACGATTCGTCGAATCCCAAACAAAACGCTATCTCCAATGATTAATTCTCATTGAATCATATTATATTACATATATTCAATATATTAAATCCCCCTCAAAATCTGGTGGTTTAGAGCTGAGCTTCCACAAATCACCAGAAAGCGAGGTTCATAAGCAGCTGCAGGGCCCTGCACTGACCCAATTGCGAGCCTCCATTAATTCGACTGTGGCTCCCATAAAGGAGATCAAGGCACCGTGGCATCGGTATGGTCATGGATGATATATATATATACAATAACATGTTACATGATGCTACATGTTTTTCTGAACCACTTTTTTTAACCACCCGTTTATGACATTTATAATACATTTATGCTGATGGCAGGGGATGATTTCGTGTTGGCTGGGATGGTTGGAAGCCAGGACTGATTTGACGACTCCGGCAGTCAAATCATGGAATCCCGCCGTGGTTCATAAAGTGCTACGAACTTAGAAGCCATGAAATAGCCAAGTTATAGGGTGGTGTATTTACTGTGTATATATATATATGTAATTATATATAGTTATATAATGTTATATATACACACATACATATATGTACACGGTGACGTCTTTATGGAACACAGTAACTATGATACATGATATAGCCATGGTAGAACGTAATTGACTTACCACAGCCACTCAGCCACTGAAGGCCATGATCGTAGAGAAGATCGGTTTCTACCTGAGCACTGCTGAGGGCCAATTTCAGTACGTGATGGCGGCTCGGCGAGAGCTTGGAAATCTACTGTGGTTCAATCAGTTACAATCGGTCGTAGGATATATGAGAAATCACTGGATCATGATTCCTTTGGCCATGGGCATTTTGTTGGTAGGGCTTTGGTTGCCAGACTAAATGCCAATTTCACCCAAATTGGCGCACTGGTTCCCAGCTGTGCCATGCGCTGAGGGGTATATTCGTGGTGACTTCTGGACAGGCTCCTGACCTGCGGTGCGGTCAGCCTGTTCTCAACTTTAATCAATTTTTCGGTAGCAAAGCATCTTCAGATATCTTCAGATTTCGCACCCGAAAAACCAAAGTTTTGGAATTGTGCCCAAGCGTTTTTGCGTCATTTGTGTATCATTGAACTTGTCGTTCAACTGCCCTGATTCTCCGCCGCAGCGGCACCAGCTGAGCCCACCACTGCTAGATGAAGTACGCTTCCGATGAAGTAGCGTTAGACGCACACGTATAGACACAGAAATCCCAATGCATAGTTTCACATCATTTTTGCACATATGATATGGACTTTCCTTTTGGTGTATCGATGACACATTTTATCCCCCCTTCTCCTCTTGGAACAAAAGCATTGCTTAAAGTTTTTAACCATCTATATAACCTAAAGCAATGAAATGCATGTCATTTACGCGAATTAAAGCCATTCAAATCCCGCTATTCAAATCCAAAAAACCTGGCTGTTTGGAGGTCAGGGCGGCTATTTGTTTCCCGTGATCCTGGCTTTGTTCCTGCTGTGCATTCTGATCGTCATCCACGGGATCTTCTCCCTGGCCGTCTTCGGCTGCTGCGGTGGACGGGAACACGACCCCTGCTGCGTGCGCTACTCCGCGGGATATTCGCTGTGTAGCTCCTACTGCTATACCATGCTCCTGTTGCTTGGTCGTGGCTGGAAGGTCTTGAGGCGCTGGTTAGCAGATTGGAACATGGAGGGCTTTCCAACAGTGGGGTGAAATTACACAGTCAAATTTCATCCGAAAGTTTGGTCGGCTACAATTTCAGATGTTTGATGAGTGGTGATTGTGACCCCTCGAATCCCTGGAGCAGTACAAATGTGGGTGATAAACATTTTTCAACAGTTCAACAGCGTAAGGACCATCAGCTCTCATGGCTCATAGCTGTCACCGACCAAAAAAATGGGTCATTTGATTCCACCTGATTCCTCCATGGAATGACATCCATTTTTATCACCGAAATCTCCAAGTTCATGTTGCTTAAAGTCCCCCCTCTTTTAATCCCAACAAAGATTGGCTAGTCCAGCCACGCTATATCTATATCTATATCTATATCTGTATCTATATCTATATCTGTACATATATATATATTTAAATACAGAACGCCATAGAAGCATCTTTATTTAAACGATTGTATGTCTTTTTTTGATCCTCCTATCACAGGTTGCCACTGGGATTCTCCTCCAGGTTGCTTCTGGGCGGCATCATTACGATCCTGTCCACCGTGGGTAGCGGCGTCTGCTTGGTGATGCTGGACTATGACCGAGAGGCGGTCGATGTCGCCATGGACACTGCTGAAAGGGAACCACTTGTTTTATCTCAGTGGACTTAGTAGGGGGTAACTAATGATAGGGGCTTAGTATTGGCATATGTTGGTATAAAGGGATATATTCCACAATAACAATCATGAACCATAGTGTATAGGGATTTGAGCAATTAAGTTATTGTCTTGAATGGGTCTTCAGTAGGGGTAAACACCCAGCAACGCTCGGGTCCATTTTGATGGTTCAATCCGCATTTTGATTGTTGAGGATAGGTCAAAACATGTCAAAACCCATGCGTTTCCAGAAGGTTGGGGGGTTGGGGGGATGCATATCCATTTGTGAGTTATTTTTTGAGGTGAAAACCAGGGTTTTGACAGGTTTTGACTCAGAGCGATGCTTGGGACCTGATTGGATTACCCACTCAAAATATTCCATCCCCAAATATTAAGATTCAGAAGATCGCTATTGTAGATCTGGTTTTGTTGTTCTCTTCTTTTCTATTTTTGGGGGTTTCTATGAAATGTTAGAGCCCCAAAATGAACATCTCCAAATACGAAATAAACATAAAAAACAGGGTTTCTGGGTTGCATTTAGTATTTGGGGATAAACATGGGAAAGTCCTCATGGATAATGACTAAACATGTGCCGAAGGTCAACCCCCCGGGGAAAAGGGGGCATCGCTTCATATGCCCCTGGTGATTCCTACAAGGTGGTGTCCCATAGCTAAGTTGGTTTCGAACTAGTATAAACTGATATAAACTCTTGGGTTTATGGATGTTTCTGTCAGTTATCATGATTTCCTTTGGCTTTAATGGTAGATATCACCATTTCTGGTGGCAGCGCCGTTACCATACCAAATCCGCAGGTGGGCAAGCGGCTGCTGGTGGCTTCGGGTATGGAGTCCGCCGAGCTGGATGAGTATTTGGACATGGCGCTGAATCTCTCGGACCAGTGCATGAGTCTCAAGGTGCCCATGGTGCCATGGGCCATGGGCGGGCCATGGGCCATGGTGCCAGGTGGTTACCCTCAAACTCCTGCGGCTGAGAATTTTTTTGGGGCGTTTGGCCTCATGGCCCATGGCATTTTTGGGTGAAATCTCTGGGAGAAATCTTCAATATCTTTGATTTTGCAGCCGAGGATTTGTTTTAATCCCCATGCAGTGTTGACATGCATTTTTTGGAGTTCTTAGTGGTGAACCCCTGGTTTTTGCAGGCGAAAAAAGAGCATTCAACATTCCTTCCCAGACGTTCATAGGTGTTTTTTTGGTGAACAAATCAATGAATCTTGTGTTATTACTTGACATACCACCCCACAAACATATTTTATATTTAGTATATTTAGTATATTTAGTTACAATTGAACATCAATGAGCAGTTTCCCCAGTTGTAAATGGGAGTGGTGATTCTAACAGTCTAACCCTATCAATACCCCCGATGGATCCCTTAAAAGCACCGATCATCGCCAGGGCGCGGAGAACGCGAACCGGAACCTGGTGGATTTGATCCCCATCCCCAAGGTGAATCCCACCTTCCCAGGTGCGAATGATGAGATGATGACTGGTTGAACAAAGAAAAACTGCTTGAGAAAGAACTGGATACTTAGTGGTTATTTATGGCTATTTATGGTTACTCTTAGTGGTTATTTTGGATACACTCTAAAGTGCATTGTAGTGGTTGTTAGATGTTAGACAGAATGGCTGACCAACCATGCGAACAGCGTGGCTCTGTGTGAAAAGTGATGTAAACTTCAAGGTCCTTGACCTTGAAATCCGCCAAAGTCCATGCCTAGAAAACGGGATTTCATAAGGCGTTTGGCCGGTGAATCCTACACAGCATGAACATTTTAAAGGCTGGAATAGGTTGGACCCACCAAGCATCTAGACATTTTGGAGGCATGCGGCCAGCAGGTGGATTGGGACTTGACCTTGGAAACCAACATCTTCCGGGAAAAACTATAGACCCCTCAGGAGCCTTCATCTGAAATTTCAGCCCGAAATGAGATTTGCAAAATCCACCATGAATCCAGCAGCAAATATCATCAGCTTTCCCATTTTCACGACTGAAATCCGACTGGGTTTTCCCCATTTTCCGAGATCGTGGGACGCCTTTTTTGTAGGCGAGATGAGCACCCCAAGGAAGGAAATCATTGAGCTGGCCATCAAACCCATCCAGGAGCCACACAGTGGGCGGCCTTGATGGCCTTGATTGACTCGACGTGATGGCGGAAATTCTCTGGGAGAATTTTGGAAGATGATCATTGTTTATCATGTTGAAATTGTGTATATTTAAGTGTAAATGCGAATGATGGCCCAACAGGATAGGATTTTGGACAAATTTTAGGATTTAGGACATTTGGGAATTATTTATGATATTTTTTCTTTGGTACATTGGGGCTAGTTAGCGGCTAGTTTGTGGAATTTGGGTGAAGCAACCCTAAACCCCAAATTGCCAAAGTTCTTTGAACAAAGCCGGAAGATGTGGGATACAACCCACTTTTTTGGGATCCAGTTATTAACCAGTTCACGAACTCCACCTGGTAGCAGCTCCTGATCCTTGGAGGTCACTTTTCAGCATACAAATAAGTTGGATGCCACCAACTTGCTGGGAATTTAAGTAACCATTTATAAATGATTTGTTGGATTTTCCACGAGTGCTGGATGATTTAAACTACTATGACTACTATGATTTTCCCATTTTTTTGCGCTGGGGATTTCCCAGCCATGATTACCACGTTAAACCAACCTGCTGCAGAGGAAGGTGGATTGGCCCCCCAAATATCGCATTGACTGAGTACACGCCGCACTGAAGCACTTTCAAGCGGGATGCACATATAAGTTGATGGAGAGTAAATCCTCCTTCTTCGCGATCAAAATGGGCATTTTTCTGGGTTGGCTCTCCATTTTAGAGCTCAATTCCCCTCTCTCGCCTGCTTTCCCGCCAAAAAATCGAGAAGCAAACTCTGGATGACATCCGCCTTGATACCCATCTTACCCATCTTCAACTTTTCCCACCCAACAAATCCAACACCGCCCGCAGGATGCCTTTGCCAAACTGGATGAGTACGAAGCATTGATTCCCACCGTATCCACGATGCCTGAGGCCAGATTTTCTCCTCCGAGGTGATGCTGTTGGGGCTTGGTTGGAGACGACGGATGATGACGGTTAACTCTTGGTGAAATAACTGGGTTTATGGCAATATGATAATCTATAACTGTAATTAATGGGTGTTATAACATGTTATAACATGTTATTCTATATCATTTTTTTTCTGGCGTGCACATTTAGCTGCTGGACCTTAAACTGGGATCGCAGTTAGATTGCTTTTTGGGGTAACACCCCCAATTCATTAACCAGGGCTTGTTAATCTGGGGTTGATAAAGTTGGCACCAGAAAGTTGTGTTTGCTGGTTTGTAAGCCGCATGAATATGCAGGAACTAGTTTAATACATCTACCATAACTCCTAGTTACACTACTTATAAGCCAGCTTAGCCAACAAAACCCCTAGGCCCATCTAGGCCCTAGATTCAATATGTAACCTGAATAGCTGGGATCTCGTTTGGATGATTTTGGAGCTCAACTCGTTTGGGATCTATCCGAGGGTCACCCCCCAAACGCTTGGATGGTTTAATAACACCATACAAGAACAATGTAACAATTGCATAGAAATACACATTTTCTGGGTCCAATTTGGCCATTTTTGAGTCATGGCGATATGGGGAGAAGTAGACCTTCCAGCAGAAGCGTGGTCATGACACAAGATGGAAACTATAAAAACCATGGGTTTTTCGAAAAAGAGGTTCCCCAACAAACAGCTCGGTGCCCAAAAATCAGCTCGCTCGGTGCGGCTTATTACCGCCAGGTGGTTTGGTTCCTCGTTTCCTCGCAGGTGAACATGGTGTTGAAGGTCATAGGGGACATCAACATGAGATCCCTGATCTGGCGCCTTGATGGATGGGGATGGAACTGATGGAACCAGAGATAAAAAACCAGTTGGCTTTGTCAACGTAACCATGTTAAAGCAACATGCGTGGATGGTCTACGTTCAGAAAACAGGGAAAACAGGGATAACAGGAATTTGGGATTTACGAGGTTTGGTGCAGGGGATGGTCTCACCGATTTCCAGGATGCTCAACTGGAACTATTGGATGACCAAGATCCATCATCCAGAAAAAACTCAGGTCCGACCCTACAGAGATTCTGGTGGACCCCCGATATCGTGTGCCTTGGCGTGACCCCGAAAAGAGGTCAAAAAAGAGGTCAACCCGCTATTTCTATTGGATGTTTCCCAATAGAAATGTGGGTCGAACCGAGCCCCCGAGCAATCCTTTAGATGCCACATGGTGAAACCATGAACAAAAAGACTTCAAGAAGCTTCCAAATTGGTCAGAAGCTTTCCAAGTCCTTTTCCCCTCCATTTTGTGTCAAACTCATCGTGACCTTTCCGCCGGCCAGGCGATGAACCCAGCGTATCACCTGGTGACCTTGAACTGCCCCGATACTTTGCTGAGCCCCGACCTGCCAGGGCCATTGGCGAATCTGACGCTTGGAGAACAGGGAAGATCTCGGAGTATGCGAAAAAACGACGAGAAATGAGGGCACCAAGACCTTGCCAAGTTTTTGGATTTATATGTATATAATTGTATATATATATATATATTTGTGTATATATATATATTTACCAACAAATTACTAAGAAGACCCAAATGCACCAATCATATATCCATATTCACATATATATTTGCCAATATATTGACTAATACTGACCATGATTTTAGCACTAGACATGGCAAGTCGTGGTTTGTTGCATCTTTGACCTCAGCCATAGCCTTTTTCGCTGAGGCGGGTACCTGGCATGGATTCCATGGCTATGGACGGTGCGCCGCTGCGCTGGGTGGTTTCAAAGTGGAAAACTTCCAATGGTCTTTTCCAATGGTCTTTGATGGTCTTTTCCAATCGAAACCATATGCAGATAGATGAAAAACCAATGGAAACTTCCAATGATGCATCTGCTTTTTTTCCAATGGTCTTTTCCAATGGTCTTTTAAATCTGCTTCATATTTGATGATTTAATTAAGACCATTGGATACATTTGAATCTTGTTTCAATACTGTTTCTTCCAGTTCTGAATTTTTGTTGATGCAGATTGAAAAAAGGATTTTCATACGTACCTGCTCTGGATGATATGATCATGATGATTATAAAGATGGTGAATGAGGAAGACTTTCAGGGAGCAGTGTTCAAAACCCTAGAGGGCAAACAGTGGGCTTAAACTGCAGAACGCTCGCGAAAGCAAAAACCCAACTCGCGAAAGCTTCGCCAAAGCCTAACAAAAGCCAAGTTGACAGACACCGTCGCGAAAGCTTCGCGAAAGTCTCAAATTGGCAGATATTTTACACATGTAAGATTGCATCCAACAAAATACGGCGAGCTCCGCGAAAGCAGATCTTGTGAATATTTACCGCGCGAAAGGTGAGAGTGTGGTTGCGAAAGCATCGCAAAAGCACCCCGTGTATGATGAAATGACAAAGCCCTTTTGAACATAGGAAGACCACTAATCAGTCAAATTTTAAGCGAGTTTAGAGTCGATGATCAAGTGTGAACGATTTTTCTGTACCTTGGACTGAACTTGGACTCATGCCCACATGTTTGCTTGAGGATTGCAGCACGGAAGACGGACACTTTTTAGGGGGCTTTCAACATGGCCACAGGTTTGCAAACTTTACACATCTCTTGGATGGGAAACACTATGAATAATTCAGACCAGACATGACACCGAGGGCACCACGAATCCTGGTCAGGGGGAATTGTCCCGAAATTGGCGACTATTTCTGATTTGGGAATCATAGTAATTTGCTTAGATTATTTCTGTTGGATTATTCTGCAGTTCGTGCAGATCTGAGTGGGACAAACGCGATAATCATCTTGAAGATGTGATTGGAGCCCCGTACTGGGTTTGGGTTCACATCCACATCCTTTGACCCAGGCAGGCTGAGATAAGTGTGGGATGATATTGATATGTCTTATTTTTCCATTTTTCTAATTGCATGTAGTAACCCCAAAAAGATGGAGTTTAGTATATGATTCATCATTATTTTAGTAGGCTATTTATTGTTTTCGTATTAAACCTTAGGTATCCTTATGTTCTTATGTCGTTCAATGCACGCTTCCATTTGCCCTCCCCGCTAGAAAATGACGGGCACCCATTGGCCAGGTTACTTCGTGGTCAGGACGACAGGAGATGAATTGGCGACGGGGAATGAATTCAAAGTGGTCCTTCCGTTGGAATTTCCGGACACGCAGCCCCGCGGCGGATCCGAGTGATTTACCGTGAATGGGAGACATATCATGATATATCATATATCCACACTCAATGGGGTTAAACCAACGCAAAACTGGGGAGCACCAACTTCGGGTATTTGGATAAATGGACAACTTCGTGCGATTCGGGAGTCTCTGGAAATGGGGTAGAACATAGAGGGTTCACAACCTGCAGGTAGATCCTGGTGAACGGTATGCCAAATGGCCCCCTCCATTCTTCCCAAGAGTTTCATGCGCAAGTTCTTAAAAGAGATATCCGGGCCTAAAAAAGTGCAATTCGGCACTTTTTCTCGAAGATCATCTTTGGCTTGGATTTCCGTCCTCAACTATCAGCAGGGAGACCTGCTCGCTTAAAGGACACTACTTCAGTGGGAAAATCAATTTTCGAGGGTGTAAGACTTATTTTCCAGGCAGCAAGCTTAGATTACCTCGGGCAAGTATTCCAATCTCATGGGTTTCTCCCCGTCTTGGTTCGTTCAACAACTGCCTTCATGGTCGACTTCAATTCGTGCAATCAAATTTCCTGGCAGGTTGGGTACATCCACATCCCCATATAAATTAGAGATCTCGTGGCTAAATATGTGGTCCCGGCAAAGCTTCTTCGGCCAAGCAAACTATGAGTCTTGGGAACTAGTAAACTATATTCCCTACATTTTTTTAGATATGTTTCTCATATTTTCCCAGAAATTCCTCAATATTATTCACTATTTTGTTCCCATCAAATCAGTCTCCGATGTCGAACTCAAGGATTCAAGTGCACGGCCTCGAAAGTGACATGTTGACACAGAATTGGAGCTGCCCTGCGGGCTTTTCTGAGGGCACCTGTGGCTTGGCTAAAAAAGGGCTCGGCCAGATGTGGTTGCCCAGCAGGGTGGCTGGGGCCAGCATTTTTTGATGGATTTTGAAGGGTTTCCGAGCCTGAATTGGTGGTAAAAATGGTAAAATCACCTGGATTTTGGTGTTTCGTTGTTGGGATGAACCATCAGAAAATGAGAATTTGATCAACAAAAACTCTTGGGATTTGATGGGATAACATGATATAAAATGGACATATACTGGGGATAATATACATATGCACAGGTACAACTTTGATATGTTTATCCATGCATTTAATTGTCAATCCGATTGTTGCTTTATTTTGTCTATATATCAGAGTAGATAGATTGTATTATTGTAAATTACGTACATTAGACTACATCATATTAGATTAGACTAGGTCAGATTATATCAGATTAGATCAGGTAGATAGATGGATGGATGGATGGATGGATGGATGGATAGATATATAGATGGACAGAAAGACAGACAGACAGACAGACAGACAGGCAGGCAGGCAGACAGACAGATAGAGAAACAGAGAGAAAAATAGAGAGAGATAAACATAGATTTAGATATAACTATGGATTTAGATATGCCTTTAGATGTAGATACATATGGGTGTCCATTTTTTTGGTGCAAAGAGAGCATGTTTTTGAGGTCATAAGCCTTTTTCAATCCCTGCCATCTCCTGAACATATGCTCCAGGTGGCACTGCCCCCGCCTCCAACGCGGGCACCGCAGCGGCCTGCCGAGCCGGGCTTGCCTTCCTGGCGTCTTAGCCGTCATAGATTCCCATGGGATGACCAAACCACATAGAATCTATGACATGTAGCATGACATGTTTTGACCATGCTACAGAAAAAGGGATTGACGTCATCAAAATGATAGGGTTTTCCATGATGTTTTTAAGCGTATTCCGAAGGGATGGTTTGCTATTGGGTTTACCTCAGTTGTTTTCAATGGGGATGATGGAAGATGATCATGATGAAGCTGTTCTTTTAATGCTTGGGTGTCCCAATGGGGTGTCCTGCTTGGCCAAATTTGGGTCATCTTGGCGACAATTTTGGGCCAAAGGACTACTGGCAATTGGGCAACCTTAGCCTTGGCAATTGGCTGCAATTTTTCCTTGCTCAACCCACCAGATAATACCAGATACCATATTTTTTTTCGAGAAACCATGAGAAACAGAAAGGCATTTTTCGTGATCCGGTGGATTTTCGGATGGCGATCGGATGTCAATCGGATGTACCCGGATACCTTGGCGAAACCGGCCGGCTTGACATTGCGCCGGCTTGGGGGATGCTGAATATTAACGAATCATTGTTGGTACCCGCTTCTCTGCAGCATGTATGGCAAAAAGTCACTGATATATCACCATTTCCGTTGCCAACGGCTCCCGATTTCTTGGAATTCGTAAAAAATGTTGAAGCGATAATGTACAGGAAACCCACCACATTTGGCTGGTTGTACATCCCTGAGACCCATTTCAACCGTCATAGCAGTGATACTTGACCATTGAGCCAGGGGTAAAGTGAGTCATTGGGAATTTCTGGGTATGTTGCCCCTGGACCAGTGACGATTGCTCCAAACGGTTGATATGCCAAGCAGCACCTAGGAGGAAAAGAAATTGCCCTTGCAGCAGAACCCGGTCTTCAATTGCAGGTTCTTTCAGAGACTTGCATCATCTGCACAATTTATGATGGTTAGGAAGGGGACGGGACCGGATCGTGCCAGTGATTAGTTAAAGTCAAAGTCATGATGATTATAACCAGCAACAATTTGGCTGGGATATCCCCACTTGGACTAATGCGGCCTAATGCGGCTTATGATTCCAGTTGCTAGTTGGGATGCACATCCAAGTGCGGAACAAAAACACCAAGAAATCCGCTGAGCGGAGTTGTAGCTTACTCGCCTTTAGCTCTCTTGAACTCCTTGAGAAGGTGATATCCCCCGATGAATCCCATCCCAATCTGAAACACCCCCATTCCATCCCAGATATGTGCGAATCCCCGACTATCCGTACTAAACCAGGGTTTCTGGGGGTGTATAAAACGAAGGGAATTTAAACAAATGCACCCCAGCCATGGCCAAGTTAGGGCCAATATAGTCCAACTGAACATGGCACACATCAAGCTGGAACCCATGATTTCTGGGTTCATTTCGCCAGAGCATCATCCGAGAAACCGTAACTGGTTACAACCCCCCTGGTCATCGCAGGTCCCCTTCGTCAAAGATGTTGGGATTTCTAGTGACATTTTGCTTCAAAATCTTCAAACCAATTCTACGGTCAGTTTTCGAAAAGCCCAACCCAATCGCTGGGTCTTTTTTAACTCGTGCACCCCTCAATGAAGCCCCGGAACCCTCACCAAGTTGGATTGCATGTTCATGAATTGATCATATTTGGGATGATCCGTTAAACAACTACCATCCAGCACAAACGCTGGGAAATCCCCAAAGGATTTATGATATTTATGGTGGTTTTTCTGGCATTTCAGATGGCTGGCTGTCAATCATCTGAGCCGAGTTTTTTTTTTTTTGGGTTGAACGGTTGAACCATTGGTTTTTTTGTTGAGGAAACCGGGTGAGCCCTGGGGCACTCCTTGCGAGATTAGCAACATGAGCTTTGGCGATGCTGGGTGGCAAGGGGCGTCACCGAAGACGCCAAGAACTTGATATGTTCCCCATGATCTCATGATGGGCTGCACCTATGGTGTGAGAAAAAAAAGGGATTGTGAATGTTTGTGAATGTTGTGACCTGTGACCCATATGGCCATGGCCCATACTCATGTGATCAGAAGAGGTTTTTTAAGGGAAAGTCCCTCCACCCTTCAAACTTGCTCAACTGCTGAGGATGCGCAGTGCATCTTTCCCAATGGCAGCATGGAAACCTTCATTGTAGGTTGCACCGTGGACGAGTTTGCTGCCCAGATCCTTGGTGGAATGTCCTTGCGGCTACCAGTTGGTGTTGATTGTTCTTTCCGCCAAACTCGGAGACATTTGATGAGTTACCCTCCAGGAATTTAGCATAGCGATGGAAAATCAGCCCTTAAAACCTCTTTGAAGTCCGTCCCAGCCGCGAACTTTGGGAGGTCAAACTATCCGCAACGCACTCTGTCAAAGATAAAAGACACTTATGAGAAATAGAAACTCAAGTCTAAACCAATTAACATCAATTAACCCCAGCTTTGGGTTGAAACATGGTATTTGTTTCTTCATATTTTCCTTCTCCCCCTAAGGATCAGTGGCTTTGAGGAGCTCATTCGTAGCGGCCTGCACTTTTTGGACTTGACGGTGGACGGCATTGTCGATACGATCATGATCACCCTGCGAAGATTGGTGGAGGAGAACATCCTCAACCCCCTCGATCCTTGGATATCCTTGGATGGTTTGGAGCTCTGGTTTTCGATCCTTATTCCCAATGGGGAGCCCAAGAACACAACAGTAGAATGGAGAATTAGGAGCTCTTAGATGGACATTTTATGTGATGATTTTGGAGGAATGAGACCCTGGGATCACATCCCTTATCGCTATGGCCGCTATGGTAGGACCAGGGATGGATCCAGAGTTGACATGGACGCATCAAATGACCAACCGAAGGCAGGTTTGGATATCAGAATTATTCATGAGCGCATGTATATGCGTATGTCATATGTAGAATATGTATATACAAGGCGCACACACACACACACACGCATGTATCTATAATAAGTGATCTAAGTTAGATAAATATCTGTATCTTATGTATATCTTATGTATATATTATGTATATATTATATATCAGTTTGTTCGAAGGTTTTTTTCCTCCTCAGAAGCTGCCAGCACCTGAGAACATCCTCCTCAACGGCTTGCACTGTTCCTTCATGCGAGAGTTTTGGTCTGGGTTCCTTGGCAAGGTGAAGTCCATTTTTTTTCCATGTTTTTCTTCAGGTTTCCAGGACATTTTTAATGATATTTTTATTCAAGTGCTACGTGCTAAGGGAGGTATTACCCTCTGGTTATTTAACAGTTCGCCATGGAAAATTGCCAATTTATAGATGGTTTACCTATCAAAAATGGTGGAATTTAGAGGTATTAAAAAAATAAACCAGAGGTATTAAATAACCAGAGGTATTAAAAAAAATAAACCTGATCTTAGACGAACACATTTTTCTGATCAAAAAAAAGCACCAGCCGCTCCGCACAAGCCTAGCAGGCCTAGCATCCTGGACCTAGGGGAAGACCTAGGGGACCACAGATGTTAGTCTAGTTTAGTATTAACCATCCAATTATTGGGGTACCTAATTTTGACCCATACCCATAATAATATAACGATAATAAGAACCTTGATGATAATCAGAAAGTCAGAGTCATAATGATAACTAGAATTATAATAAGCATAATAAAGTAAGAACATCGAATTATTACAAAGTAGGTGCAGATGACCTGGAATTTGTGCGCCAATTTACCCTATTCCTTTTAGACACATTTTTTAAATAACTATATATATATATATCTATCAGTAATAATAATAGTAAAAACGCAATAATAATAATAATGCTGCTAATCATCACAATGTTCAGGATAAGCAACTGTACGTATAAAGTGATGCAAAAAAAGGAACGTACCATCCCATCAGCCACGTCAGACCCCGAAGATAACCTCAATTTTGAGTGGTTTCACTAATCTGAACCAAGCCCGATGACTGGCAGGGTCGAAGTCTGAACATTTACTGGGGTATTTCTTGTAGTTAGTGAGTGAAACCTAAGTTGCGTGAAGTAGCTCACATGACATGGTTTGCAATTAGGTTCATTTAAGTGACATAGGGCCCATTCGCAGAGGTCCTGAATCATGTGGTAATTTTCAACCATGCACTTATTCAGATGACATGGGTTTATGTTATTTTTTTTGGAGGTATGTCCAACTACTCCCATATCATCTCCAGGTACCGTAGCAATCATCAGCTGCTTAATGTCCTACTATGTCCTACTATGAATCATATTTGATCATGATTTCATATGTGCAATTGCGCAAAGTTAGTTGGGTTAGATTAACCCATGAATTTAGGGGGATGGACATTAACCCACCATGACTAGGTAATCACAATGGCCCAGACCCTCTCAATAATAGATGGTTCATTCACCATCAAAACCGTGGTTGTTGCTGGTTTGTTTCAGTCTCAAATAGGGATATAGTGAATCACCCAAAAAAGAACGGAATTAGTGAATCACCATTATTTTTTGCGGATTTTGATGGGAAAGACACATGAATCACCATTATTTTTCTGTGATTTTGATGATTTTTTGTGGGATTTTCTATCTCTTCGGGGGTTACCAGGTTGACCCAAATCATGATGAGATGACCAGGTTGACCTCTTCCCTGTGCTTGCGCTCCGTCAGTGGCCTCTACACCATGTCGGTCAGCCCCATGACGTTTTGGAAGCGTCGAAGAGAACAGAGTTTGGCTTTGCAGTTTCACGATTGTTGGGTGGAATATGGATTAATTATAGATGATTTTCATGAAGTTTCTGGTGTCCAAACTTTTTCTTTAAGCTTGATGAGTCTAATATTTTGTTCAGGATTATAAGCTTGATGTTTTGATGTTTTTTCTCCCCCATCATTTCAACTATAATAATGATGAATTTTCCGGATCAGATGCGGCTGCCGCGATCCAATTTGGGTTCTTCAAATCTCACAGCAACCTCTCTGCAGCTACCTATCACTTCAATGGCTTGCCGGGAACATGGATGAATACGCTGGATTTCCAGAAATTCTCAGCAAATTACCCCACAAAGCCCTCACTGCCAGAAGCTGTACCAACCACTTACTGCGATCAAAATCACGTCCGTGAATGACCATGGCAATTAGAAACATCTAGCAACCACCAACCAGACTCGAGTCACTGGCAGGGACAGACCTGCCTCACTTTCGGTCGAACGGTCACCAAAGTGACCAAGTGTGAAAAGCGCTTTTGAAGATATCCGAGTCTTCTTCCCAAATATGTGTTTGGAAGATGACTCTCCTGCAGAAAACGACCAACTACTGTATCACATTTGTCACTTCCGTTCTCAAGTTCGGGCGCTGAGGCTATGTGGTGGCCGCCATCCTAAGCTTGCTCGTTGCCGGGGCGATGTACATCCCGTGGCGCTTCTCCCGAGATAACCAGGACATTTGGCGGACCACGCATACTGGAGAGGCCGGGGCAAGGGAAGGTCCAATCTGAACATCGGCTATGGTCTAAATCATCATGATCCCCCAAAATGATTATCGCATCATTAGAATCATTAGCCACTTTTGGGGGGTATACCATGATATACCATGATATACCATGATATGCTATGATATACCGATATGATATACCATGATCATTGAATCAGCGAAACACCCCGATGTTCGACCAAGGCCGCCGCCGACGCTGAAGCACCCACAGTTGCCGAGACGGATCTGGCGTCACCGCCGGTGCCAGCGGTGGAAGCGGCACCCCCTTCCGCGGCCGTGCCGGCGGCGGATGGCACACCAAGGAGCAGGTGCGCTGGGGATGGTTGGGGTATGGGGGATGAAACTGACAGACTCTTCTGGGTTGGTTCTTTGATGTTCTTTGTAGAGTTTGCGTGCTCATGAAGTTGTTATTGGGTAAATCATGGACCTGCTAGGATCATTTTTCTCTCATGTTGAAACTTTGGGGATGTTAAGCGCAGGTCCTCAGGCAAGACCCAAACACACCTACAGCGGGTGTGTTATATTCAAAGGGTAGGTGGAATGTGTTCTTCTGGGTGTGTCTGTTGATGTTTGGACGAATTCACCAACTGGTGGTGCTAAAACGCGGTTTGTTCAGTTGCAGGAGCCCAGCTCTATGCTTCTGCTTTTAAGTGGAACCACCAGCTGGGGTAGACAATCACCAAGAAACTGGCATGGTGATGTAGGATCAGTGATCTATCCATTTCTCTCATCCCGTTTTGTGATTTCTATGTGAAATTTCGGGGGTGTAATATGGTAATATGCTGTACTTCCCTAGGTTTCAGGGAAAAACACAACCCAGCAGCCAAAAAAAAGACACGATAATCCCTGACAATCCCTCCCCCCCGAATATGAAAAAAAACTGGTTTCGACGTGGATCTATTCATTTGGTGGACGGGACAATCCTCTCATGGTGCCAGGCAATTTTCTTTGCTCCTCGACAGCCGAGAACTACTGAGGTAAAATCGGACCTCGAATCATTGGGTTTCCTGGGGGAAATCCTAAGACATTGGCCTTAAAGAGCTCAACAAAAACAGCTTTAGGATTCAGGATTTATGAAATCTATGAGTTCTTTAGATCTCTTCAAATGCATGGAGACATGTGAAGAAATGCATGAAAGCAGTGACAGCAAATCCTGAAAGGCTGGGCCACGATAGTGTCTGGGTTTTATGTTTAGTAAAACGGGGTGACAAGTCCAGCCAACATGGGGGTACCATATCTTCCAAGGACCTATCTTGTGGGACGTTCCCTAAGATAGATAAGATAAGATAAGATAAGACAAGATAAGACAAGATAAGATATATAGGATAAGATAGATAGATAGATAGATAGACAGATAGACAGATAGACAGATAGACAGATAGACAGATAGACAGATAGACATATCCTGATGCAGACCCGCGCACACACACATATATATATATGCAATATCTTGCGCCCCTCAAGTTTGAAGCACCCGAAATGTTCCACTGCTGTAATGAATTCCGAAGAAACGCATGAGGTGATCACGAAATGTTGGGTATGCCCCACAACCACTTTGAGATATGCGCCTTCAGTTGTACGGGCGTGTCCCAACCTGCCATTTTGTGATGGCACTAAGGTAAATGCTAGCAGAATTGCCGGAGATGGGTGAAGACATTTCAAGAACCCACTTGCGACTCGGCGGTCGCTTTGGGCCATGCCAGTCCTTGTTTTCTTTCTGTGATGTCTCACCAAAAATCAACATGTTGACACAGTTGACACATCATCTCCTAATGACCAGAGTGATTGCCGTGATACCGGAGGAAACACATGGGAAAACTGCTTTTTGGATTCACTGGCACTGGCTCCCGGCTGACATCGGCTGACCCGGGGAAAATCCCCCTGACGAAAAGCGTTGGGTCCTGGTTAGTGTGTCCTTGGTGAAATTGATGATAACTCCCCAGTGGTGCAAAGATTTTAAAACCAACCGAATGATTAACGATGATTCAATCAACACAAATCGTGATTGAACTCAACACATGTGTTTTTTTTAAGCAACACGAATGATTATCTCCCAATAGATGTTTCAACATGTTTCAACAAAAATCCCAGAGTGCGGATCTTCTGTGCAAAACTTCTGTTTTCCAAAAATCGCAACACATAGCCTCTGGTTATGACTAACATAGCCATGGTTTTTCGATGGCCCTAATTGAAATAGATGGTTTACCGTTCTTAAAAATGGATAAACATGGTGGATCTTTCCATGGTTGTATGTTAGTCATAACCAGAGGGTAACAAAAAACAATGAGTGCTGCGAATCATGATCTCCTTCCTGGCCCTGGTGGCACAGGGCACATAGGGCACACTGACCATGGCTGCAAGTTCACTGACCAGCCGAATGGCTGACGCTGTGATGGGTGGAGCAAGTCACAAAAAATGTGTTTGCCTACCATAAAGCCACGCAACATGCCTAATGGGCATAATGTGTACGGTTCAACTTTGAAAAAATCAAATTCATCCCAACCAGCCTTAAGGAACGTTGGGGATTACTGAGAATCGCGCTGAAACATCATGCGTGCACTGCGACTTTGCCCGAGGCCAAAAGGTAGCGGTAGCGCTGTTCATCCTGTAGGTTGCGTCACCACAACATTCCCGGCCAATCACCACGGGTGTTTCCCAGAATGCACGGATCCCTCGAAACCCGGTGCCCCAAAAATGCAAAGCCAAAAAACTTTGAGCCTCATTTGGCCACCAGATTTCATTTGGTTGGTGCTTTCAAGATTTTTCAACTATTTCCCATTTTCCCATTTTCTCATCCAAAACAGCCGCCTTTTCCTTGTTTTTGACCACCAGCCGCCACCAACCCCTCCGTGATCCGTGGTTTTTTACTCCCCGCGTGGCTCAAAAAAGCGCAACGTCATCGACCACCTCGGCAGCGCTCAACGACGGCCCGCCATGGTGCTGCACTTCGCCCTGCGCCGCGCCGCCACGGCCGCTACGGTGCTCCGCGTGCCGAAGATGCCCAGCAGCCTCCTGCAGGCGACCGGTAAAGCCGCTGTCAAATTGAAAATTATTTATGTATATATATATATATGTAAAACATATATATATATAATTATAGTTATATAATTATAGTTATATATAATCAGTTATATAATTATAGTTATATAATTATAGTTATATATAATCAGTTATATAATTATAGTTATATAATTATAGTTATATATATATTATATAAATCAAACACATATACTTTTTCTTGCAAATATGTACAACTGTTTGCATGTAACATGCATACGTACGTATCTACGTACACGTGTATGTAGGTACATGCATGCTTGCATCCATCCATCCATATATACTCCACGGCAGGCCAGCAGCCACAGCATGCCCTACCTGCCTGTGGATATGGTCTTCCGCTTCTTCCCCCGTTGGACCCGGGACAAGGTGGGACACGAGGGATGTGGCCAGTGATGCACCCTGGTTGCCCTCGTCAAATTCGTCATTTGTAACTTATAACTGGCTTATAACTTATAACCCCACTTACTTGCCAGTTATTAAGTGGGATGATACTCCAAGTATTGCACCCTCCAGTAAACTTTGTAGATCGTATCCTTGGAACCATGGAACTATATTAGTTTGCCTCAGCGTGCTCGGTGACAAGATGCTGAGGAAGGGGGCTACACACAAGTCGGCTCATTTCAGGGTGGTGAGTTATTATGAATCATCCAGATGACATGATATTGATGCAGATATCATGTCATAGGACAAACAGTGAAGTTATAGACATGATATTTACACACACATACATCCATGCATGCACCCATCCATACCATACATACATACATACCTACATTACATTACATTACAATACAATATTACATTATATTACATTGTATTACATTATGCTACATTGTACTACATTATACAGGACAGTACTACATTATTTTTACGTTATTCTACATTAGCACATTATATATATATATATATATATGCATGATCATATATTTTGGACATGGCATGACATTTGGTCCGGTCAAATCTGGTCTTCATCATAATTTTAGTTTTGTGCTATCCCTCAATTTTCAAACTGTGACAATTTTTGCAGTGTATGAAACCATCTACATTGCCTCAATAGATGTCGTTGGTATTTCAACAACATGATGGTTCACCATTGACACGGCCATATTTTTTGTCAGGCGATCATTGATATGATGTTGCTAACGTCATCGTAACAAACATGATGTAATTTTACAAATAAAACATAGTCTCTAGTCTTGAACCATCCTTGTTCAAGGCTTCCGCTTTTTCGGCATTGGCTGGACTTTTTCCGTGCACAGGTGCGTTTCTTCTATTGGTACTACCTGGTCTCTTTCTTGACGGGTTTCTTGGCGTAACACTGATGACGACCACGATAATGGTGGTGGTGGTGATGATGATGACCAGCATTTTTGTCACACCATGATCGCTTCCATCATTGTTGTGATGTTTTTCTCCACATGATAATAGCACCATTTACATAATCAACTAATCAATACTGCCAGTTGGGACTCCGGCTACACGTTTGCCCCTGCCGAAAGATGGGTTAACCGTTTTCATCGGCTGCGAGCTTGACATTGCGGAAGCGTGGTCAGGTCTTGGTATTTTGATGGGCTACTTCCACACACCATATGTGGGCGACAACTACGATCACTTTGCTGAGACCCCCCTCTACCTCTGGGCCGGCATCTCAGTGTTGTGAGTCAGGGATATGGATTGAAATGTGGCTCTGAACTTGATTGGTGGCTCCGTGTGGCTCCTGATACATCTTTACACTGTTGACTCTGGTCTTATCCCCACTCGGGACTGTTTGATGTGGGTTGGGCCAATTCTATAGGCCTTCCGGACTTCGGCAACCCTGAAAATGCTTCAAATCAACAGCGCACCCCGGGGCCGAGACCAAATCGAGCTTGGCGAAAACTGGGCAGCTGGAAGAGAACCTCCGAGTGAAGGTTCA
>Ga0126342_10000151_pt1 | contig 53647 bp, 48 predicted proteins | sample Cyp1metagenome_FD_92528 | JGI IMG/M metagenome (GOLD analysis project Ga0126342, IMG submission 92528) | Coral microbial communities from Lord Howe Island, Old Settlement Bay, Australia - Cyphastrea 1 metagenome | ecosystem: Host-associated > Invertebrates > Cnidaria > Coral ...
GTGTGTAAAAGTGTCTGTGTGTAAAAGCTTCTGTGTGTAAAAGCGTTTGTGTAAAAAGCGTCTGTGTAAAAGCTTCTGTGTGTACAATCTTCTGTGTGTAAAAGCCTCTGCGTGTAAAAGCTTTTGTGTGTAAAATCTTCTGTGTGTAAAAGCCTCTGTGTGTAAAAGCGTCTGTGTGTAAAAACGTCTGTGTGTAAAAGTGTCTGTGTGTAAAAGCGTCTGTGTGTAAAAGCGTCTGTGCGTAAAAGCGTCTGTGTGTAAAAGCTTCTGTGTGTAAAAGCTTGTGTGTGTGTCAAAGTTTTTGTGTGTAAAAGCGTCTGTGTAAAAGCTTCTGTGTGTAAAAGCGTCTGTGTGTAAAACTGTCTGTGTGTAAAAGCGTCTGTGTGTAAAAGCGTCTGTGTGTAAAAGCTTCTGCGTGTAAAAGCTTTTGTGTGTAAAAGAGTTTGTGTGCAAAAGCGTCTGTGTGTAAAAGCGTCTGTGTGTAAAAGCGGCCCTGTGTACAAGCGTCTGTGTGTAAAAGCGTCTGTGTGTAAAACTGTCTGTGTGACAAAACGTCTGTGTGTAAAAGCGTCTGTGTGTAAAAGCGTCTGTGTGTAAAAACATCTGTGTGTAAAAGCGTCTGTGTGTAAAAGCTTCTGTGTGTAAAAGTGTTTGTATGTAAAAGCGTTTGTGTGTACAAGCTTCTGTGTGTAAAAGCTTCTGTGTGTAAAAGCGTCTGTGTGTAAAAGACTCTGTGTGCAAAAGCGTCTGTGTGCAAAAGCGTGTGTGTGTGTGTGTGTAAAAGCGTCTGTGTGTAAAAGCGTCTGTGTGTAAAAGCTTCTGTGTAAAAGCTTCTGTGTGTAAAAGCGTCTGTGTGTAAAACTGTCTGTGTGAAAAAGCGCCCGTGTGTAAAAGCGTCTGTGTGTAAAAGCTTCTGCGTGTAAAAGCTCTTGTGTGTAAAAGAGTTTGTGTGTAAAAGCGTCTGTGTGTAAAAGCGTCTGTGTGTAAAAGCGTCCGTGTGTACAAGCGTCTGTGTGTAAAAGTGTCTGTGTGTGAAAGTGCCTGTATGTAAAAACTTCTGTGTGTGACAGCTTTTGTCTGTAAAAACTTCTGTGTGTAAAAGCTTTTGTGTGTAAAAGCGTCTATGTGTAAAAGCTTCTGTGTGTAAAAGTGTTTGCGATGCAAACTATTGTATTGTGCTTGTGCTATATTGTCTTGATACTCCTCTTCTCGACTGCCTATAACACATCTTTAATGTATTGTTTTGTAATATGGCGTCTCCATACTAACAAGAGAAGACCCTGCTCCTCTACGCTCTCGGGCCATCCGTCGTCTATTTGATACGCAGCGACACATAAGTACTTGGGCAGGTTGATCGTTGGCAACTTGAAGAAGAGATCGAAAATTGAACTCGCACATCGTTTGCAAATCGCTTGGGCGAAATTTCGGACAAACAAACATGTCCGATGTCTTGACCAACCGTCATGTTTCCTTAAAGTTGCGACTGAAATATTTCGATACTATGATTTCTCCAGTTGTGTTGTTTGGCTTGGCCTCCTTACCTTTTTGTGCAACGCCGGATGCTTCGTGCAATTGTTGGTTGGGTAGCTGTGGATGGCAACGATTGGAGGGGCACCATGCGCAGAGTGAACGATAAAGTGAAAAATGTTTTAATTTTTTTTCCTGTTGGCAGATGGTCTGATGCTTTATTCAAACGCCAGTTTCGTCTTGCTACACGTATAGCTAGTTCAATTAGTCGGCCTGGATTCGCGACGCTTTGGGACCCTCTTGTCAATTGGCGCTGCAATTTCGATTCAAGGCCATTCCGCGCACCTGAACGCCCGCAGCAAAGATGGGACGATATGGTTCAGAAATTTTGTAACCATTGCTATGGTGATACTGTTTGGTCTCAACATGCTTGTGACTCTGTGACCTGGTTTCTTTTAGAAAAAAATTGTACAATTTTGCGGTGGACGGTTTTCGTAGTAGCTTGCTTGTTTGTCCCATATCCTGAAAGGACCGTAGTCATGACCTGACTCGGACATCTCGGACGGGCGAAAGGCGAAAGAAAGTAGTAATTATTTCGCAGCTATTCAGTAGCTCCTTAGCACCGATTGAGCAGCTATTTAAGAACAATGTAGCAGCTATTTGGCAGCCATTGCAGCTACTTGGCACGTATTTGGCAGCCACCGAAAAACTATTCAGCAGCTATTGCGCAGCTGTTTAGTAACAATGTGGCAGCTACGTCGCAGTTTTTTAGCAGGTCTTGAGCAAGAAGTGATGTTTTTTTTGATAACGACACTATCAAATATTCTAAGTGCCATGGAATTAGCATGTGGTGGAAATTTCTACGCGGACCTCGAATGGAACCCGCTAGATCCTCCAGGATGAATACGTCAATGTTTAAAGTGCTAACCCGCAGTTATAAATTAGTGCATATGCGTTTATATGCATCATAGATGTGTGTGGCTATTGCTGGTAAGACTTTGCATGAACTTGAAATTTAAAATTCGTGTATAGAGTTGCATGAACTACCTGTGCATACGCACAGGGCACAACAGACATTTCTCCACCTTACTCTCTCCCCACCCATTTCGTATTCTTCTGTGTTTCTTTCCTATGCTGCTGTGACCATTTTCGTTACCGCCAAGGTTAACCCCATTGCCTTCCGTTTTGCGACATTTGTCGTCCCGCTGTTTGTCGTCCCGCTCGAAGCTGGGGACGGCATCTTGGAAGTCCCATGTCTTGTGGAAAATTTGTTTTCCCATCTCATTACCTGCCACTTCCCGTCTTGGACGTCCCATCTCCTGCGGTAAATTCGTTTTCCCATCTCATTACCTGCCACTTCCCATTTTGGACGTCCCGTCTCCTGTGGTAAATTCGCCTTCCCATCCCACTACCTGCCACTTCCCATCTTGGACGTTTATGTTTTCTTGGAAGTCCCAGGATTCTTGTCAACTTTGATCAAACATTCCTATATCATCTATTAAAAAAATGGAAAAATACCTGCCCGTTAGGTCGGCGCACAACTCCCATGTCATGCGTATTAAAAAAACGATAGCAAAATTGATGCACAAATCCCATGTCATGTGCCAAAAAACATCGGCTAAATCGGCCGCAAAGTGCCGTGCCATCTGCACCTACTACAGTATACTAAATTTGCTTTATGATGCGCAAACTTGGCTGCGTGGAAGGAAGCGGCACCTTTCCAATCAACCGGGGAGTCTACAGGGTGATGTTTTTAGCCCTTCTTTTTTTCAACGCTGGCTTGGGAGACGCGATGAGTGCATGGAAACAACGCTTTGGATGTCATGGTGTCAGCATAGGACATAGGATTACAACAGCGTTTGACCAACATTCTTGTACAAGTTTGCAAAGGGTGAAGATGAACCAGTGTACATGCTGCAAATTTTGTGCGCCGAATTCGGCAAGGTCGGATTCGAATTATTTTTTTCCAAAACGAAGGTGTTCACCACGCAGGAGATGAATGTTGTAGACGTGGTCATTGTGAACGATGAACTTATTGATGTGATGAAAAACAATTGTATCCACAAATGCCTTGGAAGAAAATACAAGGGTGATTTGACAAAATGTCGCCGCATTGGTTTTCAACATCGAGTAAATTTGGCTTGGGCAGAATTCGGACATTATCGCACATTATCGCAAAACATGTGCAAATAAACGTGCGGTCTTGCAGCGATATGTGACCCATGAACCGCCCCCGTATCCTTTCCTTCTAGGATCGAGGCGACTCGGATGCGTGAACGAACGAAATTGACAAATAAATGCGTTTCAATCAAACTACGCTTGCGTTTGTTTGATGCATTTGTGACCCCTACCATCTTGTGCGGTTTGATCAGCATGCCGTTAACCACATCTGATTTGAATCAACTGGATGCAATACAACGTCGCATGCTTCGGTCTTTAGTTGGTTGGGTCTGTGTGCACGATGTTTCGTATGAATGAGCGCGTGCGATCAGCTTTACATTCTCAGGATGTCACAAACATTACAAACTGGAAACATTGATTTGCAAATCGATATTTTCATTAGCCACAAAGGCCGCTGGAACATGTGGTTGGCCAAAGCACGTAGTCAAGTGGTGCCCCTTCAATAACTGGCAAACAAATCCGCAACAACAAGTTCGAAGCAGAGGACGCCCTCCGAAGAGATGAGACGACAATTCAAAGTTTTTTTTTTTTGCGCAGAGGCTTACACAAAAGGGTTCTATCGTTCCTGGGGCGCGTTTTTTTTCCCACGAATTCTCGCGCGCAACTGTTCTTGTGACATGTTTATGTGACTTGTAATTGCACAGGCTCGCGCAAAATTTTTTTTTTTTTTTTTTGAAGATGTTGGCGCCGTCCTCTTTATCTGGTCCTTGCGGGATTTTAGACAGGCCCCTGAACCTCTGAAGATCGATCCTTGTGTCCTTGTGGTCCTTGATGTTCTACAGAAAATTGTGGAGATCCCCAGAAAAATCCTTTCTAAGCCGTCCTTGCATGGAAAGTCTTGTAGATGCCAATGTCTTAAAAGTGGTCGTATGAAAAGTCTTCCGGGATGCTCTTGGGAGCTGCTTGCTGGTGGTCATGGCAGGGAAATCTTGGTCAAAATCTTTTTACATTTTTTTTGTGCCAAGATCTTGTCGAGATCCTGGTGCAATCCTCTAAGTCCGGGCATGATCTCCCACAGGTTATTATGAGCAGATTTTGTGGAGATTTTCTTGTTGAACCCCTTCCCACGAGGTCCTTAATTGCATTAAAATTTTTAAGATGCTCTGCGTTGGTGTTTGTCTGCAGGTTCTGGGGTGCTCATGGGAAGTTGTTGCCTGAGGATTGTGCGAGCCTTTTGAATTTGATCAATAGAAGAAATATTGCTGCTGCAGTTGTGTTCAGCTCCAACCTGGCCTATTATTTTTCCATAGCTGCTGTTGCATTGACATCCTACCCCCAACACTGTTTGGGGCCTCGTGCCGGTGTAACTTTATGCAACTCCGGGATTGATACGTGCACATATGTTGTAAACACGTTAAAACCATCAGGGGGGATTTGCTACATCGTGATTTTAACTGGGACACACAGGGCTGCAGATAACAGTCTTTCCTTCATTGGGAAAATCCGTCGGTGTCGCCTTTGTTTTGTGGCCCGGTTTCGATATCGCCAGCAGGTTACAAGGGCGGCAATTGGTATCGATCGCCGTGCAAAAAGATGGCATTGGGTGCCCCCCATCGATCCCTAGTTCTTGGCCAAACTTCGATTCCTAGGTGGGCTGCCCCGGGAACAGCCCTCTCCATCGCAAACGCTTTGGTGCCACAAGCCTTGCCCCCAAACCTCGCCCCGCAAACCCCTCGCCTGGGAAACGTGTCAAGAATAATAGCATTCCAGACCTACCCTGGCCCTTCCCTCCGCATCCTCTGCTTGATTTTGGTTTACATTTTTTCCGTTTGGAAACTGGCGAAAATGAGAGATAAGAGTCAGCTAGTGTCAACCCGCCACAAATGAATTATCGGACTCGATGCACGAAAAAAGGGGCGGAGGAAAAAACACATGGAGAAACACACACGCATATATTGCAGTAGGATTGCGGTTTGCAATGGTCTGTTTTTTTTTTTTTCCGCATTCAATTTTTTGGAAACTAATTTCCTCAAACCATGCGAAGTGCACAAGTTGGCCCCTGTATTCAAAGAAACGCGGCTGTTTTTCACCACGCAGATCCAATGCCGTAACTTACGTTCGCGTTTGCACCTGGTCGATTTTGTTCCCAGCTGGCAGTTATTTTCCCGTGTTACTCAAATAGTATGAATCGTGGGGTGCCTGTCATCCGGAAGAATCAAGCAGCGAAAATTTGAAATATCGCCCTGTGCCTTTTGTAGGGAGGACCTTGGGAGGAGCGTCCGCAACATGAACCAAGGATCAAAATTGAATTGTGCATGGTGCATGGCCAGGTGATGGTTGAAATTGTTTGGCCAAGTCGGGGCGGGTTGCAAAAAATCGTCATTTTCAATTAGGCCACATATGTGCGTTCAACCAATGGAATCAAAACTGCTGCCTGCGCGCATGCAAACAATAACATGGAGTGTTGTGGTTCAGAGGGGTTTGGAACATGTTATTTTTTTTTAATGGGCGGAGTATGATTTTCCTGAATTTTAGACAAATCCGGTATACCTATGCATTTGTAGGTGCCGTTTCATGCTGGTTGGTTCATGGGCGATGTTACCACAAAATCACGCGGAAACATTGCACGGCTCAAATTCAGATGGCCGGGGCCCCACGGACTCCACGGAGACTCTGTCAGCCACGCCAGCGTCATGTCGGACAAACGCCGGTTGCAAGAACTCTTCGAGAAGTACGACGCGTCCGGCGATGGCGTCCTTTCTGAGAAAGAAATGCTGAATTTGTTCGAACATCTGGGCATTTCAAGGGCCCAAGCCGAAGAGGTTTTCCAAGAAGCTGATGCCAATAGGGATGGAACGATTCAAGTACATGAGCCCTTCGGTATTGGAAATTAAAATTAAAGTCATCAGAGTCTTGTTCGGACCAAATGGTGAGAATTCAATGTCGAACCTACATTGTTTGTACAGATGTCCCCTGAGTTCTGATGGTTTAGTTGCCATTTTTTTATTGTTGGGGTGATACCCCCCGCAGTGGAGCTATGTTTTCTGCTGTTGCTTGATCATCGTCAGGTTCATTTCTTGGCTGACAGCCAACAAACCGTCCTACAGCCCCCTTGCCAGCCTTGGCGAAGATGGGACGGGAAATATCGAATTTGCTTTCGGAAATTCCACGCAGCAGACTTTGAAATATACCTTCAAGTTCATGGCCTTGGAAAATGTCGAAGTCCTTGGGCAAAATCCAATTCAGGTGGTTCTTGAACCAGGCAAGCGCACCTTCAAACCCATGTTGCGAGTCACCAAATCTCCATTTAGTGTCTTGGCGTTGCAAACCTTGTTGAAATTTGTTTTCGATCAGCTGTGTGCGTTTTTTCCTTTGAAAATGCCGAAATGGTCAGATCAGAGAATCTGAAATCCAACATGCACCGAATGCCGGTAGATCCAAAAAGTTGAGCTGCTACGAAGTGTCCAAAACACATCTACCGCGCTGAACCGAAGCTGTGGGAGCCGGCCATGTTTTCTCAGACTTTTCTCCACTTTTCTCCCATGTCCGAAAACATCAATCTCAGACATAAATCCTGCGCCGAGACCCAATGGATTGTACCGGTCGTTGGCCTCCTATCCCCGCCCCCGTCGAGGTTATGAGGTGGCGCCCGTGTGCTGCCGCGGGGAGGTGAATAACGGGGAGGATGATCTCAGCAAGGCCTTCATGGATCCAGACTTCCCACACGATGAGCGGAGCACCAAGAACGAAAGGCTGGGGAATTCTGGGATGGTGGGAACTGGTGACCTGATGGATATGGAGAAAGGTGGTGCCAGTTAAGTTGATTTGTGACTACGTTAACTAGGGTTTTTTGTGATTATATCCACAATTTGGGGAGTTTATGCAACAAGTTCTAGCCAATGACAACCAGAAAAGTGGTAGAGATTCAATTGATCAGCACTGGGATTGAGAAACCCTTTTGACGACTTCACGAGACGTGGATGATTTTCAGGCCCAACCTTAAACATATACCAGGTGCGTGCCCCCCCTGGTTGATTGGTGGAATCCATTGATACTCGGAAGAAAGGTCAATCTACAATTCTCAGGTTGATACGCTACCATTAGTTGCCAAGGATGAAACAGACATTGATACAACTTTAGATATCGGTTCTCATTGATATGATTGTTGTTACCAACCGTGGATCATTGGATTTTAAAGGGCAATCGAAACCGGAACCATGAATTTATGGTCAAACCCTGTTTTTTCCGGGTGATTTTTTTCTTTAAACTCTGGTTTCCCCTATAAAACTGATGGTAAAGACGTATCATTTCTGGTAGATTTTCCCACCAAAACCCCTGGGATCTCCTGAGGTTCCCAGAGTTGGACATGGGGAGGCCGGACCGCTGGGTGCGCGCGCGGATGTTGGGCAACTCCAAGGAGGCCGTGTTGTTCGACCAGGTGAGGCCCCAGGACGTGATCCAAGGACGGGCCATGGTCATGTGACCGGTGAAGCCGGAAGTAGAACCACTTGAAGCATTGGGAGATATATCAAGTGGTGAATTCAATATGGAAATGAGGGAATTACAGATATGGGCAGATATTTGGGTAAAGTGAAGTGTAGGTCCTAAGGTCCTAGGTGGTTGCGTCGTTTCTTGTCTCAAGCAAGACTTCTAGATTCTAAATGAGAGCAAACAATAGCATTGTCCAAGACAGTGGTCCGCCATGTGTCCTACCCAGGACATGTGGGAGACTGCTACTTGTTGGCGTCTCTGGCGGCGTTGGCCCAGCAGCCTGAGAGACTGAAGAGCCTTTTTGGGGAGAAACATATCACGGAGGATGGCAACTGGGTGAATCATGGGCTGCCACCAATGTGGGGAACCGAAATAAAGAACCAGCAATGACTGGCTGCGTCGTTTTTTTTTCTTTAAGTGGGTGGTAATGAGTCATCGCCCAAATGGTGGCTGTTAATGGCATTGGGGCATTGGGTTTCTCGTTTTCTCCGATGATTACGTTGTGTTCCTTCGTTTTCGTTTCGCATCTCGGAGATGTCTTTTTTACCTGAAGGTCCCCCCATCGGAAAGGAGGTGATTTCTTGTGAGACCTTCCTTAAGCCAAGGGGATATCTGGGATAACCCCGATTTTTGTGCCAAGGCAAGTACACAGTGAGACTCTTTCACATTGAGAAGAAGGACGGCTGAGAGTGATGACATGGAGATGGGGTCCAAAGGGGACTCAAGGGTCAGACGGGTAGATAGATTCACGAAAAGGTTTAGGCAGCAAACTTGGGCTTCCCTTTCCAACGAATTGCACCAGATGGGGAGCTCTTTACTTCCCATTACATTACTTCCCATATTTGAAAGATGAAGAGCTGAACACCTGTGGCCCATTGGCTGTTCCCAGATATGAATGGCTAGAGTCCATGCCCCATGTTTTCACCAGATCTCACCAGCAGATCCTCCCCAGGAGTGGGTCAAGGTCACTGTGGACGAGTTTGTGCCCTGCAGAAGTGTGGATGGCATCCTGAAACCCTGCTGTGCGCAACCCTTGGGCGAGGAGAGTTTCGCCTAGAGGGAGCTGGTGCAGCGGATACCCAAAGTGTTCACTACAGTACCCAATTTTCCTGACATAGATAGGTTAGATTTCCCCCCCTAACCTTTTAAAAAATATATGTTACGTGATATAATCACAAAACTCTGGTTGGAAAAGTAAAACATCTCCTGAGCTTTGAGGGTCCTCAGTCTGAATCTGTGCTGTAGGCAAGAAATGAAGAGAGAACCTCCCCCGGCCCTGCCGGAGGAGATTTGGGTTCCTTTGCTGGAAAAGGCTATTGCCAAATTCTGCGGGAACTATGGGGAGATCTACGGTGGCATGGAGAGCTGGGTCTTCAATGTCTTGACGGGTCAAACCCCTGAGATCCTGCAGAAGACCAACAAGGGCTGGGTCAGTGGCTGGGTACCATTGATCATTTTTTTGGGCTAGGATGGCCCAACCATTTTTTTCCTTTGGAAAGTCGGAAACTGGCCTGCAGCTGAGCCATTGAAAAACACAGTTTCGCATGTTGGTTGGCCTGGTCCAAGAAGGATCCCTAGAAATTGTAAGAAGAACACCGATCACAGAAACCACAAATAGTTTGGAAAAGGTCATTTACCATGACTTTTCAGCATGTTTTCCAAGATTTTTTTTCTATCTGTGGGTTGAAGTGGGCTATGACATGCAGCAAGCAGGCTACTTCTCCCGGGACATGAAGGCGCGCGAACCGCAAAAGGGACGGCCCCGAAGGAACCGCGACAGGAAACCCATGGACTCGGAGCAGCTCTTCCAATACATCTCAGGTGGTTGGGGATGTGGTTGGTGAACCTGTACACATCTGTACACATCTGTACACCATGTTTTGACCATGGCACATATATGGCTAATAATGGGGTGAAGATCATGAGAAGTTGAGATGGAATATATAATGGAATTGCCTCGTGCAAATGGGGATGTTTTGAGTACCAACACTGGGATGACTACGCGATGGCATGTGAAAGTCTCCACAGATTGATCTCCAAGGGAATCTGGAACTCTGGAAGATGATTTTCCAACATTTTCCAACATTTTCATTCTCGATTGGCTGACTGTGACTGCTTATTTTCACGGGATGTTCCGGCTAACTTCCAGGATTCCGCCCTCCATTCGATCAGGCGCCCTGGCGGATAAGCACATCGTCTCCTGCAGCGTGAACTTCTTGGATGACAAACCCATCAGGAGTCCCGAAGTGGAGTCACAGGTAGGGGAGTGAAAGTGGCAACATCCAAGCAAAAAATCTGGGTATCATAGGGAGCCGTTGCGTTTACCAATTTGCCAATGATCTTTTGGGGAATGATGGGATGGTTGTTTTAGGGGGTATCCGTTTGGTCGGATGAAACGGAATGGGTTTCGGGTGCAACATCTGATGGAGATTAACATGCGGCATGTTTCGCTAAATCTTCATTTTTGGCATCGTCCTGTAGAATGTAGAATCCACCTGCCAAAACATCAGACATCAACAGTTTCCATGATCAGAATTTCACGAGTTTCCACGCACATATGTGATCTTCATTGATCTTCCACATGACTTCGGGTTTAGGAGCCATTGGAGCCATGGACTGACCATTTTCCATCCCTTTTCAGGTGCGGCAGAAGTACGGTGTGGAGGCGAACCACGCGTATTCCTTGCGAACCACGCGTATTCCTTGATGAAATGCTTTGAGGAGAAGCTGGACAACGGGCAAGCCATCCGCCTGGTGCAGATTCGGAACCCTTGGGGCTTTGGCGAGTGGAACGGTGATTGGGCTGACTACAGCAAGGGGAAGCTGCCCGATTGCTGGGAGAAGAATCCTGAGCTCAAGAAGAGATTGAAGGTCAAATGTTTTTTTTTTGGTGGTGTTATTGACTGGAAATGAAGGCCAGACTTTTTGTTGACCCCGTTGACCCCTTCCAATCTTAGTTCTTTGCCGCTTTTTGGCTTCATTGACGAGTTTGAACCCCTGAAGGTGAAGAATCAGAACGATGGCCTTTTCTACATGTCCTTCGACGACTTCGTCATGCTCTACAGTGGTTGCCAGTTGCGCCCTGTGGGCACCAAACCCATCCCTAATAATGAAGAGTTGGAAGAAGATGTGGGAGAGGAAGAGTCGAAGGGTTTCTTCTCAAGCATGTTTGGCAGCTTTTGGTAAGCACTGTTTGAATCATAGGCTCGCACAGGCTGAGACGGCTGAGACTTGAAATATCTCGGAGGCAAGCGCCTGAAGGGACCCTTGCCGCGTTTCACCTCTCACCTGCACCTCTTTGAGATGTGCAAAATCATTGGCTCCGAGAGATCACTGTGCGTCATCCTTGTGTTGGTCGGTTGAGCCACGGAGTCCTTGTTGGTACACTGCCCGGTTTGTTGTGTGTCACGTGAACCATTGCATGGAAGAAACATGAATGCTGCATGATGGCTTAAATGAGTCAGAATATATATGTTGTCATTTGGAGCTTTATACATACAAAACGCATTTTGGATCATTTTGGCATGGGTGCCATAGAGGTGTAGCCGATAAAAGCGCAACATTCTTCACTTGTGCACTGTGCACCTCTGGCCATGGACGATGCGAAGATTTCGCGTGGACGCCTGATCCTTGTGTGTGGCTTGGTTGGCACGGCTGGGTCGGAGAAGCCATGCTCCTAAGGGCTTGCTGAAGCAATCTGGTTTTACGACAAGTGTGACAAGTATCAATAATATGTAAGTTCTATCAACAGCAGGGTCAACATGTGGGACTTCAAGTGCTACTTGGCTGAATTCGGGGGAATGGTGTAATGCCGTTTCAGTGCATACGGTTCCCAGGTGCCCTACCACTGATCAAAGCTCATCAAAGACGTGAAGTATGATTGAATGGCGCGCATTTTTAACTAAACTGCCCAGTTCATCCTTTCCCGCAAGTGAAAATCATCCCAAAATCATCCGACAATCGCCCAGTTAGGTGGCGCCTCCGGTTCGGGCAAGTCCTCCCTGGCAGAAGCGCCTCCAGGCTGCATCGCTCCAACGGAGTTCGGGTGGATTTTGGCAGCTGGCAGCTGGCAGCTGAGGCTGGGGGAAGCTATAGGATGCGCCAACATCCTGCATCAAGACAACTATTTTTTGAAGCCTTTCCTGAGTTTCTTGGATAAATATGATGCATTTTGCCGTTGTGGCTGAGTTTTTGGGACTGGGAATGTGGGCTTGATGGGCACAGCTTCAAGCGATCTAAAGTAAAGTTCGATTTCGAAGCTTCCAGTGCTGTCAGTGTTTTGCAAGTGCCAGGCTACAAGGAACGAGTCTGGTAGCCCAGAATCATTTTGCTGGGAGGAGCTGTGTGGAAGGATGATATGGACCTTTTATGCTAGAATCCTTTCACCCTTGCATCAATCCAACTATGATGATAGGAGTGAAAGGTGCGTGCGAGGGTGCTGATGGGTTTGGGTAGGGGCTTGATCTTTGTTCAAGCTGATTGAGCAGAAAGGGGGATTTCCTTGAAGGGTCCTCTTTTAGGGGAATGGTTGTCTTAACCATAGGATGTTTGGGTTTTCCCCAAGCAATTTTCAGTCCGGCTCCATTTGGCAGTGAACGTTTCAGGTGGACGATTCCTTTGAAGGTCCCGCACATGTGGACTGGCCGCGCCTGCGACGGGATGTGCCTCTGGGTCGCAGTGGAGTCATGGGCAGTACGCAACAGTCGAACGGGGAACCGGTGGAATGCAGTGGGTCAGTGAAAATGCCAGTGGATTCAGGATTTCAGATACCCTCTGATAAACATACAAAAAGCTATTGAAAATGGCCATTTATAGTTGATCTTCCCATTCATGATGGTGATTTTCCATGGTTTTTTGTATGTTTTGGGTAAATATAGCAAGGTGACATCAATGGATTGGTAGCTGGTCTCTAAGGCGTGAAGCCTTGGAGAAGAGCGATAAGAGCATCGTTGAGGGACACCTGGTGGCTGCAGATGAGGAGTCAGCTTACGCTGCAGCCCGGTGCGACCAATGGCTGCGCCAATGTGACAATGTGCCCAATCTTCAGCTGTTTGGGGGCAGCCTGTGAGGTGATGACATAGATCACTAGGTTTGAAGGTCACCACCAGCAGTTCGCACCAGGTTTTATCACATAATGCTCGATGAGATTTTCCTAGCTTCAATGTTTTTTTTAAATATACGCCGTGAATTTCTAGATGGCAAACGGTTGGAAGCACCGGGAGAAAAGAATCGCAGGAGCTTGCGCATCAGGCAAGTCTCGTTGTGCTGCTTCGATGTCCTCCGGAGCTTTGCACCTTGGTAGCGCCAAAAGGTGCCATGTTTGCAGGTTATCTCCCTATCATTTCTAGCCATCTTCCAAGTTTGGCAGGTTCATGTTCCCACCATTCAATGATCTTCGGTAGATATCCAAGCCATTTGTACTTGAAATGGCGATTCTCGATTGCATATTCAATTTCTGGTTCTCGGATTTAGCTCAGCCGAACTGACGATGGGGGGAGAAATGGTCAAGAGACTTTGAATCAAAAAACCAATCGGTGGGTGATTTTCGATCATTTTCCATCATTTTCCATCATTCCTTTGGGTCCTTTTTGGCTGGCAATTTCCATGGCTCCTCCAGCTTCGCAGGCAAGACGCGGCGCCTGCAGCGCCGTCCCCGGGAGGTGGCGGAGGCGCAAGAGCTGTCGGAGACTTTGCTGATTTTGAGATGGGAATACCTTCCGGTAAACCAACAGTTTGCTATGGAAAATCACCATCTTGAATAGGTAAATCAACTATTTGCCCATCCGATTTTTTGTGACTTTTATAATGTGGGTAAAACAATCATAAATAGTTGGTGTAAACCATTCCCGAATGGGTGGTTTATTATTGTCTTACCCACATATATACATGGAATTAGCCCAGTTATGTCCAGAAATAGAAGCAGAACAGATATGACTAACTGTATAAAGCATTTCTGTGCAGTTGCGGGCTTCAAGATCGTCAAGTTATGCTTTCTTCAACACGCATCGCAATGGGGTCTCAGGACTACATCGACCGCTTTGTGTTGCCGGCGTTTCTGAAGTAGCAGGGCAATGACTTAAATCTGGCCATGTCACAACTCACAGAGGGTTGAAATGTTTCAGACTTCATCACCCAAGCTGCCCAGTCCCAGGTATGGTCAGCCTGCCCTGGATGCATTGGAGGAGAGCTGTTTTATGGCTGCAACTTGGGGGATGGCCCAGGGCGTTCTGTGGTGAATTGATGTCGTGTTGGGGTTCCATTTCCCACTCCATCAATGTCGCAGCCTTTTTTTTGGAGGGTTTTTGAACCAAGGGCAGGAACATTTGAGGAAGTTCAACAAGCCGATGTTGAAAAAAATGCTCACAATTTCATAATTGGTCAGATCTTCTCACCTTGACGACTTCACCTATGGGATACACATAAGGCCACAGTTGCAGTTACTTTGCCACCCCAAGCTTCTGGTGGTCACACCGTACTCAGTGGGGACATCTCGCCGGCCATTGTATGAGCTCAACATACCTCATTGTTTAACAGCACATTTTTTCTTGATCATATACCTACATAGGTTCACGTACACATCAGATGATACGTGATCTCTTTATGTATAGGTTCTCTTCCCCCACACATAAGGCTCAATTCGAACAACTTAAGGGGACATCTGGTGGAAACCATGGGTTTTTACATGTTTTGACCCTCAAGTCTAGGGTTTTCTTGTACTGATTCCCCTCATCCGATCATGGTATGGTCAAAGTCTCGACCCCTCCAGAGGCCGCGAAAGCTCCACCTCTGTCCTGACCTTCGACGCCGCGATCACCACGGTGGCCGAGCAGTTGGAAATCCTGCGGCTGGCGATGGGCGACGTCACTTGAGGTGCCGGGTGCCGTGGGGGTGGAGGGGTAGAAGTGGTGTGGGGAGTTCACCCCCTCCAAACAGTGGATGTGAAACCACTGTGAAATTGGATTCTAGAACTGTTTGGTGGGACATTTTAAGTTTTTGATTTTCAATCCGGATGATAGAAGAACCATGACCTTGCTGCAGGTGGCCGCTCTACTGAAGAACGTGCCAGCTGAGTTCGGTTGGCCTCCCTGCTGACGATGTGCCGGCACGATGAAGGAAGGCAGGCTGATGGAGGGCAGCATGGCATGGCTGCAACAGATCGAGGCTCAGTGGTGCCCCAAGCCAGCCTTTGTATCGATTAATGCCGGCAGCTCCATTGGACGCTGCCGGCCATGGCGCGCATCAACTGGAGTCGGTTAAGCTGATGTCCGCTCAGGGATTCATCAATTGGATTTATTCGCTGCAACCGAAGGAGCCACGTGGTGTGTAGCTTGGGCATTTGAAGGCCACCAAAGCAGTGATTCAAGCCTTAGAACGGCAGAAAATCTGAGAGAGAGAGAGAGGGTGACTCTGGACGTGATGCACCTGCTGTAAATCCCAAAGTGCAAGGTTGAAGTTGGAGCCTTGAAATTTTCCTTGAATCTGTGGGCCACCAAATCCCATGCTGCCATTGGTTCAAGGTATCCAGCATGATGGCAATGTGTGCACCCATCCAGGTGAGTCAGCCAAGCCATTCCCATGCCCCGAGTCAGAAGACACCACTTGTACAACCACCGCAGAGTCCAATGCAAACAAAATCTCACCGCAACCGCAGGGTAGACATCATCCCCCACAATGCTTCCATTGATGACTTTTCACAAAAACAAGTAACTGGTCCCCTCAACTTTTCAAGGGTGCAAAATGTTGTGAAAGATGGTCATCGAAAACCATCCAACAAAAACCTAAACTTAGGACGGGACACTAAAAAAAATCAAACTAACATCATGTTTTCCGAATTTTCCACAAAAAAAAACCGTCCTCCCAAACGTTGCCCTTCGCTCCCGCCATGGCTCCGATCCCGGGCAGCAGCCGCATGTCGCAACGCCTGCAAGACACCTTGATGCGGTATGGTCAAGCGGCACGGCCTTAAAGCGGGAGATGGCGAATGGTCCAAAAATCCCTGGTTTCACTGTGAAACAGGCATTTTTATGCATTTTTTTCCTTTACCCTCTGGTAAACATACAAAGAACTATGGAAAATCACCATTTTTAATGGGGTAAATCCACTATAAATGGCGATTTTCAATAGCTTTTTGTATGTTTACCAGAGGGTAATTCAATTGGTTGCTGTAGCCATGACACATTGCGGATGATGTCTTGAAGTTCCACGAGTATCTCATCCGACGCCGAGGTGGGCCTGGTGGTGCATTTTTGCCTCAGCGGCATCTCGCTGGTCTCCTGCTACCTGGCGGTAAGGCATCAGCTGCCGATGGATCACTTGTTGGAGCTGGTGGGGAAGCATCCGGAGGCGCCTGGAAGGGATGGGAAAATCATGGGAACTCTGGAAGCACTGGGGATTCGAGTCTGTAGAACTGGTGCGTTGTGAGCTGCTGGATTTTCGTGGTTAATTTTCGGGTTTGACTTTGCTGATGTTTTTCGGTGTCCACTTCCGCGTGGAAGCAGATAGTAGTTTGTCATCATCATAAATGGAAAAAACACCAACCAGGAGTTTTTTTTCCAATTTTTCGTGGACTAAGATTGACCATGGGTCAATTTTGCCCCATATTGGCAATATTTGGCCATATTTGGCCATATTTTGCCATGGATTTTCCCCGAACTTTTCCGGGCCATCTTCGACCTTTGCCGCTTTGCCGGGCCCCACGGGCCTCGTTTTTCAGGAGACGGCCGAAGGCTCTCACCTGGGCGCTGGCAGCAGCATGGTGATGGCCTTCGTCCTGCATAAGGTGAGCGATGACTTGCCGCAAGCCTTGCTTGTTGGGGAGTGTTATGTATAGCCTGTATAGCTGTATTATATATATATATGTAATATGTATATGTATATGTATAATATTATAATATAATATTATATATCTATAATCTATTATATCCATTATATATTATATATATATGATGTATAGTATATCTCCAATTATCCATCCATAATTATCGATAGATCTATAGATCTAGACATGAATGCGAATGTTAGACACTGAATTTTCAGAGGAGAACCTCCACCGACCACCAGGCCTTGATGCCGTTGCGCGTGCCCGTCACGGTTGCAGTGACCCCGCTGGCGGCAGGGATTTGGAAATGCCTGGGGCGTTGAACACGGCGACATCGTGCCGATGACCTGCGGAATTTTCCTGGTGCGGTTGGTCGGACGTCGCCGATTTTCGGAGCTGATTTAACGGCGCAAAAAAGAGGTGTGACCAGGGTGACCAGGGTGATGGGACAGCTTTGACATGATTACAGCTGGTGTAGTAATTACATGTAATTACTCTGGTACAATGATGCGATGATCTTCTCCAAGTCTATGAGTTCCAACTGTAGCCATTGCGGCGCAAGCAGTGCTGAAAAGGTGGCTGCTCAAGATGTATCTTCGCAAAGCTTGAAGTCTTTTGAAACACACGCAACTTGAGAACGGACACATTGCTTGCTCATATGCCTTTGCACACTTTGTTTACGATCAATTTTCAGGTGCTGTACATTCCAAGTTGTTGCCATCCACAAGTTCCAAACCCATCATGAGTCACCCACCATCACACCAAATGCCCAAAACAGCTTAGTCATGCTTTAGCACTTTAGCTGATCCGGGTCGAATGGTGGCTGTGAGCGATGTGTTCAGCATCTCCGATCTGGTTGGGGGCACCAAAGCGCGGCATGGAGTGATCCTGAATTGTTGCGAGCGACATCTGTTAATTTGATTACCTTTAGCATTTGGTTATCAAGGGGAAATCCAACATGTTCCGTTGAAATTAGGTTATTTGGATGTCCAATTTCCATGGCATTTTCTGGAGCATCTTAGCTTCGTGTGAGAAAGCAACCAGTGTTACAGGCGATAGAAACAACAGATCCGCGGGTCCCAAATTTCTGGGATGTTCCACCGAACAGGGGTCAATCTGCCAAAGATAGGAACGCACTAATGTAGCTTGTGTCTTGTTGGTGATATTCCGTTTGACTGCTTAGATCCAAGTTTTTTCTTAATCGTAATTAGTTATTAGTTATATTACGTAGTTATGTGATATAAGTTTGATGAGTCATATTATATCATATTATCTATATTGGCTGTATTATTTTTTTGGGTTATATGTTATATTTAGTATAGATTTATTAGATATATGATTTCTGCTGGTTATACTATGTATGTATATATACATATGTACATATTTACTGTATACACACCAATTTGTTTTTCTGGGATACCCTAAGGTCGCAGTGGAGGATCACCTACTGGACTGGCTGGGCCACTTGGCGTGGCTGTTTAAGCGGGCCGTTGAAACCTTGGTACATATGGATTGGTGGGAAATTTTACAGGAAAACCTCACATTTAATGGGAAAATCTATGGTTTCTGCTTAAGATGTTCCCTTGAACCAATCCAATAGCATGTGGTTCAAAAGTGTGAAAATAGTCAATGGTCCAGTTACCAAGATTACTCACCATTTAAATGCAGTTCCTCATGCTTAATTACATGAACTTCCATTAAAAATCTTTTGAATTAAAGATCGGTCTCAATTCCGTCAAAATAATCCCACCAAATCTTTCATTTCGAATCCGTTACAAATCTGTTCAAATCCATTCAGATTCATAAACCTTTAAGATCCAGATAATTGATAATCAGATATTCATAAACCTTCATAATCTTGAAAATCCATTCAGACAATCAGATAATCCAGTTCCAAGAAGCATCTGAATCCCAACTTCGGCTCCTAGGCGTCTCGGAGCTGCTACCCTGCCGCCCAGCCTCCGCATCGCTCCGGCGCTGTGCGCAGCAGCCGCTGGCGCGGCAGCTGCTGCAACGGCTGCAGGGCGGGGCAGCGCAGGGAGTGCCTTGGAGGGTTCAAACGTGGCAAACCAGCACTTATAACTTGGTTAACACTATAGTCACTATAGTTAACGGACTCTGGGGGATGTTTAATTGAACTATAGTTAATTTAGATCCATAAACTATAGTTATAATTAGGTTGATGGGGGATATAGCTGTAGTTGATGGATTTAAATGAGTTAATAAACCAGCTTGTAACAGTGCTTGATTCTCGAAACCTTCATGGGGTATGACTTTCTAGTGCCCCAAATGGTAAACTCGAGTAATATTTTGGGGATTGAATATATTTTTTGCCTACATGAATCCCTACATGAATAAGAAGGAAACCACAAACCCAACTCCACCATTGGGGGGTGATTCTGAATAACTACTAGTCCAAGTAGGGTTCACAGCTGGGTTTTCATATTCATATTTCTACATTCAAGATTGCCATCACGAATCGGCCAACATATCAGTGACAACCAAACAGATAGAAGCAGATTTTCAGATTTCCCCTCTGCTTTTTAGCAGGTTTCCAATGTCTACTAATTGATCCTACTGTTTGGGATGCCATTTCAATATATTTCAATCTGAACGTCACTGAACTTAGGCTGCCTTGAGAGGTCTGGGATGCGTGGGGTATCTCAGGTGCTGTGCGGCATCAGTCCATCAACCCAGCAATTCTTGAATTTTTGATCCAAAGATTGAAGAACATCATGACCATCACAACTCGTCACAACTCCGTGACGCCAAATGCTGGCCCAAGGCCCAGCTGTCGAGTCCCGAGGTCTTGGAAGGCTCAGTGGCCACCCAGCGCTTTGCAGCGCAGCTGGCGGTGGGGTTCTTGGGTGACACCAAGGCCCGGTGCTGGGAGGGGAGAAGAGGCCGAATGCGAATCATCTCCAGTGTCTAGGTTGGGGGATGCAAGTAGATCATGCAAAAGCTTGCCCTCTTTTGGTTCATCCCGCTAGGCATCCATGCGCCAAAGTGCCGCCAGCGTTCTGAACCGTTTGGGAGATGTGGAGCTGGACTGGGAACTGCGACTTTTTGGCCACCAGACATCATTGGCACAAGGGCCCCCCAAATGGAGATAGTGACATATGTATACATTTGTGGCATTTGTTCAACTCGCTTCGGTTTCCATTCCAAACGGGTTCACATGTGACACACGTGCAAGTTCAAGAGGCAGATCTCGTTGCAGGACGTTGGCGCCTCGGTGTGGTCGACCTTGGGCCCTGCGCGGCTCGGTCGCATCCATATCGGGATGGGGGTTGCAGTTGAAGCTACGAATTGACCATACCGACCATATGCCATACATGCTTGAGTGTTTAAAGACATGAACATGGATGTACTGGGTACTATGGTATGCCATGGCTAGTTCACCCAGAATCTTGTTGGAAGCACTAAAATCTATGAAGCCACTGCGAAATGAAGGGGTTTGGGTTGGCTGCTGGGAATTCTTGGGGTTCCGAAGCAATGACCCCGCGGGGATGGGGTGCCGCAGGTTGAGTGACGTTGATCCAAAGGCCTCTTGGCTTGGTCAGGTGGGCCAGGTCGCGCCAAGTGCGCGTGAACACTGTTGGACTTGGATGACCTGGAAAATCGGAGGGGCCATCCCCATCTGTGACATTTTCGATCTCTCTTTGGATTGATTTGAAAGGGACAATGCCGGAAACCACCATTTTTCCCGGGGAGCCATGGTTTCTATCCAGGTGAGCGCCGCTGCGGCCAAAGTGCTAACGCGGATGGCGCCCAAACATGAGGCCGGAGAAAGGGTCGGTCTCTTGGATCAAAATGCGGGGGATATCAGACGCCAGTCTAACAGGGATCTACAAGGGATACCCCCTGACTATCTAACATAGCTATGGAACATGTACATACATGTACCATTATGGATGATTTACTTGTATTTACCTCTTAATGGTGATTTTCCATAGCTATGTTAAATAGCCACAGGGAATCATTTTATGAAACTTTATGTATAATCATCAAGAACAGCGACTGGACAGACTTAACTATCAAGAATGGGATGATTCGTCCATCATAGTGAACAGCTCCATGCTTAATGGTCCTGGAGTCCTGAATATCTGATTTCAGCCCCCTATTTAGTATTGGGAAAGGATCATTCGTGTATTTCATTGGACATTGCAACAATATGATTGATGATTTGGGTTTGTTTGAAAATGAGATGTACCACTAATCTAAATCTAAATCTATGGCAATGTCTTGGGAAAATGATGAGTGACATCACCTGGAAAGGAATTAGGGAACGCTTCGGCATGTCATCACTTCTTTCGAATCAGGCTCCTGTGTGCTGCTGGGTAATCTTATTCTTCCGGAAAGGTGGTATCCTGCCGGAAAGGTCATTGAAAGCGCTTGTAGCCTCATGATTTCCCTTGGAATTATATAGTGGTCCATTAACTATAATGTACTATATGGCGCTCCACTGATCATCACGGACCTAACAGCATAATATTACAGTTGCTGCCGACTGGTGCAGGCAGCAGTTGCGGTAGTGCGGCAACTGCAGCATTCCTCGCCACAGGTGTCCCTGGTTTGTGTTTGGAACGGATGAAAGCTGGGGATATGTTCCCAGCAATGAGAATCACCAGTTGTAGAGGATGCAGACCATTTCTACATTGCTGCGGTTGCTGTTTGTGTTTTTACCAGCCGAGTTTTTTGTGCGACGGCTGGTTGACAGCCAGACTCGCGAGAGACAGAGAGATGGAAATCCACATTCAATCAACATCGCTTACTTACACCCCAAATTCTGGTTGCTCAGTGATATTTTCATATATTTTCATGGTATCTCGGGACATTTTTGCTGCCATCATCTCAAGCCTCCTGACCTCTGCCAGGTCCGACGTGCCTCGCTTCAGGTCTTGGGTCAGTTGCAGGTGAAGAGCAAGGCGCTGGTGCGGAGGCCCATCGTGCAAGGGGATGCCGCGATGGGATGTGGGGCCAATGTGGGGGTACTCGTACTGGTTGGATGGTCGGGCGTAGGTTTCTTCGTTTTCTTCTGTTTTCATTGTTTTCGTTTGTTTCATTTGGAGTGTGGAGTGACTCCGAGACTCGAGCCATCTCGAGCCCGTTCGCGAAAATTCCGAGCCGCCAGTTGAATCCGAGACTTCTCCGGCCCGAGGTCCGACGCGTCATTGAGATGTTGCTGGATAACGACTGGCCCGGGCCATGGTACCGCATTTCACAGGGATCAAAGGTCCCATTGTTGCGGTCCATTGGAGGTCCATTGGACCCAAAAAAACTCCAATCTGAGGCAAGTTCGAGCCATGGCAGCGCGAACACTGCCGCGCTTGGTGGAGAGAGGTCGACTGGATCCAACCCAGGGAGATGTCGTTTTTTGTGAATCCTTGGAGACTTGGGAAATGGGCGGTTTTTGCTGGACCCAATGGTCACTCCAATTTTTTTTGGCTGATCTCCCATTCAACCAAAAAGTCCGAGAACATCCAGGAACCAATTTCCAGTTGACCGAACTGAACATTTCTGGTTGACTCCAAAAAGATGTGTTCCTGAACGTTGATGACACTTCAAGTTGGTGAGGTCAAAATGTCGCAGCTGCTGATGCTCTAGAGGCTTTGCGGTTTCCCCCCATGAGTTGATCCTGGGGTGGCTATGTTGAGCTAACATCCCAATCATCTTCCCATTGTTGATCCAATGGATCTTAGGGTATCATCCCAACATCCCAAATCCACGACGTTGTGATTCCCGCAATTACCTCTGCGAATCAGAGGCGCATGGATGGCTTGGGTTGCTCCCGATGAAACCCTCCACATTTGAATCCCTGCAAACGACAAAGTACAGAATGGTTGTTCTATTGCAACTGTTGATTTTCCATGTTTTTCCCATTGAAAAAATATTGAAACCCCATTTGGATAGGATTTTCCACTGCAAAACTGTTAGAATGACCACTAGAGATCACTAGTTGCAGGCCGCGCTGGAGGATCTCCATCCCGTGGTGCGGCAGAACGCCGCCGGCGCGCTGGTGGGGGCCCCAGGAGGTCAGTTGAAGGTGCCAATTTTTCTGGGAAAAAATGTGAGTAAAGCAATGTATAGATAGATAGATAGATAGGTAGATAGATAGATAGATATATATATATATATGTAATATATGTAATATTATGTAATATATGTAATATATGATAGACACACACACACATATATATAGAGTTTACACAGGATCCACATGGATTCACCATCCCCAATTGTAGATAAATTGATGGGTGGGATTTCAATCATCAATTTCTATTGGGTGGTGCATGACCTTGTTTTACCACCATGAGTGATATATGGGGGAATACAAACCGGTGGTGAACCGTAACTACTTAGTGGCCTTTTGATTTTCCGGCCACTGGGTTTCGTCACCATAAATCAACCATTGAAACACTATAAACAGTTTGTGTTTGGGCTCTGCTGATGATTTTGGCGTCATCTTACCATGAATTAAAACAATCTACTGGTTGGTGGTTTGGGACATTTTTTATTTTCCATGATATATGGGATAATCCCTCCCATTCACTTTCATATTTTTCAAGATGGTTATTGCACCACCAACCAGTATACCCAATTTGACCAGAAATGGGTGGTCCACACCATTCCCAATGGGAGGTTGATGGTAATTGGCTGCGGCCTGCAGGCTCACGTGGCCGCAAATCCGTCCTTGCCTTTTGTGATGAAGGTGGCAGCGTGGAACCATGCACACCCCTTGGAGATCTTCGATGGTCAATTGGAGTCATGTGGCTACTACAGCTAGTATACCCTCTGGTAAACATACAAAAAACTATGGAAAATCACAATTTTTAATGGGTAAATCCACTATAAATGGGTCATTTTCCATAGCTATGCTAAATTACCAGAGGGTATACTTATTATAAGGGGACTTGAAGATTTGAAAAGGAATTCCTTCAGCGGAAATTCATCGGGAGATGAGGAGCAGGTCAAGCAATTCAGTTCCTCATGACTCTTGATATCTTTTCATTTCCATTGGGAAAATGGTTCTATCCACTCCGTTTTTCAGGGACGTCTATCGGGCGGAAGCTGCGACATTGGCAGGCTCAAAATGCCAAGCTGAAGAGGAAGGCAGGTCCACAACCGCTATCAATATTAACAATTAGGTCTGTCTGAAAAGAGGGTCCTTGATTCCATCTGTTGGTTCATCGTCCTCAAAAAATGGCCAAACACCTGGTTACCTGGTTGAATCAATTTTCAGACTCAAGTCCCCCAACGTCCTGGGATGTTGATGATGCATCAGCACAGCTGCTCCACCAGGCAGAGGTGTTGCGAAGCACTCCGCGCAGAGCGCAAGGGTAGGGGAGAGAAGCCTTGAGCCTCGATGACCGGTCTGGGGGGTATGAAGGGGTGGTTCAACATCATTCAGTTCGGTTCAGTGTGCAGTTGTTTCAGGTTGCACCAGCTGGGATGTTATGATTGTTATGTCTTGCAAGGACAAAACATAGGATTTTGGAGTGTTGGAACATCATGGATCAGCTCCAGCTGTCATTGAGACTCGGGGTGTGGGGACATGGCGACCAGGGGAACCCCGTCGATGTTTCAGCTTGGGAACATGAAAAAAATCTGCGCGCACTGGTCACTGGACTCCAAGCATTTCTTGGCATTGGGTGATGAGAGCACTGTAGGATGCAGCTCCAAGATGTCACAACCTGGCCGGTTGCCACTCTTGGCCTGCGATTAGAAGGTAACCAGCAATCACCATGATACAGTGACTTGCATGACCCATTTTGGATCATTTTGCAGGATCGCAACCACTAAGAGTCACTTTCAGAATTTTGGATTTTGATCATTTTTGTTACAGTTGTCATACATAATCTCATCATTGAAAATCATCCGTTTTGTTCCATACGTTACCCATATGACCCATATGGAGGGCCATGGCAGCTGCCATTTCTCCTGTCTACATACTCCGTTCACAAAAAAACCATGCGGCTGAAGCGCTGATTTGTTGCAGTGCCATGGGCGACGAGACCGACGTCTTGCCGGGCTCAGAGGAAGAGGAGGCCCTGCTGGGTGGGATATCTTTGTAAACTGCCTTACCCTCTAGTAAACTAACGGAACTATGGAAAATCACCATGCTATTAATGGGAAAATCCACTATAAATGGCCATTTTCAATAGCTTTTTGTATGTTTACCAGAGGGTAGTATGGGAGGGAAATATTAAATACCCCCGGTCCCAGACCTTGGCCTAGTATTGTATCTATTACTTTTGGGGTTTCATATTGTAAGTACAATATCAGTTGGAACGGATTGCGTCGGTATATATATATATATAAATGTACATATCTGATTTACGTTCCAGTTCCTTCATTTTTAAATTGATTGGGTAAGATATCCATTTGCCTATACCTAGCGCAAGGCATCAGGTGTAAGTGCGGCAACTGTGGATGATTTCGCACCATGCCGAGCGCGTAAGGAGGCGGAGGATGATCGAAAGGAAGCCAAACGCCTGCGGAAGAGCGAGCGAAAGGAACAGCAGCTGGTTCGATGTCCTTTTTCCCACAGGTGGGTGGATAAATGATGAAGAGGTGGTCTACCTAACCGATATCAGTAGGGGTGATACGCGAAAGATCAATCAGAAGCTGGTTACCTATTGATTAAATGAGGGGCACCGCCCATTGAATGCATAGGTAAATGGTGATAAATGATATGAATGATACCACCCTGTATTGTTCCAATGGGCATCGCTGGCTGGTTGGTGGTTTAAAGTTTGTTGAACACTTGGTGAAGTGGATGGTATTCAATTTTGGTTGTGCGTTTTGGTTTGCCGCGATTCAGTATCTTGATTTGTTTCTCTGTCAGTTGCAGAGGTTTTCAATAATTGCAACATATGGTCAAGGCTGGCCAAGAGATCTTTCACATTCTTGTGCTGGGGATTGAAGAATCACCAGTTTTCCATGTTTCAGATACACCTAGCCGATTTGGATGCGTTAATTCCAAAAGCATCCAATTTGTTCTGCAGTGGTTTGGCCATTGCCCTCGCCACTGAGGAAGCGCTTGTTTGCCAAAGAGCAGAGGCAGCAGAGGAACAAGGCGCAGAAGCAAAGAAAGCAGGAGCTTCGAAAGGAAAAGTTGGAGTCGATGCATCTCGGCTAAAGGGAAAATATTTTTCCAACGCATCAAGTGGGCAGCTGAGATCATAGGATGACTGTCTCCTGATGTGATGATCATTTGATGCCAATTTGCCATTCGAAATCACCTCCAGTCGACATGTCACATCTTGTCACCCCAATGGCTTCTTACTCAGTCGGCATGTCGCATTTTGGGTCCCCAGGTCCGCCGAGGAGCGTGCCGAGTTCCTGGAGAAGGAACGACAGGCGCCGGAGATTCTGTGACCCAAGTGGCATTTTGGGATGTACAGATGAGTTGTAGGTTTTTAAGGTCATTACCCTCTGGTCAACTAACATAACTATGGAAAATCACCATCCTGAATGGGAAAACGCACTATTTCAATGGCCATTTTCAATAGCTATTTTGACATAACCAGAGGGTAACATTCACTACAGCAACAATTTGTTTCCCAATTTTTTCCATTTTTTTTGCTTCTAATCCCTGCGCCTTCGCCTTTGCGCTGGCCAGGCGGGCCGCGATCGGAAAGCCTTCCTGGAGACCTCCCTGACGGAGGCCTTTGAACGAGGTCGCCCGTGGGTAGTGCCTTGGATGCCTTGGATGCCTTGGATGCCTTGGTCAAGCGAAGGGATTTTGATGGAGTTTGGATGAGTTTGGGATGATTTTGGGATGAAGTTGAAAAGATGAACATTTCACTCAGTTTTTCCAAGTCAAATATATGTATATATATATATACATATATATATAGTCATTATGTAGTCGAATTCCGATTCAGAGGTCGCTTGACCTGCATTGCGGGTCATGGATTGTTGCTATGTTTCTCCGAACGGCCGAGGTGGTGAACTGCAGCTTCGACCAGTCCATGGATGTGAAAGAACTCACATCCCTGGCAAAGCAGATTCAGCTGGCCTACACCCAGGTGATGGAGGGATGCAGGATGGATATGGCAACCATCCCTGCTTTGAAATGGGGAGTATGGATGAAATATGATTAAGCATGATTAAGCTATGGGCCAAGGGTCTGATAGAAAAACCAAGGAACTTTATCAGAAAAAACAGGAAGACACATGTGTGGTTTGGGTGGATTGCCAATGCCATGTCTGAAGCTTGGGCCCCCGATTCCCATAGAATCCCATGATTCATGTGGTAAATCCAATAGCAAACCCCCAAGGAGTCTATGGGAATCAGGGGATTCTATGGGAATATTTGATTTATCCAAAATGATGATGTATGCCCCCAAGGTCTCATCATTTTTTCTTGATGGTTTGTACTTCCCATCCCCGCGACATTGGCTTTCCCATGAACAATGGCAATTTTGGGCACCCTGCGAGGCGCGCAACATGGGCAGTAAGGTGCAGCTGCACTTGACATCGGTGTGCCCCGAAAACCGCGCCATGCGAGCGCTTGAGGCCGGGGTTGAGCCGAAGTGCTGTGGAGGAAAAATGTGCTTGGCTTTGATCTAATTATATCCACTGGTCAGTGTCCTTAACCTCGCTGCATGTGCAGTATTAGCGCCTCTCCCAGCCAAAGTTCAGCAGGGAGCGTGCCCGACGCAATGTTTCTTAACTTGGGGTGGCGCTTCAGCTTGGGTCAAATGTCAAGATCATCCTTTACACAATTCTCTTGGTGGGCCAAGAAATGGTCAAGAAATCACCCGCCTTTTGAATCATGCCTAGAACAATGGCTAATTTCCATGGGATTTTCACCACCAAAACTCCTTTGGAATGGCAGAAAAAAAAGCCACTGCCCAGTCATCCTCAGCCGGTCCAGGCGCAGGGCGTGAAGAGTTGGAAGATGCACTTGCACGAGAAGTCCGTCTGGGAAGTCTTCCGCGACGAAGCCAGGTGGATGGCGTGGCGGCGGGGGGGGGTGTTGGCACCAAAGGTGACCAGTGAGAAAAATGGCAGGAAAGTCATGATCAAAGTCATGATGATGATATGAGAACTTTGGGAGCTGTGCTCTTGATGTTTGTACCATCCTCCTTTTTTTTGTTTGTACTGCCAGTTCAACGCTTGGAGTTTTATGGCAATCCAGTGGCAATCCAGCCTTGAGTCGAAGGTCTGGGCAGCTGGTGATTCTCTCGCCCGACGCCGAGGAGGAGAATTTGGCGTAAATACCTCATGGCCTGCGGGCTCAGTATCCCAGAAAACCAGAGAACCCTGGTCATCGCAAAGCAATAACTATACCAATCTTGGAGCCAACCTCCTTGACCCATCCCAAAGTTGCAATGGGAATCTTTGAAGACTTGGCTGGTGGTAGTGGAAGATCGAAGAATGATCAAACATGATGGAACTGTATTCCTCCTGCAATGAATTGAAGGGACCCAACTGGAAGACATCATTTTTGGTCGTGACACTTTCACCACTTTGGGATATTTTTGGCCATGGCCAACCCGGCCATTTTTCTGCCAGGAGTTGACGGAAGTCCTGGAAGACGAGATTTATGTCATCGGTGGCATCGTGGATCGTTCCGTGGGGGAGCCAGTTGATGAATTCAGAGGATGGAAATGATGGAAATGAGAAGTTCACAACACCAGTCCCTTCAAGTTGTGGAGTGCTGACATCGGATTTTTGCTGACATTGACTGATTTCCCAAGTTCGTTTTTTGGGGTGAAGTTGAGGTGAAAAAAATGCAGAGCCTGACCCAAGCCCAAGAGTTTGGCGCCAAGAAGTCCCTAACCTCAGCTGCAGCAGCCGGTGACCAGCTCGGTTCCCGAACTTCGTGTCGTTCCCTAAGGCTCCGGCGGCTCCCATTGAAGACCTTCGGGCCCAAGGGCTGCTGCCCCGTGTTGAACGTGGACTGTGTGGCCTGGATGCCTGGAGGTAAACCTAGTGATAACCCATCCCCCTAAAACCAACCATTTGGGGCAATGATTTTTTGGCTTTTAATACCACAAAAAAAGTAGTTGAGAGACTTTATGATATATCAGGGTGTCACGCTGCAACTACTTTGGGGTCAAAGGTTGTGGTAGGTATTTTTTTCTGAGTGAGAGGGGGATAATTTAGCCGATAAGTTACTTTGCATTGTCATTTTTATAGCTAAAGTGAGTGACTTCCCTGATTGTAGGACGTGACACTTCATTGCGGCATCACTCGAAACATTACACTTATGGCATCTTATGACTTATGATCATATATGTATCTAGTTACATACATATAACATAATCTAACGATACTTTAATACATATTTTAAGTGGCTTCGATTTCATCCCGCAGCCGCCTCACTGGACGGCGCACACCGCTGGCTCCGATGTCGACGGAGGTGCGCGGAAGTGGAAATGGAAGGGTCTAGCCATAAAATGGCAACTTCATACGAGTTAATATAGAGTAAAATTACGCGCAAACACCCTTGTAAAATTACAACTTAACAGAACAAGCGCCCCCCCCCCAAACAGGTGCCGAATATATGTGGAACATATGTGGAAAACATCATCGAACTACCATCCCTGGAAATGCTCTTCTATCTCTTTCGGGGTTGGGTAGGAACATGATGATAAACCATTGCATTTTCAGGTGGCTGGGTAGGGCTGATTCGGCATTCTCAAGGGTGATGTTTTTTGTGGACATTGTTTTCCGCAAATGAGGGGCCCTTACCACTTGTATCCAAACGCCGAACACTCTTTCATTGAAAATCCAGAACTTGGCAGCTGGCAGTTCGTGCCTCCTTTTTACCTGGGATTGAATCCCAGCAGGAATGGCGCATCGCTGAGATGGAAAGAGAGCCTCTTGATGCTTCAGAGCGGTCAGAAACGGAGGTCAGCTGTCTGGGAGGTTGGCGCATCCGATCCCAAGCAGCGGGATTCACAGCCACACCTTGGCAGGACTTGGATGATATGCTGGTGATCCAGAAGCTCTGTGGCGGACAACGTGAAGCCATAGTGCCTTGGTGACGGCTTCCAGTTGGTTCATTATGCTGGTGGCATTTTTGATCATGGAAAAGTGTCATGTCCAAAATTGTGCCCCCCCTTAAGGATCATCAGGGTGAAGTGAAACCTTGGGGTTGGGGGTCATTGCTTCAGGCCAAAACCATGTGAGCTTAGGCGCTGGTCCTGCTGGGCGTCTTGTGTTTCCTGGGTCTCCTCCAGTTGAGATGAGGCCAAGCCCCGGTGGTCACGGGGATGTATTTTTTTGGGGGGAGCCGGGGGAGATGATTTTGGGAAGGGCTCCTAAGCATTTCAGAAGTAGAATTCCCTCAGATTCAGGAAAATTTACTCTCATTGTCCTAAGCATCCAGCTTTCTTTGGTGCCCAATAGTGACCCAAACCGTTGGAAGCCCCGGCAAAAAATAGTGACTCATATCTAAGGAGTGGCCAGAGTGAAACTTGCTTCCCCACTTTGAACCTCGCACTGATTGGATTCCCATTCTCGTTCGACTTCCGGCGTTTTTCACGCAGTTCAATACCAGATTCCTGATGATTTGTGCAGCGGGCAAGGTGACAGCGATGTGGATGTGAATTTCAAGTATGCTCAAATACTGTAGCAGTGATTTAGGGATTAGGGACTCTACTCTAGTGACTTAGTTGCTTGCATGGCACCCAGACTGATGCCGAGGGGCCTTATTTGGTTTTCAATCAGATGTCAACCCTAGAGAAGTCCTTGGACCGCCGGCCCTTTCGCACAATCAATTTGTTGGGTGACATTCTCCTCGCCCCGCACCACTTTGGTGTGCTCGTGCCGAAATTCTTCCACCCTCCCACTCGTAGTGGGGTGTTGGTTACACCGTTTCACTGAAACTCACCGCAACACCAGCTGAAGTGGAAAAGCGCCGAAGTTGAGACAGCTGAATGATTGAGAAACTGAACTGTTGGCACAGTCTGGTTAGTGTGGTTCATCATTTAATTGAAACCTTCTCAACCATGACAGCTGAAACAGTGGCATGTGGCAATCCCAGGTCCGAATCCTTTGCGAGTGGCTGAGGGCGCGGGACTGGTCTGGGGCTCAGACAAAGGCTTTCCTTTCCCTCAGGATCCGATCCTTAAAGTATGTTGTGAATTTGTAGTTCAGTTCTAATCCAAATTCACTGGGGGGTTGAAAAACTGAACATCTCAGTTCTATCTCCCCCAAATTTTCCACCAAATCTTTGTAGGGAAAATTCCCCCAGCGGCCCCAAGGAGGGAGGTCTTCGACGAATGCCTTCCGGGGCGGCGGTTGGGAGATCGCCCTGTGCCTTGGGTCGCAGCCAGCCCAGCAGCCTTTTATAATGTATAGTTTGCTGTGGTGGTCCAGTCTGGGGCTTTAATCTGGCTGGAATCTCACCTATTTCTAGATCTTTTATCTTTTTCTGGTATTTATACCATCCCCACGGAAGATAGAAAAGGACATCCCCATGAAAGTAGTGAAGATTCACTTGCAGATACTTACATCTTGAGATCCCCCATGGTAAGAAAGTAATTAGCAATTTTTCACTTGTCTTCCTATGATATTTGATTGACTGTCATCTGCCACACTTACACCTGCTTTTTCATGGCTTCAACATGCTTCAACCACCATTCTTCTTGGATTTGATGATGCCACCCCCCAAACAGACAGGACAGATTCGAAAAGTAAGAACGCGCAAGAGCCTGTCCAAATAGAAAGGCACATGGTTTTGTCCCATGTTTTTTCTATGGTTTTCCTAGGTTTTTCATGGTCTTTCCTATGTTTTGTGGGGGTTGTGATGTTTAGCCACCATTCCGCGGATGCGCGTAGGTCATGTCGAAGCGCCAGCGGCGCACGCAGAGAGCGCTGGAGCGATCACAGGTGGGCGGATTGAGATGAATTGCCAAATGGGTTCATCCGTTTTTTGTTGGGGGGAATTGCCCTCCAAATCCCCTAAGATACTCTAAGATCCAATTACTTCTAGAGTGTAGAGTCTATCTCTCTCTCTCTCTATATACATATACATATATACATATATACATAACTATATATATATATTTGGATTTTTTGGGGAGGACATTTCCCCCTGACCCACCAGCATGAAATTATGTCTGCAGTTTATCTGAAATTGATGGCAACATCTCCAACATCCAGTGGTATAAAGCCTTGATTTTTCCTTGGTACATTTACACTTTGGGGATGCCTGCTACTATTGAACACACAATCCAACGAAGAGAATGCGTGGGTTGAACGGATTATTTTTTTGGCTCTCAACCTTTCGAACATATTCAACTTGGAGGAGTTGAGCCAGGAAAACTTGAGGGGTGAACGGGCAAAGATGAACTTCTCTGGGTGTTCTTTTGGGGGAACGCCGAGAGAAAATCATCGTTGTTCGTCCTGGGAGTTCAAGAAATTCTTCCACCTTTGTGTGTTTTCCATTGGGAGAGAGATGTGGAGATGGCAACCACGAGGTTTTTGGGGATATCACCACGAAGAAGCGACCAGAGTGGGGATGTATGAAACACGGCAACCTGAGAATGAGTCAATCAAGGCCTAAGATGAAATACCCGCCCTATCGAAACCTTGGTTTCGTATTCACTCTTTGTTCTATCTCACTACTAACATCGCTGTTCAATCCTCATGTTTGATCCTCCACAGTGACTATACATGTCTACCATTTTGTTGATTAAATCGCTTCAGTCCCAGAAAGTTCACATAGTTCGTTGAAACGTTGAATCCCATTGTTTGGTGCTTCAACCGCCCCACTTCCTTTGCCAGGGCGAGACGGGCTCTCCGGATGCTGGGTGTAGCAGCGATGGCAACGATGGATGAAAAGGGGTGCACCGCTGGCAGCTGTTGCTTGTTTGAAGTGGATGCAGAAAAACCATGAAAAAAACAGCAAATGACTGGGATTTCTGTGTTTTTTCCACCCTTAAATCCATCTTGAAGCCAGCATTCGAATCCGTTTGATGGGTCAAACAGCTTCAAAATAAGGGGCATTTGGCCTTGAACAAGTGGGGGGGATGTCTGAAACTTGGGAAGCCCATATGCTTTTGAGCCCTGAACATGTGATAGGACCTGATAGGAATGAAGCTATGTATAATTATATATATATATTTTATATATATAATACCTAAATGGTATTTACTATGGACCATCCCCAATTTTCATAGATCATTCGGGTGTTTCGCTCGGCCCCAGCACCCTGTGCTTCACGGACTGAGTCTTCCTGATTGGATCAAGGCTGACCTGACCCCAACCCTTCCCCCAACATGCCATGGTTCATCAAATTGCAGGATGTTTTGCCCACAGATTTGCAGCAACAACACCTTTTGCTTCTTCATCCTCCCTGCATTGAGATCTTGGGAGGAGCGGGACACTCCCGTCCCTGTCCCTTCGCCCTATGTCGCGGGCTGCAGAGCTTGGGGTGAACGAGGAGCAGCCCATGCTGCCGGGCTGGCGGCCATGAAATGATGAAGTGATTGCAGCTGCAACAATGAGATCCCACCACCTCTTGAAATATCAAGTTTTCCTGGCATCCCATCCCTTCATCGCTGATCTTTCTTGGTTGCTTCATTGATGTCGAATTTCATGGATTGCGCGCCTTTTTCCAGAGTCCTTGTCATGCCGAAGGAGCCCAGAAGCTTCAAAGCTGAAGTCTGGGACCAGACTTGCTTGGCCCTGCCCATTTGCGCTGGGCTGCTGTCAACACAGGCAGGATTTGGGTTTCCATTTAGGGTGCTAGGTGGCATGATGCACTTGTCCTGACAAAGTAGGAATGGATGACGTTCTCAACAACTTGGGAACCCTCAAGATTCCACCAAATTCCCCCTGCAGAGGCGCCTTTTTGGGGAAGAAACCCAAGTCCTTGGGACACATCCCAAGCTGGTCATCGGGGCAGCCAGGTGGTGAACACCGTGTCCACTGTGTTGGTGGGACACCTGGGCGCCAGGGACCTGGCAGCTGTGGGTTTAGCCGTGAGCCTGGCCAATGTGACAGGCTACAGCGCCACCCGGCGGTGACACGGGGGACGTGGTGGTGGCTACCCTCTGGTAATTTAACATAGCTATTGAACATGGCCATTTATAGTGGATTTTCCCATTGAAAATGGTGATTTTCCATAGTTATGTTAGTTTACCAGAGGGTATGTGCATTCCAAAGGTGGTTTGGAACCTACAGATCCCAATTCCTCCAGCCAATTGTCAGCGCAGATCTCCCATCTCAGGTGATAGTTGGAGTGGCCACCACCCTTGGAACCACCGCGGGTCAAGCCTTTGGCGCCAGACACTTTCAGGAAGTCTCCCTGGGCCTTCAACGCTGCGTGCTGCCACTCGTGTTGAAGTGGCCCTGGGAGGATGACCTCAAGGGGTGCTGAGCAATTTCTTTGAATCAGGAAGTGGGTCAGTAGATGTTAATAGTATATACGGTACCGGTAGATACGGGTTTTCTACAGCAGAGTGAAGAAGGCACATTTTTTGCTGGATGTGACAGCCAAGACATTTCATTCGTCGTCCTCGTCGCTAGATTCTCATTGCAGAATAGACGGCCCCACTAGCCACGGAGCTTGTGCGTGTCCACATACTTGAGGGCGATCAGCAGCTTATCACCCGATCCATCTTCCCCATCCCACATGCCACATTTTTGTGTCTTTGTTGTATCACCCTAACTATTGACCGAAGCCCAGTGCAAGAGAGTGCAAGAACAGGCAACAACCACCCCAACCAGCCTTAGATTAGATTCTCCCCTCCCAAATCCTCACCTTGCCGGGAACCTTCGGTCACCTGGACAGCCTGTTCCCTGCGGCTTGATCTGCAGGCTGTGCTGCGCCCTTCTCATCCTGGTGGGTGCCATGTGGTTCCACAGCCACCGCCTGCTGTTGCTGGTGGGTCAGGAGGAGATCATCGCGGCTATGGCGGCGAAGTATCTGCGGATCCTGTTCCCAGGCCTGTGCTGTTTCATGGTCACCCAATGCCTGCAGAGCCCTGGCAGAGTGGTTTGGTGGGGATTGGTTTGCTGCTGCTTCCCAAAGCATCGTGGTTTTTCTCCAGCTGACTTTCCGAGCTGGCTTGAAGGCTTGAATCAACCAAAATTCTTGCAGCCTTTCAAGAACTGAATGCGTCCATAGCTCTCAGCCCCGTTGTCATCCCTAGGCTCTGGCTGGCGGCACAACGCGTCACCGGCATCCAAGCCTCAAGCGGCGCCCTGTTGGCGCTGGTGCACCTGCCGCTCTGCTGGTACCTGGTGGATCACCTGGGCTACCTGGGGGCGGCCATCGCCACCTCTGCGGGGAACTTCCTGCGGATGTTGTGGGTGATCTTCAAGCGACTTGGGATTTCTTGGGATGGGACCTGGTGGCGGCCAGTGGGATTTCAGGGGGGGATTAGAAGATGTTCAGTCAGAGGGTTGAAGTTGGATGGTTGGGGCCCGAGCAAATTTGCTCATTACAAGTCTGGTTAGGCTGGGGCTGTTGGATGACAGTCACACTCTCCAAGCGAGGCAAGTTAGGGCTTAGGCTATATGGGTCGCTTGCAGCCCTTGAAAAGAGATAAACCAGGTTGACTCTCAAAAACCGGAATGGTTTCCGCACTGATCATCAAACCTATGTACCTTTGACTCTGAGCGGATACACCTCTCCACACCCTCAAGCCAAGGCTTTTCAAGCTGGAAAAGCCATAGAACACCAAAATTGTTTGGCCATCATTGCTGTTGAAGATCGGGGTGATCTCCATGACTCTTTCTCTTTCTCTTGGAATATCTTCTGATTCCGGTGGTTAAAGATTGCCCGACCCAAGGAATCCAATCAGGTGATCTGAACCGAGAAGTCTTTACAGCCGTAGTTGATCTCAGGACCTGCCGCGCGCTGAGAGATTTAGAGAATTCCTGGCAGGGACTGTCGAAACTGGCCTTGCGAGGACTGGGGGGGTGGAATCTGATGGACTTTCCACACTGGATTTCCCAGGCCAGAGATTTGGATCAGGCCCATGTTACAAAGTGGATGACCCATGATGTAACAATCATCAAACATCTAGATACAAAAAAAAAACTCCAGAAAATTCATCCATCCCCATTTTCCCTTCAAAGTTCCCAGATCTTCCCAGATTCCTCAGTTCTTCTCCCTTTGATTCTCCAGGATGACCGCAGTTTTTGCGCCTAGCGGTGCCCAATTTTCTGATGATCTCGGAGTGGTGGGCTGCTGAGATCATCGTGCTGCTGGCGGGGACCCTTCCAGGAGCTGAGGTCAGCCTGACGGCCATGGCCATCTTTTCCAACACCTGCTGCTTGGATGCCCTGACATGGGTACTGAGAGGGTTGTTCATTTTTAATCCCCCCAAGAAATAGCGAAATAGTTATAAGTTATAAGTTGTTCTTTTTCTCCGCTTCGCTTTGACCTCACCAGAAATTGAGAGGGAGAGAGAGAGAGAAATGATTAGTATCATCCCGATATATCCCTATAATTCGGTGGAGATTATCACTACAACTTGCCCGCCCGAAAAAAATCGGGCGCCCTCTGCCAGAGGCTCCATATGTTTCTACTTCCCTTGTGGCCTGGCAGTCGCCACCAACACGCGCGTCAGTAACGAATTGGGCGCTGGGCGATGGGCCTCCGCCCGTTTCGCCTCCAACGTGAGTCTGCTGTTAGGCCTGGGCTTGGTCTGTTGCACGCGGCTTGGATGTGGCTACCAGGTTTGGGATGGGGGGTTGGAAGCTGTTGAAGTAGAGAAGATTGAGATATTGGAGATGCTTCCGGGCAATCTGTAAGAGACTAGGATGTGGACTCAGTCAAGATTTTGATGGTAGAGGCCCGAGGCTGACGAAGTTCATTGCAGGGATTCAATCACGGATGTGTGTTTCAGCTTGCCGGGAATCAAAGCCAGAAACTCCTGGTTTGGTTGGATCTTTCAACTGGCTCTTGCGTGCAGTGTATGATTGGTTCTACACCAAGCCAATTGCTTCTCATCTGGGGAGATGAGGACTTCAAACGAATCGCATTAAATTTGAGCAACAGGCGGATGCAGAAACGGGTACAAAACTGACTCGGTAGAACAATTTTTGCCGACAAAACCACAGAGGCCCATCCTTAGCAATATGCATGATTCTGCCAAATATATTCAAACATAAGAATGTATATTTATTTATTTATCGATAAATAGATAAATAAATCAATCAACCAATACATACATAAATAGATAAATAGATAAACGCATAAATCAATAGATGTAAACATAAATAAACATATGTATAGGCGCACACACACACATATATATATATGTATGTATGTATGTATGTATATATATATATAAACACACATACATACATATATGTATATATATATTATAATATATATATATACATATATGTATGTATGTATATATATATAAACACATACATACATATATGTATATATACATATATGTATATATATATACATACGTGATAATCACTAGACCTGAGGTCCCTGGCCGTGCTCTTGGGTCGCGGCCTTTTCCTGCGGCTCTTCACCTCGGACCGGACGGTGACTCGGCTTCTTCGTCCGGCGGTGGGTTCCATGGAGAGACCTCGCTGGATGGGTACGGAAGATCGAAAATAGGTGGATTCCCCAAGAGCTGGATGGTTTATAATAGGAAAGCCTACTAAAATATGGATGATGAACTGGGGGCAGCCCCGAAATGTAGGGAAACCTCGATCCGGAAAAGAAGGGTCAATGTGGGTATCCCAAAGGGAGCTAATCCATCATAGAATCAGTCAATAACATTCAATAACCACTTCTGGATCCTAAGATCCTGTAAAAATCTGTAGTGATGTGGTGAACCCAATAGTAACAATAACAATCATCATCCTGGATGATTCCTGAGATATAAAGAGATATAATCATAGTGGATATCACTTGGATATGATTGGATTCTCAATGGTCTCGACCAACACTGGTGGGTGAATGTAGGTAATCCATGAGGGGGTAAATATCCATCTTCATAGATTCAGTCAATGGTTAACTGGCAGTGACTGGGACTTTCAAAACTTATTCATGTGGTAAACCCCAAAATAAATTATCCCCAATAGACCTTCGTGAACTTGGCTCCACCCCTAGTAATTGGAGGATCTTTCCTTTATGACCTATAAGTCATGAGTTGTATATATATATAATATATCTATATATATATATAGAGATGCCCACCTACATGCACCCAATAAGCCCTCGTTGACCCGTCAATCTCCAAGGTGGACTCCGTGGCAGAGCCGGTGCTGTTGATCTGCGCGGCCTACGTGGTCCTGGACGGCCTCACCATCGTGCTGTGCGGGGCGCTGAAGGGCTGCGGCCGACAGATGTTGCAGGTAGAGATGGTGGGGGAGTTCAGGTGCAACAAAGGGGTTGACATGGGACAAAAACCAATAGAAAGGGGGAATTTCATCCAAACCAATTGGGATTTCATGCAAAAAAACATCATTTGGGTGATTGAAGTTGACAAAACTCCGGTTCCGGTTGATGATTGTTGGGGGTTATGCAGCAGCCTTCATCTATTAAGGAGCGTCATCAGTCATGAACTGGGAATTTTGGAAATTGGGGATTTATCTGATTTGGCCAACAGAAATAGGGGATGTCTGATGGGTTGGAGCCCAAGCGATGATGTGTTTGAAGTGAAGATGTAAGTTTAAACATCAAAATCATTCGGAAAGTATGAGCAAGTGAGATGTGAGGCGGCTGCCGGAATAGAAGGGACTTCCACTTTCTCATCTTCCAACCGTGAACCTCTGAAGTTGGGACATTTATAGCTCTGCACCGCACTGAACTCACTGAGAACTATCTGAAATGCAAGCCATGAAGTAGTGCTTTAGAGACCACCAAAAAGCACCATGTGAACCAAAGCCTAAGCTTCTTCCATCATCTCGAGGCTCCCATAGTAGTGGCTTCCTACTACCTGCTGGGCATCCCTTTCGCGTACCTCATGGCGTGGCCTTGCCATCTGAAGACCTTCGGCCTGTCGCTGGGTGCCCTGCTAGGTACCTTCAGCAACTTCCTGGGCTTTGCGTTGCTGGTGCTATGCACCGATTGGCGCCGCATGGCGGAGGTGGTGGCGCAAGGCGTGACGCAAGGTGTGGCCACTGGGGCCAGGGGCAGTGCCAAGAGAGGCAGCGGAGCTGGCTTGCTGGAGGGATAGAAAAGATGCCGCGGATGCGGGGGTGTTGAATGATGGGCGGCGTCCTCTATGAGGGATCATCCTGTTAAAGACCTTAATCCAACCCCTCAAACCCGTCCAATAACCTTTCCCTTAAGAACCAACCAGACTTGCCAGATCTTGCCAGAAACCCATGGTTGTACCCCAGCCCTCCGTGGCATTTGCAGTTTCAAGTTCCGCACTGTGGGTCGTTTCGCGCCCAGTGCACCGCCGTCAACATCCAACGATCAATTCTTGCCGAAATCATCAGCATCTCATAGCACCCCCAAACTTTTGAAGGTACTTTTGTCATCCAAAAACATTCAAACGAGAATTTGAACAAACATCCAAAACTGAAGCTTTCAAAATGCTTGACCAATTGATCAATTGATGTTCTGAACATTGTCGCATTTGGTGTGGCTTGTCTGTGATCTTCTTGCATTGACGCTAATGGCGGCCCTGACGCGGCACTTGCGGGTCGCGTTGCATGAAGGGTGCTTGCGCGCGCCACGACGTGTGGCACGACCTCCTGTTTACACAGGCTGGATGGTGGAGCGTGCGTAAATTTCAATGAATTTCCTGCTGGTTGGGTAGGTGGGTCAGATGAGACCTGGAATAGCTGCCCCACAATGTGCTGCTCAACAGTGCATGTTTGCAAGATATATCCAGAGCACACGGAATGATGGAGGTGGTCCTCTAATAGAATCGTAGACTCGTAGGCCGAAGCCAAAGAGAGACAAGCACCGCTGAATTTGAAGCCAACTTCATTCATTTCATTCTCCAAACTGATGGTCATTTGCCGAATCCCCAGCCATGCCATTTTTGGACGAGGGCCCCAGCCATCCCCAGCCCCCCAAAAGCCCAGCCCTTCGCCAGAAAGGCTTGGTCCGTTGCACGGCAGCGGGATCTTCCAGTGATGCGGTCACGCCTCAACGCCCTGAGAGTTGTGGGGGAACCTGGAACCATCCGGAGGGGAAAAGATCCAGGGGGAAATCTGAGTGTCTGAGTCAACCAGCGGGTTGAATATATATATATATAATTAATTATAATTATATATATATATATATAATTAGATGATATTAGAATATATTAGATGTATTTTCATTTGTATCATCCTTATTTCCTGTTAAAACATTATACACAAACCAGCCCAAAACGGTGGTTTCTTTTTAAGTTTTTTGTGTCCGGATAGCTTGGATTGGTCAGAGTTACTGCAAACCCCAATTTTGCCGGAGATGATTGGAAGATGTGTGATGTTCCGCTGAAAGTTACACTGTTTTTTTGGGGGGGTTGGTAGCTCAACCGGAAAAGGATTGAACAATATTGAACATGCGTTCCATATATGGTGAACCAATGGTGAACACATACTCCACACACACTATTTGTGTGCACTATTTATGCATCATGCAGATATGATACCACCCATTTTTGGCCGCCTTTGGCTGCAAGAATCGGCCGCCTCTCAGGGCAGTTGAGGGCACACCTCATCAACTCGGCCACTCGACGCTCCATTGCTGGGGATTGGTGAGAACCACCCGCGACTGTTTGTTAATGGGTTTGACACATGAACCTGCCTGATTGGTTGATGACATGTATGGTAGTAATGGTACCAGTCTCACCAGTGGAGATGGAAACAGAGAGTAATGCTACCTACATTATGCCTACTAGATTTGCTAGAGTTTTCGGCTAGCTTGGGCTACTTGGGGATTCACTTCGTTTCGCAAGCAGTGCAGGTAGCCTCAATCATAGTGGGAAAATAGAACTCATCCCACAGTCTAGTTATCATTTGCTTGATTCCTTGCGACCAGGTATACAATGATGCAATGTCAGTACCAATGTATCATGATTTATACATGTAATATAATATAATATGCATGAATTATGAGTGTGAATGTAGATTTACACATTCAACATGAAGGGATCACTTAAGATTTCTGAATCAGATCCCTCCAGGCAGTCCCCATGGTGGCCTTTGGATTCATGGACAACTCAGCAGCTCGGCGCCAGTGGAGACTTCATGGGTTTGCCACGTTGTGCAAGTGGGGGAACAGGGGAACACGAGACAGCAGGTTTACTACTCATGCTGAGCAAGGTTGGGCAATTACCCAAGTGCACTTCTGAAACCAAACATGTATTCTCAAAATTGCATCCATGCGATGCCAGAAACATTTTAGTTGGTACCATTGGGCCATTGGGCATGTTATAGTGCATTTTTTGAGTGCTGAATTCTTTCTTCCATGATGCAAGGTTCCGACCATTTTTTAACCTTCCCAGGAAGACAGATTTGACAGGGGGGTGTCATTCAGCTTTTTGTTGTCCTTTCTGGCAATGTTGCAGCACGCGCCATTCCTACAAAAACACGGCCCGGCTCGATCTTCGGCCGAGCCGCCCGTTATTCGCAGTATTTGACGGCTGGGATCTACGATGATGGGCCGGGGAGGGCAAACCCTACCCCATTCTTGGGCCAGGTCCCTTTTTCCAGTTGCAATGTGATGATGCTATGATATGGTTTTCTTAGAACACCTTTTTGTCGATGAAGATCTTTGGCGATCATTTTTGTGGACCGTTTCAGACGATGCAAAACTCATTTTAAGACAATGTCATACCTTCTTAGGATCATGTGGTCAACAATTTCCAAACCATTTCAGGCGTATTTTGCACTATTCAATTTGAAAAAAACGAGTTTGGTTCAAAACCACAAAAACTCTTCGGTACGAACATGGCTTGCTGGAAAGTTTCGAGATTTCCCAGCCATGTTTGATGAGACCGGAGGGTAACTACCCTGCAGGGTTTAAATTATGGCATAATATGGGTTTATGCACAGAAAAATACACATAATCTATAGTCTATAGTGAATAGAATATATAATATTATCCAGTTATTTTGAAATAGATGGAACAGCAAATCCCTGTAGCACTTTGATGATTCATTTTTCCATTTATTTGGGATGATCTAGATGGATAGATAGATGGATAGATAGATGGATAGATAGATAGATAGATAGACAGATAGATAGATAGATAGATAGATAGATGGATTATATATATATATGCATACACAACTATGGCACGCCCCACAGCTTCCCATCTTCCCCTCAGGTCATGCTGCACGCGGGCAACGCCATCGATGCCACCCTGGGGGTCACCTTCGGCTTGAGCACATTGGCGGCCGCGGCCTGCGGGCAGTGCCTTGGACCGCGGCGCATCGCGGCGCAACGGAAACCGAGATTTCGCCCGGCATAAGCCACAGACGTGGTGCTACAACGGGGCTAGAATGGGATATATCTGATATATCTGGATATATCTGGATATATCTGGATACATTTGATCACGACTTCACGACTCGCGACGTCACTGGAATTTATGATTCGAAGCATCTCACAAACGACCGAACCTTTGAGGTTGGTGAATTCTGATCAAGAAAAATCTAGCCATGTCAACTCTGGATGAATAAACCCTAATTAAACATCCAGGAGTTTAAGCCCCCAACAAACAACGATCATTTGCTACACGACATGGTGCAATTAACCCCCTGGCTGTAACGATTGGATGGTCGATCCACTGAGGGTTTGTTCCGATGTGGCTGGAGCACCTTGGCATGGCACTGAATACTGCTTCTCATCCTACAAAAAAATGATTTTTGATGGGGGAACATGATGGAAAATGATGATTCAGCATTGGAGTTCCGGGGCAACCCATTTTCAGACAAACCCACATTGTGACATGTATCCACATTTTCTTGCCCAATTCGGACATAGGGCTGCAAAAGGGCAAGCAATGTTTAAGTGACAGGTGTTATCAAAGAAACAAGCCGCCCTGGCCCCAATATGTTTTTTCAGTATTCACATCACAAACAAAACCACTTGCAGAACTTTTGGTTGAAGTATCAGCCTCAAGATGATCCATTTAAGATGATTCAAGATGATTCAAGCATCAAGAACCAAAAAAAACATGGGGATAGAGTCACCATATACCCTCCGGTAAACTAACAGTTTGCAATCGAAAATCGCTCTTTTATATAGGTAGATCAACTATAAATTGGCCATTTTCTATAGCAATGTTAGTTTACCAGAGAGTAAATCTCCACAAAATCATCATTTCTAGTGGTTCAATCTCCATTAAATCACCATTTGTTGGTTGGTAAATCAACTATAAACCATCATTTTCCCACATTTTTCCCCATTTTTTTTGCACCAGGTCACCTTTGGCGGGGTCATCGAAGCCTTGGCCTCCAAACTGGGGCTGCCCTCCGCGCACCTCTCCGAGGAGACGGCGCTTCGGAGCTCGGGAGATTCCCCCAAAAACGTCATGATGAATGGAACCCTCAGTTTAATGGTTTAATGGTACCCTCTATGACTATTAAAACTCTATGACTCTGTTTTTTCTTTAATGGTACCCTCCAAATTCAACAGCCGTTTGGGGTTTATGAAAATCAAGGGTTGACATTATATATATATATATACATATACATGTGTGTGTGTAGTCATCCTCAGATGGAAAAAAGTAAATTCAGGATTAGAATCATTGAATAGTGAAGATTGCTACTTTTCGATTTTTTCCGGGGTTTGCTATAGTGATAATATAGCGATAATATAGAACCTGATGATTGGTGATTAATACATGTTTAATTACAAGATAATATCATGGCAGTTTTCTGGGGATATCCAGTGCTTATATTGATTTAGGTTCGCGAAGTACAGTGACTTTTTGGTTGCATCATTGTGTAGATTTAGGTCCTATTTTTTTTGGGAGGGGTTTAAACCTCCGAGCTTTATAGTGAAGTATAGAATCGATCACTTCGATCAGAAAAAATAGATTTAATAGATTTCAGATCTATATTGACAATATGCCTATAAAATCTGGACCTATAAAAGTATTGATAGATTTGACATGATTTGATATGATTTAGTGATTTAGTTCTAGAATTCGTGGAAAAAACATTAGACAACACAACATTGAGCTATGAACTATTTTCTGATGACATTTCGTAGAACTATTTTCTGATGATATTCAGGTTGATTAGGGTTAATCCATGCCCATCAAATGTCCCATGTCAGAAAACGGCTGGATTCTGCCAGGAGCAGGTCGGCATGGGGGTCGTGAAGCGTGCCGCTAGGATGAAATCGCAGCCGGCTGTTCAAAAGCCTGGTGGTTGATGATTATAGGGAATTATACTAGGGATATATTATATAGTATAGTATAGTATATAGTATAGTATGCTAGGGATATATTATACTACTGATTATAGGTGATTGATGATTATATAGTATATTGGGTAATATATTATACTATATTATACTACCCAATATGCTGGGGCTTGGATGCCTTCGCAGATCTTCGCAGTTCTGCTGCCATTGCAGTTGAGACTTTCAAGCCGTTAGAGGAAGTCATATGGGACCTGAAAAGTGGGGTCGCAAGTGGATGATGTCATTTTTGCATTCGATGATTTTCTGGGGTTCATGCCATGCTGGTATTTTTTGGTCGATCACCATATTTCAAAGCTTGGGTTTGATTGTTGAACAATGTTGAAGGGGTGTTTGATCACATTTTTGATCACACTTGATAATCACCATATCCACATGACAATGAGTTGTTGGTTGTATCTCCATGAGGATCTCCTCACTCCTTAGGTGGGTCTCATTGGAAGTGTCCTGGGTGTGCCCGGGGCCCTGGACCCGACTGGCGGCATCATGGGCAGATAGATGGGTAAACTTTGGATGGATAGTTGAATTGTGTAATCTTTTGCCATAAACGGGGATATGATGGGATACCCTCTGGTAAACTAACATAACTATGGAAAATCACCATGCCAAAAAATGGGTATATCAACTATAAATGGCCAGTTTCCATAGCAAACTGTTAGTTTACCAGAGTTTTTTTTTTTCCGCCATGAAGCTTCGCCATTGGTTTCTCAAGCGAGAGTGTCGGCCGTCGATTCGATCGTAGGATGACAGGATGCTCCTTGGGGCTGCTGAACTTGTTCATCATTGCGAGGGCACCCAGGGCTGTGAGGCTGGCGGCTGGCACCAAATTCCTCAGTGGGTCCGACATTCCGGGAGGTTTTTTTTTAAAAAAAAAATTGGAGGAGCTGGGAACATTACTACTATTATTACTATTGTAATTACTGTATGTTTATTATTATTATTATTAATTATTATTATGATTCTTCTTATTATTATTACAATATATACATATATATATATATATTATGTAGAAAAATATTGTGGGGAGTTTTCCAGCGAGCCAGGGAGCTGATTCTCTGGTTACAGATCCCTCAGGCCTTGGCCCCAAGTGGCCCCCCGGTCCAAGGATACGGACCGCACCAGGGAGTTGAAGCTCGCAGCGGAGACGGAAGCCAGCGGGCGGGGGTCCCTAAGAGCTGGATGGTTTTAATGGAAAATCCAACATCCCATGATTTAGGAAACCCTGATGTGGGTATGGGTCAATACCTATAGATACATTTTTAGTGGGATGAACATCCATTTACCAGCTATTTTGGGGTTCACTAGGTACCAGGGTTTTGACCCATCCCCATGTCTTGCCAACAGATGTTGGAGGGTATTTCCTTCCAGCCATTGATGAGGACAGTTTGGAGGAATTGGTCAAATCTGCAGATGCGCCCAAGATACCCCAAGCTGGCCATATGCCACCCAGGTTTAGCATCACTATGAGCAATGCCTGGAACTAAGCCTGGGTTGGAGATGGTTTTCCAGGCCATGTTTGAGTACCTGAGGGTACATCTCATTAACATCTCCTTTTTTCTCTTGGTTAAATCCCTATTAGTCACCATCAAATTCAATGAAATCAACCTAAGATCGCCATAGAAACCCCAGTGAAACATCCAATAAAATCACCATAACATCACCATAACATTTCTACCGGGATTTCCATGCTGTTTTTTTTTCGTGCCAACGAGTGCGCCCCAGAACACTCGTCCGGACTTCACTGCGATCACGGTGGAAGGCCCCACCGATGTGCCAGGCGAAGCTGGGAGAAATCTGATGGGATTTTCCCATGAGACGCTGAGATAAATCACTGGTAACTGTTGAGAAACACTGGCAATGGAAAGTGACAATATATTGAAAATCACTGTTAGATTTACAATGCCGGGTATTATCTTTTTTTTTTGAAAGTTGATAATATATTGATGTTGAGTAATATCAACAATCCAAGATCAACAATCCAAGCTATTGCCAGTGTTGGGAAATATGTATATAGAAACACTTGTAATCAGTGTTGGTATTCCGATCATGTTGATATAGAAACACTGGAAAAACTGGGGCTTTTCTTGCCTGGCTAGCCGCTTGGCTCGCCTTTGGCTAGACTCCTGGAGATGGCGATGGAGAGATAGAAACACTGGATCAAAATTTCTGAGGTAATTATAATGACCAGATCATACCAGATCAATGGAGGTAATTTACAGTAATTTTGTCATTGGGTAAATTACAATCATCAACCATCAAAATTACCCTATAATGGCATCATTCGGCAAATTATAGTGACCAGATCAATGATGTTTACCCAATTGGTAATCACCGACCGGCCAGTTGGGTAAAAAAAATCGTGACCTCACGTCGTGACCGAACCCTGGAATCATGGTGAACGTATAGGGGAATTATCCCCAATAATTCAATATAGCCTTCAGGGTAATGAAATATTGCAATTTACCCAGACCCATATTTTGATGGTTGATACCATGCATTTGTGGTAAAACTGGGGATGGTTTACTATTGCTTTACCGACAGTATTCACCTTTTCCATTTTTTTTGGGGTTACTATAGGTTATTGCTTTGGTAATTTTCGTATGAAGTATCATGAGCCATGTGTTTTTTGTGTACCAAGTTGGAAGCCAACATGATTTGGTCTTGAGTCTTGAGTCTTATATATAGTTGTTTTGACAAAAGGCAAAAACACGGGGACATGTGGCAAGGTTCATGCTGAAGAGTTTGGTCGAGTTGGGGGGTTCTCAATTTTGGGATTTTCAATGGACAAAGAAGTGTGGATGAGCAAAGTAATCAAACCTTGCAATTGGAAGTCCCCTGTAAATGCAGGTTCTAATGGGAACATCATCTACAAACTGTGGATTTCACATTGCCATGTTTGATCACCAGAGGGTAGGCTAGATGGTCTTCCGCCTCGCGAGGATGGATAGGTGGACAGACATGTAAGTGGATAGGTCCATGGATAGATGGATAAATAGATGGTACGTAGATGGAAGATTAAGATGAACGACCTGAAACCAAGCATGAGATAGGTAAATGAAGATGAAGAGATGAGCAAACCAATCACGAACAAACCGCAGGATGTGATCTATACAATTCATTCTACATTCACATTAGCATTGATTCTAGATACATGCCAATGACCTCACAGTAACGTTACTGGAATGATGGTTTACAGAAAACATCCACAAATGGCAGGAGATATCAACCTATTGGCAGGTTAGTGAATTATCATAATTCAGCCAGATACATCCTCCCATTATACTTTTACCCTCTGGTAAACTAACATGGTTATGGAAAATGACCCATTTATATATAGATGGTTTACCTCTTAAAAATTGTGATTTTTCTATAGCTATGTAACCACAAAATCCAGAGGGTATATCCCATTAAGTGGAATATAATCCCATGAAACATTCCATTAAAATCCCATTAAACCCCATAAAATTACCAGATGGTAATCCCATCGAGCTGTTCCCATATCCACCCCACAACTAACGCTGGCCATTCATCCATTGTCATCCAGGAGTAGTGGCCTCGGTCACGAATGCCATGGCATCTGCTGGAGTGCTCATCAGGCCGGCCGCTTTTTATGGGTGCGATGGACATCCAAAAAGCTGGATTTTAGGAGATTTTTTTGATGTTTGTTGCATTCTCTTCAAGTTTTATATAGTTATATATATATATTTTTGGGTGATTTTCAAGGTTGAGTCTGAACCCCTCCAACATTGAAGCGAAGAACCGATTTCAGCTAAAACTTTGGAGAAAAAACGCGAAAGAAAGACATGACTGAACATGTCTGAACACCAGTCTTGCATTAAAGTTTTGTCAAATCAAACTTGGTCATCTGGGTTTGTTTGCAGGGCACCCCGACAATTTGATAACTGGTCGTCATTTTCTCGTATTTTCCCAAATGGCTACAAAAAGGGGGCATGCCCCATATCCGGAGCAGCCCATATCATGTCGTTGGTTGCCCCAAATGGTAAACCGGGAAACAGACAAATTTCTACCATTTGTTGGGTGAAACACCATCTTCAGACACCTGATCATAACAGTCACATCTCCCTGGAGAGATCACCAAATTGATCGACAAGACCTGTGAAGCTCCGCCAGGGATATGTCTGGACATCGCGATGATGACACCACAGGAGCGGAAGAACTGTACATTCATATGCGATATAAAGTAAGTGGCCTTCAAAAAGGCAGTTTTTCTTGAATCCCCAGTTTCATGTTTTTTCATTTTATAAAGTACCGGCGAAACCCCAAATAGACCCACTGCAAGTATCTTGTAAATTTTGTACATGTGTGGTTGTAGATATCAAACGGGACCTCTCAGCTTGCTAGGCTTAACCAATACACCTGGGTTGTACCTACCATTTTCTGCAGTTCTCAGCTTAGATGGCCATGCAAGATCCAGAAACACTCGTTTCTGGCAATATATGGGGAGGGTAATTTTTTTTGGGCTTACCCTTTGGTAATCAAAGATGGCTTGCTGGAAAATTCCCCCACATAGATAGATAGATAGATAGATAGATAGATAGATAGATCGATAGATAGATAGATAGATAGATAGATCGATAGATCGATAGATCGATAGATCGATAGATCGATCGATCGATCGATAGATAGATAGATAGATAGGATAGATAGATAGGACAGATAGATAGGATAGATTAGATAGATTAGATAGATTAGATAGAGATAGATCGATTAGATAGATTAAATAGATTAAATAGATTAGATCGATTAGATAGATTAAATAGATTAAATAGATTAGATAGATTAGATAGATTAGATAGAGATAGATCGATTAGATAGATTAAATAGATTAAATAGATTAGATAGATTAGATTAGATAGATTAGATTAGATAGATTAGATTAGATAGATTAGATTAGATAGATTAGATTAGATTAGATTGGATTAGATTAGATTAGATAGATAGATAGATAGATAGAAAGACATATAGATAGATAGAAAGACATAAAGATAGATAGATAGATAGATAGATAGATACATACATACATACATACATACAAAGATACATAGATACATAGATAGATAGATAGATAAATAGATAGATACATAGATAGATAGATAGATAGATAGATAGATAGACAGATAGATAGATTAGATTAGATTAGATAGATAGGATTAGATAGATAGGGTTGATTAATTAGATCAATTAGATAGATAGATAGATTGACTGATAGATTAGACAGACAGATAGATAGATAGATTGATAGATTGATAGATTGATAGAGTGATAGATAGTTAGATTAGATAGATAGATTAGATAGATTAGATAGATTAGATAGATTAGATAGATTAGATAGATTAGATAGATAGATAGATAGATAGATAAGATAAGATAAGATAAGATAAGATAGATAGATAGATAGATAGATAAATAGATAGATAGATAGATAGATACTTAGATAGATTAGATAGATTTGATAGATTAGATAGATTAGATAGATTAGATAGATAGATAGATTAGATAGATTAGATAGATTAGATAGATTAGATAGATAGATTAGATAGATAGATAGATAGATAGATAGATAGATAGATGGATGGATGGATGGATGGATAGATAGATAGATAGATAGATAGTTCGAAGATTTTCTCTCCCGAAAAACATCCAGGTAGTTGGGGATTTTGCAGCTAGCCATGTTTTCATTACCACAGGGTAGCCTCTGGCAATTCAACATAGCTCCGGAAAATCACAAATGTTTCAAGATTTTCAACAACGGTCAACTTTCCATAGCTTCATAGCTATGTTACCAGAGGGTACCAGGTTTGAAGAGGACTCTGTCTTGCTGGGTCAGCTGGCCTTTGGACAGGTACGCTACGTTTGACCTTCTACGTTACCAAGGGAGGGGAGCAGGTGGGATCCGCTGGGCGCCAAACATCGATCTTTTGGAGATGAACATCTAACTTCTAAGTTTTCCAATGCTTCCAAGATTCCAACCAAAAAAAAACCGGATTTTTGTAGTATTTACTCATTATGCTATTTCAAGAATCAGTTTTTTTTTTTTTGGGGTTTGATTTCCAAGATCCGTCTGTAGCATTTTCTATTTCTATACTGTAAGCGTGCTATGCAAGGTGCCACTGTGCTGGTCCAATCTTTAGCCCGATTTGAACCTGATTTGCTGCTTCCGAATTTCCATAGAACCCACCTTAAATTTCAGGATTCCGAGATCTTCTGAGTATTTCTGAGGATCTTCTAGTCATTTCATGTCAATTTCCCCACCCCAAACATGGTCCCTTAAGCTCCGTTGCCACTGTTCAGGTGGAAGACGACGAACTGAAGGACTTCGGGCGGAGCATCATGGCGGCCTGCAACGATCCGCAGTTCCACCAGCCCCTGGGCGAAGGGTGGAGCCGGGGTGGGGAAGAATGATATGGAAAGATCTACCCTCTGGTTATTTAACATAGCCATGGAAAATGACCCATTTATAGATGGTTTACCTATTAAAAATGGTGATTTTCCATGATTTTCCATGGCTATGTTAAATAACATAAATAACCAGATGGTAAATTTATTGCCATATTCCCCAGCAAAACTTTGCTATGGGGTCTCTAGCCCAGATTAGCTCCGGTGCGATGCGGTGCAGCTTCAACACCAGGTCCTAGACAAGGTTGCGGAGGGTTTCGGTGCAGATACCTTGTGAGGTTCCGGAGGGTTCGGGGCAGATACCTTGTGAGGTTCCGGAGGGTTCCGGTGCAGCTACTCGGTGAGGTTCCGGAGGGTTACGGTGCAGATACCTTGTTAGGTTCCCGAGGGTTCTGGCAGATGGTTTGTGAAATTCCAAAGGGTTCCGATATGTTCCGATGTTTTTTATGGCATAAGCACGTAATTTTTATGGCATAAGCGCTTAGCAAAAACACTTTTTATGGCAAAAACACAGAAGCTTTCAAGCTGTTGGGGATAGCACCTGAGTTTAATTTTTTCCAGTTGGCTGATGTTTTGAAAGATCCAGGCTGATCAAACTCGGTTTGTCATGGTTTGTCCACTGTCCAGGTTTGTTAGACGTGGGATTTAGATACACCTTCAGATTTGGAAACCCGTTGCCAGCGAGGATCCTTGTGGCCTGGGGGTTGACCAACAAGGGGAGTGGTTTCAGGGTGACCATGGGTCTTACCCTTGGTCCCGCGGTGCGCCCAAAGCTATCCAAAGCTCAGGAAGAAGGAAAAGAGAATCGTGGCAGAAATGGAGGACCTGGGGCACTTCAAATTCTGGCCATTGGACCTAGGACCTAGGATAGCTGCACCCCATGTTCCTGCATCAAGTTGGCGTATCGGCGTATCGTATCTATATCATTCATTGTCATTCTATATCCATCTCAAGAGCCTGCAGAAATCCCCACCCCAAAAACAGATGCCACTTTACCATATACTTTACCATACACTACCGTACTTTACTTACCATACTTTACCACTGGTGGGGTCTTCAAAGTTATCGATCACAACATTCTTGGAGTTGAAACTGCAGGAGCTCAAGGCTCAGTTGGTGAAGACTCAGGAGCGGCTCCAGCTGGCGGTGAAGGAGAAGGAAAACACCCAGAAGATTATCGAGGTCCCGAGGGCAACGGTCTACTGGCGTGTTCTGATTTTTTCCTCCTTTGAAAACTTGATGTTTAACTGTTTAACCAACGTTGAGTTAAGGCAAGAAGGTAAATCATGATTTCTTTTTTTGCCATCAAACTCGACAAACTGGGATTAGCGGATAGCATTTACCAAATTTTTACCAACTCTAAAAGGGCTGGTAGTGCAAAAGAATGTGTTAACGGTGTTGCGAGAAGTGCTGATTCCGCATGATGGTTTCTAAAATTCTAAAAATGAAGTTCTATGCAGTCCCATGCAGTCCCAAATTCGCCTCAAGGTTGCAGTTCGATGTTTCCCATCACCAAATTCCTTTGCGACGCAGAAACACTTCCTGCGGATCGCGAAGAAAGATGATCCTCAGGTGCTCAACATGAATGTTGCTGATGTGGGATTGTGCGGCAATGTTGGGCTGGTCGTGAGCCCTGCCCATGTGAGATCGGGGATCTAGTACAGCTGTATCAAAGTGTTCAAAACCCACTAAGCCAAGAGATCCAAGAGCAACGAATTTGCCAGTCTGAACCAGGGGTTGTGCAGTTACTTCCCTTCTAACTTGATGGATCTTGATGGTGGACACATTTTGGATGGGTGTCCTTGTGCAATGGAGATTCATAGGGGTGATCAGAAAATCAAGCGACAAAATCCGATAAACCTTTTTGCTGTTGATGATTCTACCGGGTTATCCAATACTATGTAACTAGGTTGTATATAACTATACATACATAATCATATATATATATATATTCATATATATATACACATGTAACTGTATAACGGATATAAATATACATATTAAGACACACACACAAATATATATATATATATATATGTCTCGTTCGGCGCAGGATGACGATTCCACCGCCGAAAAGTCCACAGCTATGACCGCCAGCTAGGCCGCCTAGGGCGTGGTGCTATGCTGATGTCCAGTGGTATTTGGCAAGCAAATGGCTGTAGACTATGGAAACACTTGTGGAACATGTTGGCATATTATGGGGAACATATGAAAAAACTACAGAATGATGAAACCTATTCTCGTCCAAAGGCCGCAAAAAGACCAATGACATATATGAACTTGAATTTGAATCATGGCTACAAACTGCCAACATATCTTTGTGTTTAGCTTGGAGATACAGCTGGAAACCTCATATGCTTTGAGGAGAGTAGACCTGCGACAGCTCTATTTAAAACTCCATTTCAAAAGTTGATCGGCGGTAGGGATGTTAGACAAAAATGGCAATGCATGGAGGAAGCCCAAGATTCGTAAACCCGCTTCATTGGGTTAGGCAGTTTCCACTTGATGCTCTCAAGAATTGCCCTTCCAATTTTGGGGAGGAAAACCATATCATCCCATTTTAGAGCTCATTGGTCCCCCATTGCGTGCTACAAACAGTTGACTGGTTTGGCATAGCACCCTGGTTGCTTTCGTGGGAAGGCACCCACAAGATTTGAGAGGCCACACTTTTTCAGATCAGCTCTTAGGGCGGGTTGACTTGAGACATTTCCCCAGTGTATATCGGCATGGCAAACGTTTTTGATGATGTTGGCTCGAAGAGTAGCCAAAAACAGATGCATCAGATAAACGGTAACGGTGGGTCCACAAAGAGTGGGCCGATGTTTCACAACTGCAGCGGCTGGCAGCGCCGAATCTTTGCTTTTCCTGTGTGGCAGCTGATTGGCAGAGATGGTAACTGTAAACAAACTAAAGGGGGAAACCACCGGAGAAACGAGTCGCACCTGTTTCACACTCTGACAACTCATGAGCCTGAGTGGCCCGGTAAATGTCACAACCTGCAAGTCCA
>Ga0126342_10000152_pt1 | contig 53567 bp, 43 predicted proteins | sample Cyp1metagenome_FD_92528 | JGI IMG/M metagenome (GOLD analysis project Ga0126342, IMG submission 92528) | Coral microbial communities from Lord Howe Island, Old Settlement Bay, Australia - Cyphastrea 1 metagenome | ecosystem: Host-associated > Invertebrates > Cnidaria > Coral ...
AGTGCTTTCTTGACCTCTTCTGGCTGCTCCCCTGTATGTCCACGTAGTTGAGAATGAAGATGCCGTAGAGCTTGAAGTTCCGCATCCTCCTTGTCTTGTCGTGGCTTGCCAAAGGGCTGCATCGCGCTCGATGTTGTTGAAGCTGATGCTGGAGCTGCTGCTTCCGTTGAGAAAGGTGCCACTGGTGGCGATATCCATGTAGTGGATGGCGGCAAGTGTCCAAAGGCTGTTGCACCACCTTTGTCTTGTGTCTTGCCTTTTTCTTGACCTTTTCCACCTGTCAAATCCGGTGGATCTTCCGGTTGTTGTCGCCGTCGCGAATTTGCTCTCCAATTGGCATTTCTGTGTCTCGGTGACTGCGTCCTTCTCCTGGGAGATTTCCGAGACGTACGCCATGAGCCCTCGGAGTTGCCCCATGGCGTCTCTGACCATTCCTGTTGCGCATATCCTGGTGGAGCATCTTTCCTCATGGGCTGCTTGTGCACATAGGTGGCGTCGTGGCACATCGTCCAGGAGCCCCAGCAGCCCCCACAGCAATCCGCTGTTGGGCTGACCATCCGCATGCAAAAGCGGCACCTCCATGGATCTCCATAGTTTGCCATTGCTTGTCTGATCTTGGCTAAGAACTGAAAGTCTCGGCTGTGATGATGCTTCAGGCGCTTGTATAAGGCTTGAAGTTGAGTCCAGTCCAAAACAATACGACCAGTTCTGTGTAGGTACCAACGATGGCGTGCCAGAGCCCGTTGTCGTCTGGCTGTTCTCCTCTGCGTAGGCGTAATGGCTGTAAATCAATGAAGCCAGAATACCAAAGAGGACAAAGAACATCAAGTAGGTGTGCACGGAGTGGATATCAGTAAGGAGGAACACGTCAGACTCCAAAAACCAAAGAGATCCACAACCAAACAGTGGGCCAATTTAACGGCAGCCACTGACCCAGGAGTTAACGAGCTGGGACTCGAAAGTGCTGCAACCAGAAGCTTGATGTCAAAGTACCCCAGGTCCAAGATGTTCACCGTCGAGCAGGGCAAACAGGAAAAGCAACGGTGGTATGAACCAGCGCAGGACTCACAGAGCACAAGCCAATGAGAAGGCACACCGCAGTAGCAGGAGCGCCCGCGGCAATGGCGAGTTGCCGCTGAGGTGATGGCTGAGCGAAGCGTGGGGTCGCTACAGCCGAAACCTTCATATATATATATATATGTATATACTATTACCATCTGGTTATTTAACATAGCCATGGAAAATGGCCCAGTTATAGATGGTTTACCTATTAAAGATCGTGATTTTCCATGGCTATGTTAAATAACCAGAGGGTATATACTATTATATACTGTATATTATATATATAGAGATTTGACCAGCTCTAGACTCTAGACATCTCAGATGACCTGCGGAACCGCGCCTGCGGGTCGCACTGTCCCTGCACACACGGCAGGACGCGACGTTCCCCGCTTGGCTAAACGCTTCCTTGGTGCCCAACTTCGCAAAACGTGAAGACAGTTGAAGTCGGCCCTGAGAAGGATGACATTGATGATACATTGATGATATTGGTGAATGTATCATGAAAGAACTTATCCAATATCATCAATATCATCAATGATGGATACATTCACCAATATCATCAATGTATATATATAATATAATTAATATATACCTAGAGCTTCAATTGAGCATTATTATTTGCTCGAGGTCTTCTTGCGCTCGATTCTGGGAAAAGTGTTCGAATTAAAAAAAAAGTGTTCGAGGTATACCCATCTTACAATACCACCTATAAACCATGGGCTACTATTGGATTTGTTCATGATGGTATCCCTTATTAGGGGTTTTGGTGTAATAGCTACTAGTATACCCTCCTGCCTCCTGAACCCTGGCCTTTGCAGCGGCAATCAGAAACATTCACCCATGCACAACACGGAGTTGGTGGTTTTCCTCTTGGCGAACCATTCTGTTGCGTCGGGGTCTCAGCCGCACAGGCTCTGGGAGCTAGGTCCGTATTTGACGGGCACGATCCCATTCCCTTCTATAGGACAGCAACACACGGGACAAAGTTCTGTAACAAAGCCTAGCCGAGTGGAGGCAATGTCTTGCTGTACGTGAAACTCTTCCTATCATGTCCTCATCAGTCCAGCAGCTCGTGCCTCAATGGAAGGAGCGTAGGCTAAACAAAAATTGGATTGGTTCTGACTGGTTCCCAAGTTCCAAGGTTTTGCAAAAGCAAGCGATTCGTTCTGACTGGTTCCCAAGTTCCAAGGTTCCTAGGTTCCAGGCTGTGTGGATTGAGTATCCACTCGGTCATCGGGTCTTCCATTTGGTGGGACATCTCCAGCCTAGGATGGCCAAAACGGTTTGGGATGAGGTTTGTTGGTACCAGGCTTTTTCCCCAATTTTCCAGGAAAAAAACAAATGGAAGTCAGAATTTGACCCGTATGTATGATTTGACCTACTTGCAAGTATCTCAACAATATTGCAACCCAGAAGCCCCACATGCTGCATCATATGAATTTTTGGTCTCATATACCAAAGGCTCAACTGGTTCTGCTTTGCCATGCTCGCAAGAGCCCCAAAAGCTTCCTAGGAGATGTCAGGTTGAAAGAGGAAACATAAATATCGCTATTGTCCTGCATTTGATTGGGGTTAGCCTACACATTGCTAACAAGGATCAGTCATGGCCCAACAATCTTCCACAGCTTCCGCAGCGCGCGAGCGGTGGATCCAAAGGTTGTCACCCTTTTGATACACTGTGCGAAAGAAGTCGTTCGTAGCTTTGTTGCCCCACTTTAGCACCCGAAGCATTGGCTGATAAGTTTCCTCAAACAAGGTTCACACTAGACCAGGGATCATGTCCGTTGTTTCAAGTAAAAACTGTTTGTTCATCCTCAACCCTCCCCCAAAAAGAAATAGGATAGAGTCAGGACTAGCGACAGGTACTTGGTCAATGGGGAGGTCATCCAAAACTGTCTCCAACCAAGCCCCAACCACTGCGGAGTCACTTCCTTTTCCAAGACCACGTGGAAAAGTCTGCAGCCTTGGTTCTTTTGGGGATTGCATGGGTTAGTATTACATGCAGCCCAATACATCCAACAAATAATTTGGTTTGATGAGGGTTCAACAGCATTGCCAATACGGTATCTAGGAACGAGACTATTTTCAACTCCTTTTTGCTGAATTCCATGATGGTAGTACTTCTGGAGTTTTCCACACACCATGCTTTGAAAGAATCCCATGCAAGTTCGAGCTGTTTCTCATAGTTACCTTCGCCCCAAATCTTGCAGCGAACTGCCAGAAAAACAATGGAGCTGGCCAAGTCATCCTTTCCATATCCAGCTATGCTATGCGTGTGAGCAATATCGATCTTAATAGTCTTGGGATTGTCGCCACCTGTCAAGTCCCGTAGTGGTGACCTTACTCCAGGTTTGTAAGGATCTGGAGGCACAAAGTTTGAAGTCAAAGACCGTATGCTACCTTCAGGGCCCAAGACATGCCAATCCTCAGCTGCTTTGGTTTGACTACCAGATTATAATGTGATAAGTACCACCCCCAAACTAACATAGACCATATTTTAGGAGGAAGTAGCTTTCTAAGCCCTTATTTGGGAAGGTATAGTTGGGGGTAGTGTCAAATGCTGTTGGGGGAAATAATACGTAATTGCATCCTAAGATCTGAAGCTTCACAAAGGTGACAAATACGTTTGCAGTTGTAGCCCGTCTTCAATTTGTGAGCGACTCGCAACCAGGGCCAATCCCCTTTGTTTCCCAAGTATTTGCAATATATTTTGATCTTGCGGTTGCCCCATGACACCTGCATAGCTCAAAATTTGCAACCACTGTAGACTTAACCAGAACCCCTAGACAGATCCTATCTTGATGTGGTGGGTTTAGAATATATATAGGCAACCATAGTTTGGGATATTCTGCCTCCAAACCCTCCTGCTCCAGTTGGTTGAGGTCCTGGACCAAATGTCGCAAGAGCGGGTCAATGGTGGCACCGCCAGGGGCATAGCACTCCGAAGGGATCACGGAGTAGACCAGCCGGGTCGTGAAGGCGTGCCTCAAGCAGCCACAAGACAATTCAACCCAGTGAGGAATTTGGGGCAATAATAGACCATTGGAAAAAAATGTTACACTAAACCTTTTTATTGCAAGGTGCTTTGTCGAGGGAATGCTGTTTGCCCCAACCCATGACATGACCGGTTGAAAAGATATCACCAGTAGGGGTCTCTTGCCAAGACCACGACCTTCGTCTCCATGAAGGTACACTGGAATAGTCTGAGAAGGATTGGATGGTACCATAGTTTGGTCGATCTTGCCATATCGGGACCAGAACTCTTTCAGCATGTTCTGAGCATCTGCCCATTCATCCAAAGTCTTTCCCGCTAGGAAAAAAAAACCGGAGTATTTGGGATCCGTAAAACACAGTTTCATCCAGTTGTTCAAAGGGATGACCGGCCAAGGTCTGAGAAGCACCTTCCGCTTGCGCGGGATCCTGACCTTTGTCCGCACAGATGCGATTTCAACAGGTAAAGTTTTGTCGTCACGGTGAATCAGCGAATGCAAAGCTCTGCTATAGTTCGCAGATTTCTTTGATTTTGCCCGCATGGTAAAATTGACAATATCCCTGTCATACACTCCTGAGTTTTGCCATGGTTTGCCTTCACAGAAAGAAATTCTGGGGAAACAATGGAGCCGATAAGATATGTTCCCATTATCATTATGATCTACAAAAAACAATCTTAAGTTATGCCCGTACCAATTCTAGCTAATCCATGCCTAGGCTCCGTGTTTCTCTAAGAGCTTCCGGGTTCTCTCGGCTTGCACGAACACCTCTTTGGCTGATGCCTGGGTTGAAGGGACCAGCACACTTTGGAATTTATAATGTTTTTTTCTAAGATCGACATGCTATATCTGCATGACTAAGATGCAGTACAATCCAATACATATCCAATACATCAATATTTTTGATGATGTTCTGATCCATTGCCATGCTAGTGCTGGCAAGATACCCCTCTAGCAAAGTTGTCAACGAAGCCATCGACCGCTTCGTCCTCCGAGGTGGTGTAGCCACTACCTTAGCGCCAGCAAGACAGCCAGAAAATGGTGGCTTGGGGTCTCAGCTGGGAAGACTTAGTGGGCCAACGTAAGACTAAGATACACTAATGCAGATTAGCTACATCTATTCCCGCAATCATCGCCCAAACCTGGCAAAGAGGCTGGTGACACCACCAAAAAATGGGATAAAAGCTGGGAGAAAAAGGGATTCTGCCGGAATACTCTTTTCTTCACGGTGCTCGCTGCTCGATGACTCTTGCGATATGCATGTTCAATCCCCTGCAGTGCATGCCCTCACTCAAAACAAGACTTTTCTATATTTTGGGTTTCAACATGTTTCAACAAAATAAATCAAAATGAGGAGGCCGGTCCTGCAACCCTGAGTAAAGATATTGAGAAACCGGATGTGTCAATCTAACACATTCCAGTGGCTGAATTTCAAAAGTAGGAAGCCACCACTGTAGGTGCAATCTACTCACCTGACCTAATCACCTTTGGCCACCTTGGCCTTGGGTGGTTTCTTAGCTGCAGCCTTTTTAGCTGCCTTCCTCGTCTTGCGAGGCTTGGAACCATCCGACGTGGGCTTTGCTGGAGCTACCGAAGGCGCCTTCATGGGCCTTAGCAGACGGGCCGTGTTTGGTGGGTATTAAGATGCCGGTTTAATTCATGGACATGACATGACCAGGGGATATAAGTGATTTACACCTAGGGAGTATTTAATTGATATCCAAAGAGCTTTCCCCTCAACAGCAGGGAGTTCATCGATACATCCAACTTCGTGCACGTGACATAGCTCTCCTGGATCTCAAGCTTCCGAATCCTTGGACCAATCCAAATAACCCTTGTAAAGACCCCATATGATCATCATGTGCATGTACAATAAAACATCATGCAGGGATGGGATGGTGCAACCCAAGGGCCCATCAAACAGAGCTGGGTTCACAGTAGCTTCCGATAATAGGACGGTCAACTTGTCGTATTCAGCTGTCATTTTCTGCAGAACACCTTCGATTTGCTTCAAGAGCCTCATGTACCAAACATAGGGGACCACAAGGGGTGGCCTATGAATTGTAACACATATGGTAAAGATTGAGATGGGAACGCAGCACTGGCAGCTGAATGAACCTCTCGCAAACGGTCCTGAAGAAGTTCAAGGTTTCAGGTTTCTTAAAGATGGTATTGATGATATCTTCAAGATAGGCCACCCCCATCCCCCAGTCCATCTCTGCTCCAATTTTGTCAATCTTTCGGCCAAGCACTTCGACCCAAGACGGTAACACGCTCATGGGGGTAGTGGTTGATGTAACTGTGGGAAAAGACAGCCTTGGCCATCCAAAAAAATCAAGTGCGTTGTGCATGCATGCAACACTCCATAATTACTATGTTGATCACATTTTTTGAGAACCCCACTTGAAAGACAAAATCCCGCTGGCATTGGGGGCTGTGGTCAGATCCCCATCGCCCTTGGGCTTGTTGCCATCAGCCGCAGGAAGCAACGAAGCGTTGGAGCTGTTGATGTCAGGCAGGGCGGTGTCAAACAAGCTCCCGGACTCATCCTGGCAGGGCGTGGGTTGGATGCTTATAGATCATATATTGGGCTATGGACCGGGATTGCTGGGATTTTCGAAAACATATGTATGGAAATTTCCTAAAATAGGGGGTACCCCTAAGTTAAGTCATCTATTTTAATAGGATTGGTCATTACCCATAGGATCCATGTATGGTATATATGCTAACATTGGGGGTATATTGATGGTAAACGTTACCATATATATAGCATACATGGATCCTATGGGTTATAAACCATCCATTGTGGGGTATGAATGGAAACCACTATTATGCAATAGAACGTGTCTAGTTTGAACCCAATCCTCCACTGCAATGCTACCTTCGCGAGTTGTTTCTTCTTCACGAAGCTCTTTGTGGACAAAAGTTTCGTTTAAGATCAGACGGATCTCCTGTTCTCCATGTACTTCATTAACCCTGATGTTTCCGGTCTTCTGTGCCCATTGAATGGCCTTTGTCACCATTGACCTCGGGGTATTGAGAAGTGTGCCCGATTATTTTCAAATTATATCTATTAAGAAGTGAATGACCATCGAATATCATCGGATAGAAATTAATAGATTGGATTGCAAAATAAACTGGGCCTCTTGCTTGGACCAGCCTTCCTTTGTCTCCAGCTGAAAACGAGTATACCAACCGCCACTCTTGGCATCTTCCCGGGACTTTGATTTTTTTTTCTTGATTTGTACCTCCAAGGTCTCAAACGAACCATGTTGCTGGAACATGCGCTTCAACTCCTCACCTCAGTAGCGGGTGGGTACCAATTATAAATTGTGGATACTGGACCTTTGTGACTTGTTTTAAATTGCATATTAATTATAGCAGCCGGGAAACGTCCCGACTTCGACTCCCACATTTGCATAGCTTCGGGGCTACACTTGACCTTCCCACCCTTTGGCTTGAAGTAGCGGTACAACCTGCGTGGGCAAGGATATCCATGCATCGATGTATGAGATATAATTAAAACACAAGACACAAGATTTGAATATAATTTGAATATTGTGATGTGGGGCCTCCAATAACCATCCCTTGACGAAGATTTGGCATCGGTGGTGGCATCTCCTTGCTGTGACACGGACTCACCCACCTCAGACTCCTCTGCAACTGTCGGCGTCAGGCGGCCTTCTCTGCCCAATGGCTTGCTGGGGTCAAGGACTGGCACTGGTGTGGGCACGGCTACTGGGATTGATGGGGAAGGCATTGTTCCCACCACTGCTTCTGGGGGTGTCCTCAAAGCTGGTTGACCTGGAATGGTCTCAGTTGCAGATACCTGGGTACTGGGCACCTGGGAATCCCGAAGGGGAACAACTGGTGGAGCTTCTGGGGTAAGTTCAAAAGACTCACGCTGGCGGTCTGACCACATCATCGGTTTTGGTGATTCCTCAACAAGTGTAGGTCCAGGATTCCCTGCGCAAAATGCGCCAGAAGATTGGGCACTGTGTGGTCCTCCTTAGCTATGCAGTTGTGTTCATAATTGACCCCAAACTCTATGCTAGCTGAAAACACTGAGTGGTTAATTAATAGATCCTTTAGGTACTGTACATTCATGCCAACAAGTATCCAGGGAAAGGCTCATGGGGTGAATCCGCGGAAGCTAAGTTGCTCTTGCGACGCTTCAACGCATCCACACGAGCGCGACTTTCCTTAGGGAGTGATGAGCTAACCCTGAATAAACCTGGTATGTAATTGGGCACTTATGATTTGACATGATCTACAATATCACATTGGCTTGCAATCAAGCATCGGCAATTTTAGCTTCAAGTTCACGTTTCCGGGACTGTGCATCACCATAGCCTACTTGGTTCATACCTTCTTCCAATGTCTTGGCACTATGAAGACGACTGGTCATTCTTGGCACCCAAGTCTCGTAACAGTTGAACCACAAATGCTTTGGGAGGCATGAGATGGAAGATGTTGGACCAAACATCGGGCAAATCTAACAAACTTGGCCAACAGGGGCACACAGCAAGCCATATGGTGAGCTATGCAAAATTTCAAAAAGAGCACTTTTCAGATGTGCGCTCGTTTGCACCTTTTTGTGCTCGTGTGCGCTTTTGTGCGCTCGTTGTGCGCCCCATTTTGCGGAGACCAAATCCACAAAAAAATAATTAAATCGAATTAGAGTCCATCAAACACCTTTGAAATGTTTTTCCGTGGGGTTTGTGCCACTTGGTACCCTAGACCTCACGCTTGACTCGTTTGAGTGCAGGGCATTCCCTCTGAAGGGACATGAGCTCGTCCGTCAGGGACTTGTCACCAAGAACCTCATACAAAACATCACGGGGTTGGAACTATGGTGCTTTGGTGGTTACCAGTTGTACTAGCTGCATGAATGGAACCATAATGGAACCCACAGTAGCAAGCCTGCTCCTGCAATTCTTTGTAGAATTCAGTCATGGTGTTCTGCCACTCTTGTGGAATCCTGAGATTCAAAAAAAGACAACATGCATATAATTATCACAGTACGTCATGTACAGCACGAATCTAGCAATACCAACCAAACCCCTCCTGCATTTCTTCGAGGTCATCAGATATGTAACTGCAGGTAGAAGATCTGCTTCCTCCCAAACATCACCCAGGGGAAGATTGGCAAATTGTTCCACTTCATCCAGCCACCGGTTGTATTGGGGTTTGAAACGCAAATCCCTGCGGCCAGGACCGATCCCTGGGCCGATGTGGTGCTCCCAGGCTGCGCGCAGATTGCGCCCGAATTCATCCGGATAAGCCCTTGGGACAGGGGCAGCATGGTGTGGATTTCTAGATTCTAGCTGGTGTATAACCCTGTACCTCAAATTTATAAAAACATAGAACATAACCATATTAATAAAAATGATCCCGCATAGTATGGTCCCAGCTTCTGTGACGCTGAAAGGTCAGCTGTTCCAACAAATCTTTGTTTGCCAGAAGCATCGACATATTTGCGAACAGTTTGTCTAGTCGTTTTCTCTTCTCGTTCCTGTTTAGTGAGCACACCCAAATCAAGCATTGAGATCTCCTTCATCACTGACCATAGAATAGTGCGTTTTGGTGAGGCTGCACCATGTTTCTGCATCCAAAACTCTGTTCGGTACACCTAAGCATTTCTGCGTGAGGAAACGCAATGTGTGCGGTTGCCTCCCCATAACTCCCCATATCCATGTTGAAGGAAAATTGAATTGGTGGGCGAAAAATAATAAACCCATACCAAAGGACCCATGCCACATGATTCACCATCCAATCTAAGCGATTCCACTGGCCAGCTGAGCTATTGCTTGGCTGCTCAAGCACCCATATGCAGTTGTTGGCAAGTGCCACCAGACAGCACATCACTGTCCTTAGCACGGCTAGTCGTGGATCACATGTGCGTACGCCCCCCAAACCATGGTTAGAATTTTGGAATTTCAACAAGTTTGATTGAATTATGAATAAGCTTAGATTCCGTGACATCATGCAGTTTGATCGACGGACCCACTGCAAGAAAATATTTCCACAAGGATTTATCCATGACCGAAGGGATGTGCCCCTGGCTGGGAGACCCCATGATGAGCAATCCGGAGCAGCCATCAGTAGTGAATCTGGTGGCATTCCCATCACCACCCACAGGCAAAGCCTCAGAGCGAGCCGTGGCAGCTGGAAGACCCAGTGGGTTTGGCTGGGGTCTGACAGGTGGTATCTATAGTATGAGGCAAGGTTCAGGAAGCCTGCCGGCGATAAAAAGTCCATCGTTTTCTGGTTGAAAGTTCGGTCGAAACTCGCTGTCAAATATCCACTTTCATACCTAGGACCACCATTTCAGACTGTTGTTGGGTTCACCAAGCATCAATCTAGCTATGACACATTTTCTTTGATTTCACGTAGCTAAGAAAAGCACCATGCTCTAGTGACAGCTTGCTGCCCAGCAAAGATTTCGAACATGTTGTAGCCAGGATTATTTGGCATCAATCCTTCTGACCATCCCAAAAGTAGCACCTGAGACATTTTGTAAGTTCATAGACGGACCATCTGTTGCAGGTATGACATATGTAAGCTTCCCCCAAGATTCGGACTAGAGCGATCAGCACCTGAGCCATCGTAGAAACTACGGGGAATTGGAACTAATTAAAGGGATTACGTTGTTCTTCAAAAGACTTGAAGGCACACAGCTTCAGTATAATTTAAGTCCCAATCCTTCGGTGCTTGAACATGTTGAAGACGGGCCACAGGGTTGGATATCAAAGGCATGGCCACAAACAGGGACAGTCCGATTTTTAGGACCACTCAAAATGCTGCAGCACCATTCAAGATTCAAGATATTTCGATCCAACATGGTCATCCATTGGTTCAACATGCATATAGCTGGCCCCTTGCGCAGGCTGATTGAAACATGCCCAGGATGACGTGACATCAGCGATGCCTGAACTGCCCACGAACCTGCAGCCCTTCGAGCTCGAGGCATAGCCACCTGCACGCAGCGGGGGGTTCAAGTAAAAATATAAGGTGTTTCTTGCAAAACTGCAAAGCTAGTATACAGCCCATTGGCGTGGATAATATATCTCCAAATTGTGTCACAAGGATTGAGCAAACAAGTTACAGGAGTATTCAGGATGAAATTGGAAGATCTGAATCTGAATATGCATTTTTTCGATCCAAACGCGACACTTGTGCATGGAGCTGTCTCCACTGCTGTTGTACATCGCAATTGCACAACTGGCTGGCAATCCATATTGGGTAGGTTTTTGGCTTGCATTGCAAGACCTTACCATACCATACCATACCATACCCCAGACATGGCCATGCAGCATGTTCTCACGCTGCAGGAAACCCCAAAAGTTCAACGCACGGTTGATTGCATCACAGCAGCTCAGCCATCAATCAGCTAGTCTCTTTGTATGCCTGAGATTACACAGTTTGAACGTTCAAACCATGTGCTGGGACTGAAGGAAACCCCAACAAATAAATCACATTTGTAAAATAAAAAATATAAAATGTTCTTGTCATCAACTAAAATACTTTCTTGGCCAAAGCATTGGCTTCCTCTTACGTTTTTCCCTCCTTCAGTGCTGCCTTCTTAGCTTTGTGGTACGCGCTGGATTTTCTTGACAGGCGCTGCTTGTGGCTGGTTGGATCCTTTGGCTCCTTCTTGCTTGGTGCCTTGTTTTTCTCATCAAGGTCCTTGGCTTTCCTCTTGGGAATTTTTGGCTTGTCATTGCTCGAAGATGGCTTTTCATCCTTGTTGGATGGCTCAGCAGCTTTTGTTGTCTCAGCATCTTCTGTTTTCTTGCCGCGGCGGGTGCGCTTGGTGGGGACCTCCTTTGGGCTCTCACTCACAGCAACCTCAGTGGCCTTTTTCTTTTTCAAAGTTGTGGGGCAATCATCACCTGCATCAACACCATCTCTGTTGGCCTGTGTCCTGGGATGCTTCTTCGGGGCTGCTTTGGAAGATTCCTTTGCGGGCTTGGCTGCTGACTTAGACTTCGGTTTGCGTGTCTTCTTTTCTTTTACTGCTGCCTTTGCCTTCGCCTTTGGTGTCTTAGTCTTAGCTGTCTTTCTCTTTCCTGCCCCACCTTCCTCAGCCTCCCCAGCATCATCTCCATCCTCATTGTTATCATCATGTTCCTCCTCTTCCTGCTCCTCTTCATCATATGTTTTCTTACCTTTGCCCCGGCCCCGACCTCTGCCTTTGCCACCTCGGCCCTTTCCCCGGCCCTTTCCCCCCCTCTTTCCCCTTCCCCTCCCACAGCGAGAGCCCTGTTCTGTGGGCTTGACAGGAACCACGGTCTCCAAAATGTCAGCCGGTCGAGGATTGTTCTTGTCGACCGACGCCACCTGTGAGGGCAAAAATAGGACAGGCCGCAAAACATATTGTAGGTTAACGATTACACCATGTTATTTTTTATATTATACCAGAAAAGTTTCAACAAAAAAGGCCATGAATTATTATTCCAACCTTGTCATCATCCTCATCATCCTCATCGACCTCACCCAGCTTAAGGGTTTTCTTCCTAAGAATTGGATCATCATCGGGCATGGTGACTTTCTCATCCCCCTCCGGTGCAGGCTCGTTGTCCTGAAGAACTCCTGCATCAGGAATGTCGAACAAGGCGGGCTCCATGGGCAAAGTGTCGAGATTGTCAGGGCCTAGGCATTGCAGGGCTAGGCTAGGTATGATGAGATATATAGGATTAGATATCTGGGATTAAATATGTGAGGTTTTGATATCTGGGATTAGATATGTGGGATTGGATACCTGGGATTAGATATGTGGGATTAAAATATGTGAGATTTTGATATGTGGGATTATAGATATGTGGGATTAGATATCTGGGATTAGATTTGTGGGATTACAGTAAATGTGTGAGATTTTGATATCTGGGATTAGATATGTGGGATTAGATATCTGGGATTAGATATGTGGGATTGGATATCTGGGATTAGATATGTGGGATAAAATATGTGAGATTTTGATATGTGGGATTAGCTGGATGAGATTGGCCTAAGATGGAACATTGCTCCAACAAATGGGGTCCTAAGTCACTGGCTTATACATGTGAATAATTAAGTCTAGATGCAAATGGCTGGCACTTTAGTGGCTGGCTTCTCCACGCATGGGGCCGGCGTCTTCGATGCCAAAGGTGTTGCAGGGGGTCGAGCCACACTAGCAACCTCCTTCTCGGAAACCTTCATGGCATAGAATGTTTGGATATCCTCCTGCTCTTTCAGGGTTTGCAATTCCAACTGCTGCAACTGTTCCGAGAGCTCTAACATTTGAAGCTCCTGTTCCATGATCTGAAGAGCGAGCTCCTCATCTTCCAACTTGTCATGCTGTTGTTCAAGTTCCATCAAAGTCATGAGTTCCTGGGCAGTTTCATTGTCCCCGGCCTGCAGGGCTGCATCAAGCTCTGCAGACAACAGGCTCGAAGGGTCTGAAGGGCCATCACTGGCACCTCCACTTGGCTCAGCTGGAACGCAAACTTTGGGAGTAGGGGGTTTCCATGAACATTCTTGTGACTTGATCCATTGCCAACTCCCAAGGAGACCGCACTTGAGACACTCACCACCATGAGAATGTGACTTCACGATGTTGTGCTTTCCGGGCCCTGGAAATTCTGCATCTGAATCGTCAAGATGCTGGGTGGAACCTGAGCTATGCATGGATCTATCAAACCATCCAGCCAATACTTTTGGAATTTTTATTGGACCACTAGGTATATGCGGCTATTGAGGGAAAGATTGAACATATTGAAATATTTGAGCTGGGCTACTGCAAACCGACCCTTTCACCATAGCATGGTCAGCCACAGTTGGTGGGGGTGTTGTAGATCCACCTGCCAGCCACACCCAGGGAATTAAGTTTGGATAGGGTTTTCCGGTTTTCCCACTATTGTGTTTTGTCATGTCGGGCCTGACTCAACAGCGCCTGGCTCTGTTGATCTGGGATCACCACCATCATGAGGGACAACCTCCTAACATGGAAAGGAATGGAATATTTTTGAAAACCATAGTAAAAAGATGCCCCATGTTGTGATAAGCATTTTGATCCCTTTCCTCCATGGGTTCCACCACTGGGTCAGATTCTTCCGGCTCGCTTTCCCCACATTCTTCCCCATAGCCCTCGAAGGCGGAATCATCAGCATCATCACCAGTGCAAGCTTCAGGTTCAGAACCTGGGCAGTTGGCAGATGGCGTTTGTGTTAGATTGAATAGTTACCCCCATCAGTATGTTTTAATATCTTCCAAATTTGGAACCCGACAAGTATTATTCTAAATCCTGAGGGCTAGATCAAATATTTCACAATCGACACAGAAAAATAATTTATCGACTAGTGGCAACGGGGACTTCTCTCTGAGGATCTTGGGGATCTCTCAGGGATGGGAATTCCAGCTGTGGCCATCAAATTTCTGAACGCAACTTCCCGGGGTCTGTGTCCCCTGCGGGCAGCCCTTGCAAAGATATAGATGAGCTTTTTGATTATCCACGACTCAGCACGGATGACCCTACCTCAGAGAATAGAAAATTATGGGTAAAAAAAATACAGGATGCATGCATTATATGAAGTTTCTCTAATAGTTCTAGATTATATATAATCAGTGCCCAGGGTCTGCTAGGAAGGGATTTTCCACGAGGCCTGCAGTGGTAAAGAAAGCACTCCACTGCCTCGCAAATGTCCCCCAGGGCTGGACGTAAACCTTGGCACGAGCGCGCATAGGGGAATGATATACATGCAACCCGGCAACCCTTTAAAAAAGTAATCGCTTAGCCATATAACCAGTATGCTGATATGACATAACCCTACACATTCCAAATGAAATCCAAAATATATGTGTCTCAAAATTGGGCTGCCCAAGTGGGAGGTGTTTTTTCCCGTAGTTAAAAATACTTAAGCCCCCAATTTTGAGATACACAGTTAACATATGTGAAACCCAAAGACCAAGATGTTGGATCACTGGTTGAAGCACGGCCTGATTTTGGCAAACCTCTTTCCTATCCAAATCCTTGGCCTTTCCGACCTTACACATGACCCCCCCGGCGGAATCAAGCACCAGCTGCTGGTTCTGCTTCCATTGCGTGATGACACACCCAATGGGGGATTTTTCACCAGCTACTGGGGCATCAGCCATCCTTCAGACAATTTTGATCCAACACAGCTGCTGGTACATGGGTATAATCAAGACTGATCCACTGGTTAATAATGGTTGATCAAATTGCCTCTGTAGGATCCACCGGATTAACTTCCCAAAATGTAAGGTTTTTTCATCCTCCGCCCAAAGATCCCGCCTTTGGTTCTCAAATCGAAGAAATGCATGCTCCCATGTGTTTGTACCTGGCAGGCCGCTGGCGGTGAAGGAAGGGCCTCCAGGGAGCGCACTAAAACACACAAGGGCGCACTCCCAGGATCATATTCAACACCCAGGTGGCTCATGTTTGAACCAGAATTGCTTGGATGGGCCAGGCTTCCATGTTTCATGTTTTGATCACCCCAAGAAAACAGTTAATCATGTAATTCAACATATTTTTGCTCGATTTGGTAAAAGTGCTCGATCTTAATATTTTTGCTCGAATTTCTAAAAACATATACGCAACAGTGATTGAGCAGAAAAGTTTGCTCGAAAGAATGTTTAGGTATATATATAATATAATTAATATATATATATATATATTATAATATAATATATATAATAATATATATATAATATTATATATAATTATATATATAATATTATATATATATATCATCAACGTATTGCAATGGATATCAATGAGATAGTTGCAAAACAATGATGGATAAGCCATCGGATAAGCCAACGATAAGTTACTTCAGTCTTGACCCACAGCGATCAGCTGGATCCATAGGGATGACCATCCAAAACCACCAGATGGGACGACGACAAAAGAGCACTGAGATGAACGGAGGTGATCGGAGATGAAAAAAATAAAATTAAAAATCACAAGTTCATAGAAGTTCTCACTAAGTTCATGGATGGTATTTGGTAAATTGATGCTAATTGATGGTAATTGATGGTAATTGATGGTAATTGATGGTATAACAAGATCAAATTGACCAAATACCAGCAATTACCATCAATTACCATGAATTAAAAGCTGGAACCACATTGAAATGTGGGGCTTCATCATACTTCACTTGGCAGGCCGGCCATGCTTCAGATTTGCCCTCTCATCGTGGCCATGCGAACAATTGGATAAGTCAATAGGAATTTCAGGATCCTATGTTCAGGGGATATACCCCCAATTCATATGGCCGAAAATATGGTACAATTCCGTACCTCCATCAATTGGATCCTGGAGATCTCCCATTGAAAAATGGGGGATCGTGGCCATGGGATTTCAGCATGGGATTCAGAAGATTCAACCAGCCTGAAGAAGCGCTCGAAAGATTCACCAAGCCCTTACCCTCTGGTTATGACTGTTACATAGCCATGGTATAGATGGCCCATAGAAATAGATGGTTTACCTGGGTTTACCGTTCTTAAACGCATGGTGGATCTTTCCATGGCAAACTGTTAGTCATAACCAGATGGTAATTTGACGATCAACACCTTCACAAACGCCGACTGTTTGATGTTGCCCCCCCCAGTAGCCAGTCATAACTTAGTTTATAACCCCATGAATATCTGGTTGGTGGTTGACCTACCCCTCTGACAAATATTAGTCAGTTGGGATGATGAAATTCCCAATATATGGAAAAATAAAAAATGATCCAAACCACCCACCAGATATTATTCTAGTTCAAGTATCATAAATCCAATCGTGAAGTTGGAGGTATCAACTTCCCAACCAACTGATGTCGCGATGTCGCTTTTTGTCGTTCCCCACAAAAGCCTCGATCTGGATCTGGAATCATTGGATTGGTTTAAGGGACAATCTACAGGAAAAGCCCATATTTAATGGGAAAATCTATGGCTTCCGGTTTCAATTTTCCCTTAAACCAATCTTGGGGTCTGGAAAAGTCATCGATGGGACAAGTGTCATAGAGGAGTGCCTCTCCACAATCAGGGTGGAGATCTCCCACGTAGAGCGAAGCGAATTGCAAGTCTCGGTGGCAGCGGTGGCAGCGCTTGGTGGCAGCGCTTGGCGCTGCCGCCCTTCAAAAAAAGAGCGGTCGAGAAAAGGGGGGATTGGTCGTCATGCTATGGCACATCAGTCATCATAAGTCCATAAGTTGCACTGTATATATATATATAGATATGGAATTCATATAGATACTATATGTAGATGTGGATTGTGTACTTTTGATATGATATATATATATATATATATACATAGCCACAAGTAGCATGGCACTGCATGACAAATGTACGCAATCAGCCCGGTACACATAGATGTAAATCATGAGCATTGAGATGCAAACATCCATACCATTACATTAGATATGAATACATTACTTTGTAGTTAATATGTATATGTATTCATTAGTAGTTATTAGTAATGTAAATTTAAATATAGTAAATACTCATTACATTACTACTACATTACATTACTAGTAATTAGATTACAATGCATTACATACGTTAAAAGTATCATGATATACCCTCTGGTAAATTAACATAACTATGGAAAAAAAACACACACCATTTTTAATGGGTAAATCATGGTAAATCCACTATAAATTGCCATTTTCTATAGCTTTTTGTATGTTTACCAGAGGGTATGTGCCCTCTTTCAATCATGACCATGGCTGGAAACTCATCCAGTTGGTTCAATGATGTTCCGACACGAAGACCTTCAGATTTACCACGGGACCACCAGGATTTTCCACCTTTGAGGACACAAAGGAGGGTGATATCATGTGATATATCGTTTTTGTATTCCCATTGATTTCCCCATCATATCCCCAGTGATGGTTGATCTTATATAGATCCATAATCATCCTACTATTGGTGGTTTATGTCACTATTATAATCCCGTGAATATACCACATCTAGCTCTCTAACCCCGGAAAGCAGCTCGCCGCTCGCAGCACTTCAGATCCAGTGACTAGTCGAATTCGGCTCCGCCATTCGCCGTGGCCCTTTGCGGAAGATCAAATGGGGAATACCCAAAACAATCAGGAAAGTTGGGGTGTAAAATGTAGCTTCAATAATTCATTAAGGTATTTTGGAAGATAGTGTGATATGTGATTTATATACAGTATATATATATATATATTATTGTATATTCATATATAGTGTATACGTGTATGTATATATATATATATTATGTAATATATATATATATATATATTATACATATGTATATATATACATTATATATATACACGTATCCCAGAACATAACCAACATAACAGTTATATCGGTGTGTGTGAAAATGGGGCCTACTCCTACAGAATGGCCATCAAATACTCGAGAACATGATGATTCATTAACCAAAGGATTCTGGGGTATCCTATTTTTGACAAGGCCACATGACCCACATGAAACTTAGTAGCTGCACAAAAAAAAGCAAAAGAAGAGGAATGTGCAGTACCCAACAAAGACATGGAGTACAACATAATACGTGTAGAATGATATATATATATATATATGATTATATATATATACACAGGTGATTTTTAATACAAACCAAAATGTTAAAAAAACTTGTTGGACAAAGAAAGAGCTAGGACCATGGGGAGTGCAACTCCGAAAAAATTGTAGGTCTCTGGGGAGAGTGATTGGTCGCGGCAATGGTTGGTGAAGTTTTCAATCCCTTATAATCAGCTATATTTATCATCCATTTATAGATGGGAATTTCCCTTATAAACAATCCATTTGGATGGAAAAATACCCCCATTTATGAAAACCCCTATTAATGGTGTTTAATGGTGTTTATGGATATTAATAACTCCACTACTTATAACTACGTATAGTTAATGGTGTTTATAAACCAACTTATAACTGGGGAGCCCCACATTGTACCCAGTTTGCCACAAGGAAAGTATGCTGTGAGGCACAGAATTCTCCGATTTCTCATGGATCTGGCACATGATGAATCACACCTTCCCTCACTTTCCAAGGAAAACAAGGCCGTTGCTCAAAGACTTTTACATTGATCACATCTCATTCTTGTTGAGAATGAGAACTCTGAGATATCTTGAGGTAAAAGTTTCAGGATTTTCATCACTGAAGAATCAAAGCCATTCGTTTGTCCCAATGAAACCCGACCCGACCTGCAAACCAAGCTGAGCTTCCCTACAAAAATGGTCGACCAACGCGGGGTCGCAGCGTTGTGGACCGGCGCGACAGTTTTATGGTCTCCAAACAATAGTGTGTAGATACATAATAGTATACAGTATGTATATATATACATATATATAATAATTGTATCTTTTTTATACAGTATACACATTATACATGTACAACATCCAGGGACCTTTCAGCATCACCTCACCTGTTTCAGGCTTCTTTTTTTCCACAGGCTGAAGCCGCAGCTGCGGCGTTTACGCAAAGTTCTTGGGATTCAACAGTCGGCGAATCTGAACCATCATGACTGTGTAATGGATTAACATAGCATATTAATATTAATATTATAATATTAACATATTATATAATACATATATATATATATATCCCATCAATATATAATATGCCATCTATTACTGGGTCAATTTTCGAGGGTGGTTGAAACCTCATGACTGATTTCGTGGATTTTTTTCGCACCAGTTGCACCAGTTGCTCTCATTTTGGGAATCTAATCTGATAAACTAACAATTCTATTCAACCCATAATGTCGGGCCGCCAGCTATCAGTGGGTGTAGTTTCACCCCATGAATGCTACAGTTACAATCAGTTACACGTATCATAAATCACAGTAAAATTGGAGTTATGTTCACCAACCAATCGCGATTTCGCTCTCCCAGGTGCCCCAATTTGTATCTTGTCCGACCAACAGTGACCGCTCATGATACTTGCCATGGTCCAAGAGTGACACCTCTGGCGAAATAGTCATTCAATGAATGGATAGAATTCATCTCAAAACATCATGCCACAACGCTGATAATTGAGGTATTTGGGAATACATATACGACAGTATGTATGATGAAGTGAATATGTTTGTATATATTGTGTATACATATATATATAGAAATAGATAGTGGGATACATGATGATACGTATATGATATATATATATATAATTATATACGGCATTTGGGAGTGTCTGAAAATTGTTAATTACGCACAAAAACTATCCATTGAATGGAAACCAGAAAATTCATATTGACGAGGGGATTGAATGTGTCTGTGCTGGTTGGTGGTTTTAACCCTACCCTTCTGAAAAAATCATGGAGTGAACGTCAGTTGGGATGATGAAATTCCCAACTGAATGGAAAAATAATCCAAATGTTCCAAACCACCAACCAGTGTGTTGTTGTTTTTTTTCTGGGGTACAGTCGTCAATCCCAAGTTCGGATTGGCTAGAGCTAGAAGTCTGGTAACCTGGTAGCCCCCACAGACTCAGAATTGGGAATGCTTCAGACCCGACCTGTCGATCCGTCACAGAAGATGTGGATGGTTTTCGTCTGAGGTTAGTCCCGCAATAGCAGGTTACTACCATTAAATGATATTGATATACTATGGGTTGTTTCCCATGTTGGTGAAATTCAATTCACGCGATTAGCACCCAAACATTGTTCCCTTTGGTGGTTACCCTCTGGTAAATTAACAATTCGACCCTGCCAGTCATCGGGGTTGGAAGATGCAGTTTCCATTAAAAATGAGTAATTTTCAGGGTCAACATGTTAATTTACCAGAGGGTAACCATCATATATCCCATTAAAATCCCATTAAATCCCATTAAAGTACCATAAAATCCCATTAAATTACCATTTTCCTATGGTTTTCCCATGGTTTATACTGTTGCTCAGTCTCCATATTCTCCACTGGTCAAATCCCCGAATTTTTCCGGAGCCTTGGGAACCGGAGTGCTTCCCACGGCCGCCTGAGCAGCTGCATGTCTCGTTCTACATCCATGTTTTCATGTTGGTAAATCATATATTTATATATATGATAATGGTTGTAAACTGATTATAACATTGATATAGACAATGGTTATTAAAATCAATATATGGTTTATAATCATTATATATTATATATATATGATTATAAATTGATTGTATATATATATATGATAATGGTTGTAAAGTTGCTAAATTCGCAAAGTTGCTCGGATTCTAGCCAGCAATTTCTCAGATGCTGGGCCTGAATCATCATGATTCATGTTGCCGAGAATCAACGGTTGATGTGAACCATTATATATATACATATCAAAATACCATAATAAACCAAAACTAACCATTATATTTATATAACTATAACCATGAAACAGAATGGTTTATCTGAGGTTAAATCCCCATTTAGAGGTCGATCCATGGGTGATAACTCATAACTTACTGGTGCTATCCGTAGGGAATGGATGGGAATGGGGATTGCTGGGATGATTCTTACTAGTGATTATGGATCATTCCCTCATTCCCTGCTAAGCACGGGTAAGATAACGAAACAATGAGTCTTGCGCAAATATGGGGTATCCCAGATAATCCATGGTGTTGGAATATTTACCTACATATACCCCAAAACAAGCTCAAATGTAGGTAAATATTCCTTACATGGAGCATCTGGGTATGGGACTTGCCAAACTCCTAAACAAAACTCCGGTCTTAACCAACATCACTGGTTGAAAATTGCGCAGTATTTCTTCACACAGGAGGTTTATCTACCAATTCATGTTCCATTTCAGTGCGAAAAGTTCTTTGTGTTTCAGTAGTACATATTGCTACTATTGGGGTGTAAGAATCCCCATTAAAGCAGGTAGTATAACTCAGTAGAATCTACATGTCATAGCCAACCATCCTTTATCAAATAAATATTCCTACTTATCGTGTTTAAGATGGTTAAAGTCCATATGAAATATAAGATTGATTGTTAAATTATGACTCAACCACAATGGTATAAACATCCATATGAGTGATTGATAAATGATGATTCAACATCAATCAACAGTGGTATAAATGTTTAGTGGCTCACATGCATCGACCCACTGCGAAAAACCCTCCACCTTCACTTTGGCCTTTGGCGCGGGTGCCTCCTCGGCTGATAAAAAAAAACGTCGGCGACTTAAATGGTCTTGAACAATGGTATCATAATGTTATATATATATATGATATATATGATATATATGGTTAAACCTCCAATTATATCCAGTTAGTATACCACTATTTATTTGTGTATCACTATTCACAATGGTTGGCTCTATACGATGAAATATCCCCATGACGTATGACCATGATGATTGATTTTAGACTCCAATGATAACCATTATCGGTAACTACATCTAATTATAACATCAGTAACTCAGCCATTGATGATACTTATGCCGACAGTACGTGATCTAGTACATTCCAGTCAAGGCTACTATATGTTATGATATACCCATAATTATATTATATATATATATATGTATATGATCATATATATATATATGTATATATTATCCATACATCTGTATATATATATATATTATGATACACATAGTAACACATATATGTATATATACATAATCATATATATATGCTATAATACATATACAGTATATATATATATATTTGCTATAATATATATCTCCCAGTTACCTAATGGTTATTCAATGTACCTATGGAAGCCATGGCCCATAGAAAGAGATGCTTTGCGATGGTTTACCCAAACCTTAAAATGGCAAGTTTCCTGTTTGCTACGTGAAATGACCAGAGGGCAACAAAGTCAAAGGTCTGTGAAATCACCAACATGTTACCCTCCAGTAAATTAACATAGACCCTGGCAGACAGGGGTTGGAAGACTAGTTTCCACTATAAATGGGTGATTTTCAGGGTCTATGTTAATTTACCAGAGGGTACCTATTTCAGAGGTTACTATTGTATATTCTATGACATTTGTGTCATTCAACTGCTGAGAGTCAGGGGACGGTGCGGACATGCAAAAACAAACAATCCCTCCCAAATAAAATATGAAACAAAACAAACAAACACAAAAAAAAACATTAACATTTTATATATTATGATATATCCGTATAATATATTTATCCCAGTTACACCATGAACTGTGGATGACTCGTGAATGACCCACCCCCGCCTTTTTCGGTGGAGCTACAGGTGCTTTGTCTGGAACCTGCGAGACCTCATCTCATCAATGGCGGGAAAAAAACACTTCTGAATATAGGAGGATTCTACATGAACACACTATGAATTGTATCACAACTAGCTGTCGAATCTCTTCAAAACTCTCATGAATGTCTGAAACACAACACAAAGATACACAAAGTATATAGAGATAGAAACTGATAGACACGCTTTTCCAGGATGTCATGATGTTTTGCCACAAAAAAAATCCGGTGTCCAACTCCTCCACCTGTTTTTGGGCTTGGTAAGTCCCAAGTCCCAAAAAATGTTGCAAGAACTCATCATCGCATCAAGGCTGCCCTTTTGAAGTGACATCCATGATGTGCAAATTCAGCAAATCTTGAAAAGATCATACGTTCTCTCCACGACTGAAATTCATGTGGATTGCGAGGATATCTTTCATATGGTGGTTTCCACACATGTAGGTACCCCAAAAAGGATGGTTTACAATGGAAGATCCCAATCTAAAATGGATGATAACTAGGGGTACCCCTATGACTTAGGAAACATCCATATACCCATCTTGGCTGATTTTGTCAAGTCGTGTTGGTGGCCTTTTCCCCCTGAACAAATATGATACCCCGTCATGTGGGACCACCGTTATAGAAAAATAGCCTCTGATCGTCCGCAAAACTTTGCGAACTGGAAAATCACCTTTCTTAATAGCAACATCAACGAACTACATAGCCATTTTAAAGCAAAAACTGACAAACTAAGTACCTAGGAGCTATCTTTATCTTTGGTTAGAGATGGTTAGATAAAGTATTGGATACCACCCAAGCACCAAGGCTGCTTGCCTCTCCATTCGCCTTCACCGGAGCTGCTTTTGGAGCTTTTGTTGTAGCCTCCGCAGTCCCACCGATGCCCTTCTGCAGCGACCCCTGTACAACCGACCATTTTATGGGAATGTAATGGGAAGACAACAGGATAGGCTATGCAACCATCCAGGTTCCGATTGTTTTTACTGGTGGATTGATGGTGATTCTGTGATTCTGGTTGTACCGCCCCATGTCTGGAAGTGGTTTCAACCTCAGAGCGGAGATTTAAATCTTAAGTTACTGGTTGGTGGTTGACCTACTCCTCTGAAAAATATGAAAGTCAGTTGGGATGATGAAATTCCCAGTATATGGGAAAATAAAACATGTTCCAAACCACCAACCAGGTTAGTTCATGTTTAGCATTATCTTTCTTTTTCGCTGAGGATGATGCCGATGTGTCCAAGCATGAAGCCAAATATGCGTATGGGATTATTACCCCCAAAAAAGTGTAGACTCTCAATACCCTTATCCCATCTCATTGATTATACTAGTTGGTTGATAAGTTTCCCTACTATGGATACCACATGTTACCACAATCCCCCATTTGGTCATATAACTTGCTATATTAACCAATATTAGCCAATCACCCAGGGTACCGGTATTTTCCATGGCTCACCAAGTTCAACTGGCTGCTCAAGTGCTGCCCTGTCAGCCTTTGCCATCTTTTCCTTCTTTGCAGATGCCGCAGTTGCCTGCGGATGAAGGTCGAGGGGGCCGAGCCGAGCCTCGATATCCCAAGGATTTATCAGCCCTTTCCAATACAACATGGTGCCCCAGTGAGCTTAAAAAAATGATGTTGGTTTATAAGATCATATATATATATATATAATATAATATATATATATATAATATATATATATATATACATAATTATACACATAATATGTTATGTGTATATATATATATACAGGTTAAGTTGGGTTTATGGTAGATATACAGTAGCTGGTTCATGCATGTTGATGCGATTTATAAAGCAACTTTTAACTGGCGGGCACCACCCTGTGCCTTTGCCTCAACACATCTGCACAAATCCTCCAGTTCACCATCACCCTACACATTCCTGGCAGAAAAAAAGTGCTGGAGAAAAAAAGTGCTGGAGAAACTGCAGCCCAAAACATAGCACACCCAGAAATTCAAGAAAATGCTCAGCAGTTGATTAACCCATTGACTACAGATATATCTACCAAAAGTCTTGGTTAAGCTACTTGGTGCAATCAACACAAGGCGATTTAGCTCACTGGGGCACCAGTTAATCCATAATTTTCAGTGGTTATATATGGTTATATAATAAGCTACATAAAACCGCTATGTTTATGTTCATTTTTTTACGTACCTTCTGGTAATCAAACATGGCTGGCTGGAAAATCCGCCAAAATTGTTCTGGAATTTCCCAGCCATATACAATTATCCCATGTGTATAAGGGATCTTCCGACAGTTTCCTATGGGGATTTCCATAAATGGGGGTACCCCCATTTATGGATGGTTTATAATGGAAAATCCTATTTACCATCTGGTTATTTAACATAGCCATGGAAAATCACCATGCTATTAATAGGTAAACCCGGGTAAACCATCTATAAATGGGCCATCTATACCATATGGCTATGTTAAATAACCACAGGGTAAATGGATAATTTAGGGGTACCCCCATTTCAGGAAACTTCCGAATCTGTGTTTCCGATGTTTTTCCCAGCCATAGCAACCTCCATTTAGTTCGTGGGATTTCTCAGCTTCTACAGCTTCCCGCTGAAGCTGTCACTCTTAAAAGGATATTGACCCATCAAAAATGGTGGATTTAACTGATTGACTCTGTGGCTATTTAACATAGCCATGGAAAATCATCACTTTCAATAGGTACATCATCGAACTAAATGGGTAATTTTCCATTTCGCTATGTTAAATAACCAGAGGGTAACCATGACAAATTGGGATATTCATGGGATTTTATGGGATACCCTCAGTCGTAATCGATCACAGTTTGATTGCGAACCGGAACATCGCTAATTTACAAGGCTCCGTACATCATCTACAAACGGCCGGTTTTTTCATAGCAGTACTGACCGAAACTAAAGGCAGTAGAGCTGAAGTAAATTATAAATCATCTATAGATCATCTACAAACGGCCGTTTTTCATAGCTAGGTATAGCTATTTTAGATTACCAAAGGAAGTCCCTATTTCTGGACTCCCTTGCCACGTAGTCACTAGCAGTACTGACCGAAACTCGAAAGGCAGAATAGCTGAAATCACTATTTGAAGTAAATCATAAATCATCTATAGATCATCTAGAATTGGGCCATGGCTACCTATGTGAAAAATAACCAGAGGGTAAGTTTATTGTATAGATATTGTAGCGTAGCAGTATGGCTAATAATGTTTGTTCTGTGAGTTCTATGAAGGCACCGAAGGCAGTCAGGCAAGACCTTGTGAATTTGTGAAGCATTTTGGTGGACCCATGGACCCACGAAAAGCCCTGCCTTGACGTCAACCGCCGCAGCTTTGGCGGCCTTGACGGCACCAGGATGGTGTACGTGGTATATCAAGTGTTGATTTTAATATATTGGGAATATAATATATATATACATATTTATACTGTATATAGATTTGCGGGTGGTGGTCTAAACACCTTCTCAGAGGATATTTGAAAGCACTACAAATCTATGAATGGTGCGGATTTCTATGAAACCCTATCAATCTTCGAATATCAAGTCAAGCTAGATTACACGAGATATGTACCTGGGAACTCCATGCAAAATTGCCATGAGTAGGGGGGCATCCATAACCTCAGGACTGACTGTCAAATGGTATCAGGTTGATGAGTTCAATCATCAAAAATCCCAAAAGCTACAATGTGGGACCGCCCAATTATAAGTTGGTTTCTAAATCCCATGAACCATAGTTATAACTTATAACTCTCACAAACCACAGTTATTGGAGTCCTCCAAAATACCAACCTAGCTATCTTTTGGGGGTTTCGCTTTGTAGAGATAATCCTCCCATGTTTCGACAATGACAAACCTTGAAAAATATTGAAACATATTGAAACATGTTGAAACATATTGAAACCATCATCCAAATGTTTATCGCATTTCAAATACGAACATGGTGATGTACCCGTGGATGTTTCCTCTGGACGCTCAAAAAAAATTGGTGGAGCCTCACCTCACCCAACATCAAGATCCAGGTCCCTGTTCCAAAAAGAAGATCCAGAAATGGTTTAAAGGAACATGTACAAAACTGGATCTACTTTACAATGTTGCGGAAGCATGATCAAACATAGTTTATGATAAGAATGTCCTTTCAACGTAAGCATCAGCCAGCTTTCAGCAGTGCAAAGTCAACAAAAAGGGCCCAAAAGACGGCCGCCTTCACATCTTTGGAAGCCTGGCACTGCAATTCGTCACACGACACGACACGTCAGTATCCCGAGCTGTTTCTGGGCCCAAAACCGGGGATATAAAATGATAACAAATACAACACATATAAATCATGACTGAATGCTGTAGTTTCCATAATGTTCAGGCATTTACCAAAGATCTAAGATTACATCTTTCTTGGGCAGCCTTAAACTGGAAATCAAGCTTTTATATATAGTTGTTTTGTCATTTTTGTTCATTTTCATTTATATTTGTTTCATAAAATTAATTAACATTTTTGTTCATTGCCAAAATGGGTTTTCATTTAGATGTTCATTGGGATTTTCATGTGGCTTCATAGCATGCATCTTGTTTATTAGCAATGCTTGCTTTGCTCCTCAGCCAAAATGTCTTGGAAACATGTTGTGGTACTTTTGCAAAAGAAGCAATTTGAATGTAACTGTAAACACAGACAGGAAACAAACACAAGACAGCATAACGCGACATTAGGACACAATGAACAGGAAACACAAATCCAAAAACCAAATGAAAGAATGAAGATGGTTGACAGCATGAACATACAAATGAAAACATGAAAGCCAAAAAACAGTTGACAATACAATGAAAATGTCTGACGACATGAACATGTAAATGCAACAAAGAATGAAAACCAAAATCCAAAAAATGGAAAATAACATGAAAAGAACAGGAAGAGAGAATGAAAAAAAAATGAACAAAAACATGAACACCGAAATCCAAATGAAAAAAGAAAAAAGGAAATTAAAACTGACATCCACATGAAAAAACCATGAAAAACAAAATGAAAAAACAAAAGTTTTGTTTCCGGTGGGAAAATCGAACTTCTCCAAAATCGGAAGAAACGTACGTTTCCTAGGTAAAATTTAATGTTGTGTTTTCCGTTTTTGAGTTTTTTTGCCAACATCCCAGCAAAATCTCGCTAAAATCCCCAATGACAATCTAAATGTAAACCCATTTTGGCAATGAACAAAAAGATAAGTTTGTGAACAAAAAATGTAAATGAACATGAACAAAAATGAAAAAAAAAACAAGTATTTTTAACTTCCCTCAGCTAGAGGCTGCAAGATGTTCATAAATCTAAGATTTTCCTGATGGATCTTAAGTGTGGTGTTTAAGCCATCCGTCTGATGGATCTGTCGAAAGTCGGGAGATCGGATCATCCAATGCAGGGCACCAACATGGCATCCCATGGCCTGTCTTTCGCTGAAAATTCCATGGAAATTTGGATCAGTTGCTGGTACCCCTGTTTTAGGAACACTAAAAAGTCAAGGCGTCCAGTGGAGCACCTGGTGTCATCTTCGACAACGAAACACCCCATGTCGCACAGCGCAGCACAGCGCAGCACAGCGCAGCACAGCGCAGCACAGCGCAGCACAGCGCACACCTTTTCGAAAGCACAATTTCAAAGAAAACATGCAATCAAACACTGCTGCAAATCACTCATCTGGTTCGCGGAGCTTCGCGGAGCTGCTCAAAAAGCAGCTCCACCACCAACCGTTGTGAGATTGCTGCGGAGCTCTGGGTAGCCTAACACCTGTAGTGAAAACTGCCTCGACGAATCTCTCTCTCTCTCTCTGTGAAGTTTCTCTTTTTTTCCGCCAACAGAGTACTGTAAAATTACATATGGATCTATATAAATGGCAATATACATATTAGTAAATAGTTCACTAATCTGAAACACTGCCAGCCATGGTGGAAGTTACATCAATTCTCTCGTGACAACTCACAGTGAGCTGGAACCAAAATGTTGACCGTATTTGACGTCATCACCACATCGCATGTCAAGAATATCTGACCTTACCCTACGATACCCCTTGCAACATTATATATAGAATAATAATGACTAATATACAATAAATGTACATAAATGTGATTCAGCTTCCAGCAATGACCAATAACATATACACTCTTCCATTGTCTGACTGCTGGAAATTTGGCTCAGGAAGGAACAATTTTCAAAGATTTACCTTGGTATCGCCACCTGGATATGCATGCTCAATCAAACTTGTAACAAATACCAAATACACGCTACCTGCTACCATCTCTCCACGTCTCCCTTGCAACATTATATATAGAATAATAATGACTAATATTATCTATAATCTATGATCATAGAATGTTGGTTGCGTCTTGGTCTTGGCTTGATAAGTCTATATATATATATATAATTATATATACGTATACTGTAGAATATAGAAATGCGATGAAATGTCCATCTTTTGACGACCTTTTCACAACAGGTGTAGCCCTCAACAAGCGCCGTTTGTAGAAGCGCCGAGCCAAACTGCCCAGCACAGTGAGGATCGTCGTAAGCTGGTGATCTGTGCCATTTCCTCAAACGGCGAGCCGGCGGTTTCAAGCAGCATAGGAATTTAACAGGGACATCCCACTTCTTATTGTTTTCCAATGGATATAAATCAATAATCAAGTGGTTGGCGGAGGACCGCCATGAAAGTCAATAAAGGTCACATAATACCACCCGCCAGATGCAACCAGTTCGGATCCACAAATCGCGTTCATGGCTTCCTTGCCCACGATTTTGCTTGGCTACCCTCCGAAGGGCGAGGGGCGTATGTTCGGAAGCAGTGCGTCACAGGCATGCCACCCATGCGGAGCAGGAACTGAGGTCTCCAACCGAAACCTGCAGCCCTGTTCGCTGGGGAAGAAAGACCTGGCTTCCATCCAAACTACAGATTCTATGAAACTATAATTCATAGAAACATAAAAAAAAAACTGGAGATGATCAACTGGTTGGCGGTTCCAAGTCAACAAACCAAACAAATTTAATCAATGTTCAAAACAAACAATGATCCCCGCATGAGAAGGGAAAACAACAACTTGAAAGCAAATCCTTTGAAACTCCAACCACCAACATCTGCCGGCTTCAAACACTTTGCTGAATAACGCGTGTCTGCTTAAAAAAAATAGTATGAAGCGGTGGGTCATGGCATGGGCACGGCTCAACCCACCTACCTTGCACAAACAACTCGCAACTCCTCAGTGATACTTGGAAGTGCAGTTCCAGTTATAAGTATAAGTGAACAGTTATGAAAAGTCACTATAGAGTTCTAAGTTATAAGATGTTATAAGAGTATCAAAAAACTCATGGCATGTCCTTGACATTCTCTCAACTGCACCACCTTGGTGACTCAACCAACTGTTCTACAGGGTCACCGATTTCACCCGTTGCGAATGCTCCAAGAGCTGCAAGACCCGGCGATGCGATCCGTCGCGGTTCGCCTCCTCCGCGATCTGCCACGCCGTCCGTCCCTCGGCCGCGCCGGTCTGAGGGTCCACGCCGAGGTCCAGGAGAATGCGAAGCATGGGGACATCCGCCGTCTGGGCGGCCACGTGGATGGGATACATGCACTCGAAGCGAACCTTTCCTGGGGAGACTTGACATGGCACAATTGGAATTATGATGGATTATATATATATATACATGATATGTAAATCAGCAAAATAAGCCAACCAAAAGTAGCTAGACCTTCCGAGTACCCAGGAAAATGGGGTAATATATTCTATGAATTTGAGACTCTTTTGTTCATTTTCATGGGTACTTGAGGGTCTAAGGAGATAGCCGATGATTTCGCAGGATCTGGTTTTCAAGATTCCCTACATGTTCACCAAGTTCGTGGTTTCAACCCTTAGATATATCATAAACCATAGTTGCCATAGTGAAATTGGAATTACAAAACCAACTTAATCCAACTTAGCTATCTAGTTTTCCAGACTTTGTATAGATGTTGATCAACCATGTGTTTTCAACAGGTGTTAACCATCATTTCTTCACACTTAACACACCCCCATCACTCAAAACTTTCGACCCATCCCCAAACAACCAAGTCCTGTAAGGTGGTGCCCCCCAAGTTCTAAGTTGGTTGAATCCCAGTCTTGTTCTTGATTACCCTCCAGTAAATTAACAGTTCGACCCTGCCAGTCATCGGGGTTGGAAGATTAGTTTCCACTAAAAATCGGAGATGTTCAGGGTCTATCTTAATTTACCAGAGAGTTTTTTTTTGTTCACCAAAAAACCACACGTTTTCAAAGGTCCCAGATATTACAACTTCGCGAACAGCAAAATCAGTCGTCAGCAAATCGCTCCAAGTATCCATTGAGCCTCCGTGGGCTATGTTCATCCACAAAGCCATGCCGCTCCAGAAAATTCGACAAATGCCTTTTCCTCACCATCCTGGGGTGGAATTTCCCAGAAAAACAAAAGCTGGTTTATGACATGGACACGTGTTTTTGAAGGAAAAAACGCCCTGGATATTTATGATGTTTTATGACGCTATAGTTATAATGTTATATATAATGTTATATATATATATATACACGTATTCATTCGTTTACGCGGAATTCACTCAATGCCTGGCCTGTTTCCATATCACTTTGTCAACTTGCTGGTTCATGATACTAGGCTAAGTGGGATTTATGGTTGATATTGTGCATATCCCGACAGTTGGTTGGTGTATGGTTGACATTTATCTATATACATCTATATACATGTGTCTGACTAATGTGGTAAACGCAATGACATAAACAACTAGCATTTGAGGATTAGCATTATACAGCATCACCCATGTCTGGTAAGTTCTTGGGGATTGTTTAGTATTGCCGCACTATGTGCATGTGGGATCACCCAGAAACCAACGGCACATCAAAAAGGCGGAATATGTCCCAAAACGAACAAAAGGACAAGGTTTTGACCAATGGGTTCTTTGTCAAATCTCACCCGGCACAAACTGGTTGGTGGTATACCTACCCCTCTGAAAAATATGAGTTCGTCAGTTGGGATGATGAAATTCCCAATATATGGAAAGTCATAATCCATTCATGTTCCAAACCACCAACCAGCCAAAAAATGTCAGAAAAAAATCAGATCTCTAGGGCTATGATCCAGCATCTGAGGCCATGAATCCTGAGGCCAGGATGTTTGCCTGTAGAACTCCAGCAGGTTCATGTTCTCGAGAGACGGCTGCTCCACCATTGGTGAAAAGAGGTGTCCACGTGAGACTCGGCCGGATACAAATTGCACCTATAAATTGAGCCGGAAAAAACGGCTAAGATCAGGCAACATTTGGCCAGCGACCTGAAAATCATAGCAAGGAAATACGCTGCTGTTAAGATAGGTAAAAAGTGAACGTCAATATTTTGCATGTGGTGTATAATATTGTGATCATGAACAGTACCCTCTGGTAAACTAACATAACTATGGAAAATCACAATTTTTCATGGGAAAATCCACTATAAATGGTGATTTTCCATAGTTATGTTAGTTTACCAGAGGGTATCACAACCGAATTATCCAAGACGTTTCCCACATACCGAAGACCTCAGAACGGCAGCTCTGGCCAGGCGCAGCTCTTTGCTTTCGATAATTCTGCAATGTCTATGCACCCAGTTAGTTATAGTTGGTTGATAAAACCAGTTATATAACCATAGGATTAATGGCATTTCACAGGATATATATATATATATATATACATTATAGGGTTTGATACTGTGGATGGAAGAAATCCTGCACCAGTTGATAGAAGGTTTATCCCATTATTTGTAGGGTTTCAACCATCCAAGGTGGTGCAGGAGTTTGCAACCATCCCCAGTAGGATTTAAGAACCACCCTTTGTGATGTTTGCTGATTGAGTTTCACCCCATAGTAAAATTGGGAGTTGTCTTCACCAACCAATCGCGATTTCGTTTGGTCGTTCGGGGGCCGCGTGGGCCCACTGGAGTTCTCGATAAGCAACTGGATACTTGAATAGTTCTTAGTTTGCATTCTGATCAGTTCTTGATCATAGCTCTTTTATGATACTGTATTTGTTTGCCCAATAAAAAAATGCTGGTTGGTGGTATACCTACCCTTCCGAAAAACTATGAGTGAACGTCAGTTGGGATGATGAAATTCCCAACTGAATGGAAAGTCAATCCAAATTCCATGGTTCCATTTTTGATTATTATATCCCATTATATCCCATTAAAAAACACTATGATATCCCATTAAAAAACCATGTTCCAAACCACCAACATGAACCCCGCATGGATCTACGGATGAAAACAATACCTGGAAGTCATAACGTGACGCCGTGACGGCAACAAACCCACGGATGTTTTTCACGACCAGTGAACCAGTGGAACCAGTGCCCGTTCCCAAGGGTTGATCCAAATACACATGCTGGGGTTGATGTTTTTTTTTTTGTGGAAGGGTATTCAATGGGTATTCAATATAGGCCTTATATATGGAATCGGTACCTCCAATTTAGGTTCCTGAAATGGCCATTGAGGTTTTGATATTCATTTGGTATATCAAAAATATTGGAATGGGTACAAAAAGACTTGATTCAAATGATTTGTTTTGTTGATTGAATTCTCCATGTTTCTTGGCATAGATCATGTTTCTTGGCATAGATCATTGGCCAATATTACCCTGCAAAAAACATCAGTGGGCAATTTTTCTACGTCTGTTTTTCTAGCAAAATACGATTTCGTATGAATATCCCCATGCACAAAAATCTGCATGTGGTTCCTGTAAAATCGTGTTTTGCTAGAAATCCATCGTTCCGGATGTTTCTCTATCCCCATCCACATTGGTTCCTGTAAATCTGCATTTGGTTGAATTCCCAATTTGTTTATGCCTAGAGAATCCGTGAATCTGATGCTAAGGATATCTCGCCTCAGTTCAAGCCACCGAAATCCACATCTTGCTTGCTGAATTCACCATTCCTCTGGGTTAAAGGCCCTTCCGTCCCCCATTTGTATGGGAAAATCATGATATTTCCCACACCAGATGTGGTTGGTGGTTGACCTACCCGAAAAATCATGGAGTGAACGTCAGTTGGGAGTATGAAATTCCCAACTGAATGGAAAGTCATAATCCATTCATGTTCCAAACCACCAACATCCACCAACCATGGATCCACTGATGGATACTGGAATAAAAACCTGGAAGTCATAACGTTGAACCATCAACCAGAGATTCTTTCGGCGATGATTTCCCCAATCCCAGCGATCATGGTGAGGTCAAAACGGGGTCTTTTGTTGTTTTTTTACCCACCTTCAACCGGACAACCCAACTGAATGGAAAGTCATAATCCATTCATGTTCCAAACCACCAACATCCACCAACCATGGATCCACTGATGGATACTGGAAAAAATACCTGGAAGTCATAACAGTGAACCATCAACCAGAGATTCTTTCGGCGATGATTTCCCCAATCCCAGCGATCATGGTGAGGTCAAAACGGGGTCGTTTGTTTTTTTTTGCCCACCTTCAACCGGACAACCCACATTCAAAATTGGAGACCCCGTTTTGACGACATCGCAAAGCTGGCGAACACAACTCCAATGTCACTACGGTTTAAAATATTTATAACATTTTATAACTATATATTATAGTATTTATAACCAGTATGCATGTGGTTTGTTTCCCAAAGAAACATTACTGGGGGGGACACTCAAATCCATTGAATCCCATGTTCATCCAAGAAGAAATCCCGTAATCCCATGGTTTGGTCATGTTTGATATGGATCTAAACGTGTATAAATCAACTATAACTATAACTTATAAGATCCATACCAAACAGTTATATATGTTGCCAAACTTATGTTAACCAACTGTACCTAACTTATGTTAAACAACTGTTTGTTACATCCCCCAAACACCAAAAAAAACATCTTGACCCAACGTCCCTATGCACCTGCAGGCCTGGGTCGCTTGGAGTTCTGCCCATCTGGGCACGAACCTCGCTTAAAGAAGGTTTTTTATAAGCACCAAACAATGAGATTTTTCATGGGATGTCATAGGATTGAATGGGATTTAATAGGATTTAACAATAGATTCAGACGTATTTAATGGGATTTGGGATCAAACACCATCTAACCATAGGATTGAATAGGCTTTACCATGATTAAATGCAGGATTTCATGTGATGCAAAATGGTACAAAATCAGTGGATATCCCGAAAAATTGGAGCCCAAGGGATGATTTTTACATGTCTCCTCTTAGTGATCCTTCCAGCCAATTTGCTGGTTTCTTTTAATATTAGCAAATGTTCCCAAATTTTACATTAACAATATATTGGGTAGTATAATCCCCGAACTAATCATCAACCAACAGGGGTTTTGAACACAATTTTTATGTGAGTCGACTGGTTCTCAATGTTTAAGTGGGACTGGCAGGGACTGAAAACCAGTGTTTTCATGAGTTGCAACTCGTGTGACGTTGCAATGCGCCACAATTTGCGATCGGCCCTCTGTGGAAATGTGGAGAGAACTGGACACTTTCCTGGAGTTGTCTGGTCAGTACCCTCTGGTAAACTAACATAGCTATTGAAAATTGATGATTTATAGTTGATTTACCCATATATGGTGATTTTCCAGCGTTTTTTGTATGTTTACCAGAGGGTATCAGTATGGCCTTGCCCAACTTCCTGCATCGCCAGCGCCCCGGGATTGCCACTTCGACTCCGCCATTGTTCTGGACAGGCTTTGGGGCTTAAAACCGACTGTTGCGTTCGTAGTCCCATGGGTCATTTATGGGGCTCAGGTTCACACGTGTCAAATGCCTCAACCCACGCTTCCTTCCACAATCCTGATGACAGGATGCAAGTTTAAGGCACACATGACAAAATTCTAATAAAATTCCAAAAGACAAAAAACACGGCAATTTGTGTGCAGTTGTCCACCAAAAAAGGCATAGGTGGGGACTTCAACCATGAAAAATTGGGGGTTTCATGGTCATTCAAAACCACGTTACTATTCAACAGGGTTACTGTTCAAAGAGGTTACCTTAACAGCCTGACATTCTTCAAAATTAGGAAAACGTCCAAAACACAACCCAAAACATTAAAAAATACTTCCAAAACATTCAAAAACTTCCAAAAACAGTTCATCAAAGATTCAAACAACTTCCAAAACATTCCGGAAAATGCTAAAGAAATACTAGCCCAAAAGTACCGAATCATTACAACTAATTCCAAAAAAAATCCAAATCATTCCAAAAATCCAATTCATTCCAAAAGAAACCAATCATTCCAAACAATAACAAGTCATTCCTAACAACGAACACATTCCAAAATCAGTCCAACAAAATCCAAAACATACCAAATTCATATCAGAATTCATATGACGTTTTCGGAATGTTTCGGAATGATATTCTAACATCAGAAAACTATTTAATAGTATCCTATTGAATGGTGTCCCTATCCGCATTAAAGAGGAGGTTCCATGGGATTTCAATCATGACATGGACATAAGCACCAATAGCTAAGTTAATTAGAAAAGAATGACACCAGCCAGTTCGAGTACCTGATTCGTCACTGATTGATGTCGGTATGGAGGTGGTGCACATGGTGCACGAGCCCCGATGCAACCAGTGGCGGGCTGGACATGCGCGCTTTTTTCAAGCGCTCAGCGACGTCAGAATTGTCGGAGTAGCAACGTCTCCATTTTTCTGAGAGATTGAAAAATGTGGATAGTATATGGTCAATAACCAACCAACGATATGTTCTTTGGGGTCCAAAAAAGGGTACCATCTTTGGCAATTTGTCGAGAAAATTAGGTTTTTAACCATGGAGTTTGTGGATACTCTCCAGGAATCAAACATGGTTACGGTCTGGTAAACATACAAAAGGCTATGGAAAATCACCATCTTTAATAGGTAAATCAACTATAAATAGGCCATGTTCAATAGCTATGTAACAAATTACCAGAGGGTACATAGTGCAAATTCATTCATGAATTTCTGCCTTCTTCACGATGATTTAGGACCAAGCACCCCTCTAGGTTGTCAGGAAAAGGGTTCGCTGCTCCCAGTTTTGCATGGTAGCCGCAGCCTGGTTATAGTAGATTCGCTGAACCACAGGTGAAGCGAAGTTGCGTGTGTGAAAAGAGAGAGCAATGATCAGGTGCCAGGAGCCTCAGGCAGTAATGGCACAGACCATCACAAGGTCAGCCGATGGGGTTCCACAGTATGACGGAACGCCAGAGCTTTTGCCGCTGTATCGAGAAGAGTGTCTTCAGTACCTGATGACATTTGAACACAAGAAGCGGTACTTGGCAGCTCCACGTTTGGTGAAAGAATTGCATGGTGTGGCCAAGACGGCAGTTAGGGGCATGACCAACCGTGATCCTCAGTGGGTGGCCCATCCTAGAGGGGTTTACCAATTGTTGGACCACCTTGAGTCTGTTGTGTCACGCCCTAGCTTGGTGGAGGCATCCCGTTTTGTGATGAAGTTCTTTTACCAGATGTCTAGGAAGAGTGGAGAGTCAATGACTTCCTGGGTTGGCCGGCACTCGGAAGCTTTGTGGGAGGCGTCGCAGTCTCTGAGGAAGGTTCAGAAAGAGTATGGGCCGAGTGTGGCACGCCAGGTCTATTACCCCCAAGGATTCCAAAGATCGTCAGATTCCAGCAGTCAGACTGGCAGTCGGTCAGGTGAGAGAGTGAATGCAGATCCAGGGCCTTTCACGGACGATGGGAGGCTACAACAAGAGGATGATGAAAATGAGCCCCATGACTACGATTACTGGCGTAGGGAAAGTTGGGATTGGACTGGTTGGTATGGGCATGGCTCGAGCTGGACCTCATGCTCGTGGAGAGATGATGCCTATGAACCTCCCACAGAGTGGGACACTAGCTCAGAGATCTTCATTCCAGAATTCCTTGCAGGATTTCTGCTACTGCACCGGAGCCGCTTGGACGTCAATGAGCGGGCTAACGTGCTAGCAGCGATCAAAGGGGAATTCTCCATTTCGGCAGTTGAGAAGGCTCTTCGTGAACAGTGGGCTGACCAGGACTTAGCCCGCAGGGACAAGTTGAAGCAGAACTCTGCACTGATTGCCGAGGAAGATCTTGAGGATGAGGCCTTATTGGCCGATGAAGAGAACCCTGATGTCACCGACCTTGATGAAGAGACCCGGGAGGCATACTACCTGGAGCAAGAAAAGATTGAGGAGGCCATGGAGGCCATCAAGGTGCAGAAAGCCACCTTGAAAGAAGCCAGGTGGAAGCAGAAGCAGATGAAGCTCTCCCGGAACTTCTACCCAAGGAAACCTTTTCCTCATGGAGATGGACCGCCATCTTCTCGTCGTGGCAGCCAGGATGGGGGCTGTTTTCGGTGTGGCAGCATGACACATCGGATTGCCCAGTGCCCAATGAAGACTGTTCGAAAGGAGGCACAGGTTGCGTTTGAGGAGACAGCTCACATCGCCTTTTTCAGTGAAGAGTGCAACAGGGCCCATGAGAATCTGTGTGGTGAGGAGTCATTGCTGGGAGAGACATCGAACACGGTGCTGAACTCATGCATGGGTGTGATTGACTCAGGAGCCACTTCGTCTCTGGGATCCGTAGAGGCACTTGAGAAGGTGCTTGATGAGAATCGTCGACTCTCATGCCAGAATGTGATTGACATTGATGTGTCTCAGAGGCCAGTGTTCCGTTTTGGGAATGGCGCTACGAAGGAGTGTTTGAGCACAGTGCGGTTTGGACTGGAGGCCGGGAAGAAGTCGGGAACTATGGAAGTTCATGTACATGACTCACCAGGACAACCAATCTTAGTGAGCCGCAAAGCTTTGCAGTCGTTGGGTGCAGTCATTGATTTTAGCAATGGCACTGCTATCTACAAACATGTGGATCCCAACAGCGTAGTGACCTTAGAACGGGCAGAGAATGGCCATTTGCTGATGCCTCTGACAGGGAACATTGTCCACAATGCCCAGTCGAGGAAGACACCTTTCGTCTCGCTTTTTGAATAGGGACAGCTCTCCCCTGGGAACATGGAAAAAGACGCTGACCAGGGGAGCCATTTTCAACAAGAACCTCCAGACACTACAAAGGTGTTGGGGGCACAATTTAGCAGCAACGCTGAACTTCAGCAGTGTAGGGTTTGTACACTGTTATCGGTGTCTAGAGGGTTTTGTGGGTTCTGCCAGGTGGAGCATGTGAACGATGATTTGTTGATGAATGATGATGATGCTGATGACACACACAACCAACACATCACTCACACTCATTTCCATACCTCCTCCACTGACAAACAAACTCAGCAGCTTCCGGACTCAAGCTTGTGCTCACGACTGTCTACTTCCAGCCGCTTCCATGCCACTCCCAACTCGGAAGAGCGAGTGGATTGCCTTGCTGAACAGCCTTGGGCATCAGGTGGACGACAACTGGACAGTGCTTCAGATGAAGGCATTGTACTCCGAGGTGAAAGAGCAGCCATCGGAGAAGGAGACTCGTCTGAACAGTCTCTACAGCATCGCCAAGGAGAAACGTTCGGACCTGGGTATGCACCTCAGTCAGGACCTGGGATTGGTGGTCAATTCGAATGCGACAAAGGCTCAGATGGTTGCCTTGGCCGAGAAGAACATCTTGGAGAGGTTCGAGCCGGAGGGCACCGACAAGATGGGTTTTGGCCAGTATGCGGCCAAGACGATGGACGAGGTAGTGAAGGACCACCCCACTTATGTCCTGTGGGCAAAGCAGATGATGGAAGATCCGGAGGAGGTCGGTTGGAGGCTGAAGAGATTCGCTCGATATGCCGAGCAAGCACATGCCAAAGGGAAAGTTGCTGCTACCATCAACGTGACCAAGGGTTACCAGAAGCCTTCAGAGAGCAGCAAGAGTTCGGACAGCAGCTTCTCCGTGATCACCGCCAACAAGGTGGGAGAGGACCAGACATTCGACCAGAAAGACGAGGAGTTGATGGCACTTCGTCAGGAGCTCGAAGAATTGAAGAAGGAGAAGGAGGATCAAGACCGCACTCTAGCACGCAGCAAGAACCGCAAGGAGATGTGAGAGATGCTGAGAGCACCGAGGAATTGTCCGATGAGCAAGCCCTTCTCTTAGCACGTTCCTTTGAGGCCCGCAGAAATCCCTTTAGTGATCAATGGAAAGATCTGGTTCATCATGGGAGACCTTTGTTGATGGAATTAGCTTGTTATGAGAACAGCATCTTGAGTAAGGAGACCATTCAAAGGTTTGGGGATGGTGCCAGTATTCGGGCTAGCCATTGGAACGGGGTTGATCTCGAAACCAAGGAGGGTGTCGCTCTAGCTAAGACCATGGTTTCCAAGTTTCGACCTGTTCATCTTTGGGTGAGTTGTGAATGTGGTCCATACAGTCCTCTTCAACGTGTCAACCAACGTAACCCTGATCAATGTAGGCGTCTTGAGGAAAAACGAGATAGGGCTAGGTTGCAGTACCATGGAGCTATTGAAGTTTGCAAACATGCTCGCACTCTTGGTGTTGAAATCCACTTCGAGCTCTCCGAACGGTGTGAAGCTTGGAATCTTCCCCTTTTGATTGATTTCCTCAAAGAATTTGGGTTGGAAAAAGTGACCGGTCATGGCTGTGCTGTGGGTTTGCGAACCTTAGATCGTAAAAGTTCTTTGTGTAAGGGCTGGACTATCGCGACTAGGAATCAACAACTTCTTCAGCATTTGAGTTTGAAGTGTCAAAAGAACCACCCCAAAGCTCGATGTGAGGCGGGTCAGGCAGCTCACACGGCTCGGTATACCCCAGCTTTTGCTAGGAGGGTTGTGAATTGTTTGAGTGAGAATGAAGCTTGGTCCCATGTTTTACAAGAGCTACAAGGCTACGGTAACGAGGTTTTGGTTGGAGAATTGGTGGATGAGCCAGAGGGTGCGGAAATTGAAGGCATCACAGCAGCGGAGAAACATGACATTGAGCGAAAGATCCAACACATCCACAAGAACACTGGACATGGCAGCATGAAATCCCTCATTGCAGCACTGGAGGCTCGAGGAGTGGCAGACCAAGTTCTTCAAGTGGCTCGGGCATGGAAGTGTCCGGCATGCCAGGAAAGGAAACGGGTTGATCCCAGACGGTTTGCTACTTTGGAAACTCTTGCCCCCAAATGGGAGAGGATTCAAATTGATACTGCTGCTTGGACACATCCTGTTACTCATGTGAAATCCCAAATCATGATGATCATTGATGAGGGTAGCAGGTTTCGTTTGGGGAGGGTTTTGTTTGATCATCCTACGAAAACACCTACTTGGACGGATATGAGACAAGTGTATGAGGAGTCATGGAGAATGATGATTGGTAACCCTCATACGGTTAGGGTTGATCCGGCGGGAGCTTGGAGGAGTGATGCGGCTAACCAATATTTTTCTGAACGGGGAATCATGTTGGAGCCCATTCCGGCTGAAGCACATTGGCAAATTGGTTTGGTCGAGGGTTGTATCAAAACCATGAAAGGCATCATGACTCAATTGGCTCAAGATTTTCCCGAAACTACCACGTCTGAATTGTTGGCTCAAGCTGTTTGGGCTAGTAACAATCAGGATAACCATCGTGGGTTTTCTCCTTTCCAACATGCTCTTGGCAAAGCCCCTGATGAACATGGTAGGATGTTTGAAACTGATGATCAAAGACCTATTCATCCGGAGTTGATGCATGACGGTGGTTTTTCAGATGATGTCAAAATACGGACTGCTGCTGAGACAGCCTTTCTTCAGGAACAGGCACAACGACGTCTGGAGCGTGCCTCCAGAATGGGTCCTAGGGCTTCCCACCAATATGTTCCGGGCGATTTGGTTTACTATTGGCGTAAACAGGTTGCTGGAAGAAGAGAAGTGATTAGTTTTCGGGGAGGGAAGTTTTTGGGACCAGCAAGGGTCATCGCTACAGAGACTCGTAGAGAACCAGATGGTGGACTCCGTCCAGCAAGCGTCATCTGGATCCATCGTGGAGGTCGTTTGCTGCGGGCAGCTCCAGAGCAGTTGAGACATGCGTCCCAACGAGAGCAATGGATTGAGGAACTCAAAGGACCTGTGGAGTTACCATGGACTATCACCTCTTTAGCTTCTAGTGGGGTCAGAAGAGGGTACATTGATATTTCTCATGATATCCCCGAAGAAGATGTGTGGATGGAGTCTCATGATGTTCCCCCGGAAGAACCCAATTTGGACGATGATATCCCCCAGAAAAGAATGAGAGTTAAGGGTCCGGGTATTTGGGCGTCCACAAATCCTGTCTCCGGACAGCAAGAACAGAGTAGGACTGTGAACCCTGGCTCCGGCCAGCAAGATGGTTCGGGTACCTTGGCATCTGCAAATCCTGTCTCCGGACAGCAAGAAAAGAGTAGGACTGTGAATCCTGGCTCCGGCCAGCAAGATGACAAACGGAGTTCGCCATTTGACACTGGAAGTGGTGCCAGCGGAAGCCGTCGTAGGTTGCATAGCCCCAAAGATGACGATCTTTTTGTGGAAGACATGTCAGTTGTTCAGATTGAAATCCCCCTTCCGGAATCCAATAGAGGTTGGAAACGATTTTCTGGGAATCCCGAAGCTTTCATGTGTAGTAAACTGAAAAGAAAACAAGTGGAAGTGAGAGAGAAGAACTTGACTGAAAAAGAGGCTCAGGCCTTCAATGAGGCAAAGGCAAAAGAGGTTAGGAATTTTCTGGCTGCCGAGTGTTTTCAGTTGTGTAAGGACCGGAAACCCAAAGAGTCTGATGTTGTGGGTATGAGATGGTTGTTGACTTGGAAGGGTCAAGATACGGGTAACAGTGATGGTGAGAAACGCCCCAAAGCTAGAGCTATTGTTTTAGGATATCAAGACCCCAAATATGAATCCCGTGAAACATCAGCACCAACCCCAACAAAGGCTGGCCGTCAGTTATTCCTGCAATTTGCTGCTTGGCGTCGGTTCCGAGTGGCAAAAGGTGATATCTCTGGAGCCTTCTTGCAAGGGCTCGACATGGACGAGGAACTCTGGGTGAGGCCTCTCCCAGAAATCACCAAGGAGTTGAAAGTTCCTCCGGGAACTCCGATGCTGCTGAAGAAAGCAGCGTATGGTTTAGTCCAAGCCCCCCTTCATTGGTTCAGAAGTGTTTGTGCCTTTTTGGGCGAAATCGGTTATGTTCAGTTGCAAACGGAAAAATGTTGTTGGATATTCAAGGATCAACATGGTGTTGTTCGTTCGATTGTTCATGGTCATGTTGATGATTTCATGTTGGCTGGTAGTGATGGTTGTGAAACTCATGCTGGTTTGATGAAACGACTTCAGGAACGGTTCAAGTGGGGAGAATGGGAACTTGGGTCATTTACCCAATGTGGTATTCGGATGATTCAAAAGAATGATTGTTCCTTTGAGATCGACCAACAAAAGTTCATTGAGGATTTGGAGGAGATTCCAATCACCAGAGATCGTAGCAAGATGTTGGAAGACAATACCACTGAGAAGGAGAAAAGTTTGTTGAGAGGTGTTCTTGGTAGTTTGTCTTGGTTGTGTGGTCAAACCTGTTTTCTGTACTCGGTTGATGTTGGTTTTCTGATCACTTGTATTCCGGTTAGTAAAGTGTCTGATATTGTTAAAACCAACCAACTTGTTCGTGCGGTTCAAAAATGGAAACATTTGAGGTATAGGATCCACTCATTTCAACCACATGAGAATTTGGAAATGGTTTGTTGGGCTGATGCGGCATGGGCTAATAGACCCAATGGTAAGGATTCCACGGCAGGAGTTTTCATTGGAATGTCGAATGCTTCCCTCCGAGAAGGGAAGGAGGCAGATGTGTCGCCAGTTTTCTGGCGAGCGAGCAAAGTGGAGAGGGTTTGCAGATCTCCGGCTTGTGCCGAATGCATGGCAGCATTGGACGGAGAGGATGACTTGGTGTTCCTCCGGTTTCTCTGGGCAGAGATGCAAGGTTTTTCAGTTGACCCACGGTATCCTAGTTTGGGTGCAAGGAAAGTCCCTGGGATGCTGATTACCGATGCGAAAAATCTGTTTGACAAACTTCACCGACCTGCTGTCATTGTAAAGGGTGCTGAGAAGCGGAGTACTATTGAGGCCATTTCCCTTCAAGAACATTTGATTTCCAGTGATACGGAGATAAGATGGGTGAATGGTGATAGTATGATTGCGAATTCCCTGACCAAACCAAGTGAAAAACACCAGTTCTTTCTGTTTATCAACTTGGGTTTTCGTTGGAAGATTACCTATGATGAACTGATGAGGAGTGCCAAAGTCAGGAAGCAACAAGGCTTGGAACCTTTGCAGTCCAGCACCAGCAGCACACCACAAAATCACCAGCAACCACATCAGCAACCTCTCACCTACCATCAACACCTACAAGAGATGTACGACGATGATGATGTTTGTTTTTGTGTTCGGGACCCGTGATGTTGTTTGTTGCTTGTTTTAGCATCCACTCTGGCAAAATCATGTTCCGAAGATCTTTTGATCAATTTAACTGTTTGGGACCTGTGCAAATTCATTCATGAATTTCTGCCTTCTTCACGATGATTTAGGACCAAGCACCCCTCTAGGTTGTCAGGAAAAGGGTTCGCTGCTCCCAGTTTTGCACATAGTTCCACCCTTCCTACAAATAATCGTTTAATAAAAACAATAAAATCATCTACACATGTGCGGTTTTCTATATTTGATTCCAAGATGGTACACACCAGTAATCAAAAAATGCCCAGAGAAATTCCACCACCGATCAAAATCCAGTCCCAGTAAACCTCCATGTTTGGGGAGTTTCCTGCCACGGGTTTGACTACAAGAGGCTACCCTCTGGTAATTTGTTACATAGCTATTGAACATGGCCCAGTCGAAATAGTGGATTTACCCAGCTAGAAAATGGTGGATCTTTCCATAGTTATGTAACAGTTTACCGGAGGCTAATTCTGTGGTAAAATCACATTGCCATTTCAATCCATTTCATCTCTTGATTTCGCCCGGCGGAAACTGGCCAGGGTTGAGTACCAAGGCACAAAAATCCCATGACACAGTTCACAATGATCTGGTTGAATTATCTCAACCAAAACATCCCAAATTATACCTATTCTGTTGAAATTCATCTACTTAGTAGATGCTGAACACATTTCCATTTAAGTTTATCCATTCAGAATCATGACTTTATCCCATTGTCGTCTATAATACCTATAATATATCCATATGGAATATATATATATCCATTATAATGGGATATATTAAAAAAAAAAACATATCTATATATATATAATCATAATCTATAATGGGATATATCTATATCCATGATATCCCATTGTCATCTATAATTGCTGCTGAACTCCCATGGCCCCACCTTCGGCGAGGCTTTCGGTGCCTTCGCTTTGGCCTCGCTTTCGGCGCGACGGGATCCAAGGCACGGGACAATTTTACGACGGGTATGGGACGCCATAGGGCCATAGAAATATGCCAGAAAACTGGATCTAGATACGTTTTTTTTCTATGTACGTACATGTATATATATATATATTTATATGATATATATGATATATATTATCATATATATAAGGTAGGTGGGGCCCCCGTTTACGATAGCTATTAAGTTGGTGACCACACCTCCAATAACCACGGCTCATGACAATTAGGACTATAGTTGATCGGGATTACAAACACATTTAAACAGGGGGGGTGCACCTTGTATACATACATACATACATTACATTACATTACATTACATTACAGTACATTACATTACATTACATTACATTATATTGATTTAATACATACATACATACATACATTATATTACATTACATTACATTACATTACAGTACATTACATTACATTACATTGATTTAATACATACATACATACATACATTATATTACATTACATTACATTACATTACATTACATACATACATAATATATATATATATATATCTACATACTACGGGGATGTTTCCATATACTGTATAATTACATCTCCATTATACATTCCCATATTGTTGCTTGATTACATTACAATACTACAGTTATATTCATACAAGGTGGTGCCATAGTTATAAGTTGGTTTATAATCCCCATTAACTATAGATATAACCCCCATAAACCCTAGTTATTGGACTTATAAACCAACTTAGCTAACTATGGGGCACCACCTTGTATTATGTCCCCAAATTTGATAGTTCAACACATTTGACGTAACTAATCATGGTTGTTGGTGATGTATCTCGCATTTTATCCCCAAATAATATGACATCGCATGGTTAAATCGCATGGTTTTCACCATTTCTAGCGGTTGATGCCCCATTTCTAATGTCAACAGATTGGTTTAAGGGTTTCTTTACAGGAAACCCTTCATATTTCATCGAACAATTGGTTTCCGGTTAAGATTTTCCCTTAAACCAGTCCATTTATGTTGGGTTGAACCTCAATTTTTGCTGGTAAAATCAAGTGGTTAGTGAAAGATGTGACAGGATTGATGTGACGGGATTGACGTTCCTGGTCATGTTCTTCAACAAGTTCTGGAAACATGCTTACCCTCCAGTAATTTAACATAGCTATGGCCCATTGACAGACTATCCTATTAAGAATGGTTATTTTATAGCTACCCTCTGGTAAACGAATATAATGATTGAAAACCACAATTTTGGTAGGTAACTCATTTATCTGTATTTCTATGGGCCATTTCAATAGCTATGTCAGTTTACTGTATGGTTGCTTTTATTCCCATGACATTCCCTTATATCCAATGATTGTCATTGATTTGGTTGATCATATTCAATGATTTTCATGGATAAAGTGGAGGGTAGGTCATTAACATAGCTATGGGTTCCATGGCCCAGTGATAGACTATTTACCTCTTAAGAATCATTAATAGGCATCTTCTGTAGCTATTTCAAATGTCCAAAGGGTATGTCATGGTATGTCCAAAGGGTACAAGGTGGTGCCCCCCTCAGCATGGTTTGGTTTATAAACCATAGATCCATAGTAAATTAACCATAAATTTGTTTATAAACCATAGATCCATAGTAACTAGTTCGAATATCTAAATCTACAATAAACCCAATCCTTATTGGAGTTATGTTCACCAATTCAACTAGCTACTTGGATGTGCCACGAGAAAAGGATCCGTGGTTTATCCATATATAACCCCGTCATAAACCATGATAATACCTATATATATAATTATATATATGTATACATATATATATATATATATGTATACATTTATAAGTGACGATCTTCTATATATATATGACACTATTTTATCATATATATATATATTGTGTATATCATATATATATATATATACAGTAAGTGATGATCTTCCATTTTTTGCTATTTTTTGGATCCATTTACGATGCGTGGGGCCCGCACCCCCAACCACCAAGGGATCGTCTGAGCTTTCCCACCAAGGAGGCCAAAGAGGTTTGCTTCTCCTGGGAAGCGAGGCCAAAGAGACGACTCCGAAGAGATGACGTTTCTCTGAAAATGGCTGAAAACCATGGGTTATTAATGGCAAAAACCATGGTAAAAATTACAAAAACCATGGTTATTAATTATTAATGGCAATAACCATGGTTATTCATGGTTTACCCATGGTTTTTCATGTGGATTTAAGCATGGGTGTGTACTATAATGGCTTGACGACTATTAAAGTGTATTCTACCATCATGATTCTGATTATCAATATGACATGGTTAATAATGGTTAATGATGGCTAAGAAACGTAGCGATTACAGAATGACTTGTTCCTAGGATACATGGGATGTTCCCTCTGGTAATTTGTTACTTATAGCTATTGAAGCCATGGCCATTTAGTTCGATTATCGGATACCCTAATTGCAATTTTAATGCGAAAACTGAGGTGTCAATCCATTTGATTTGGGGCATTTTCAGACAAAAGCGTATATAGTTCAACTGTTCAACATTGTTCCAAAAAAACATGGGCCTTTGACAAGCAAACTTTCATGGGATTTCTATGGGTTCACCCAAGATTCGTGGAACTCGTCTACTTTTCCCAAAAAGGGGTGAAGTAAGCCACTTGCTAAGTGGGATGAGCCACCAAGAACTTTTACTTAAATAGTTAATAATCCATCCCCGAAATCACCATGTTTATGGGTATAAGCCATCAAAAATGGAGTGGTTAGCTTATTGTTTTAACCACAATTCATATCGTTTTTAGGGGTCAAATGAGTCAAATGTGGGATTCAACCAAGGCGATTCAACACAAAAATGAAGAACAGTAAACATACGTACAGTAAGCTATTGATCATCTGGATTCAACCCCCGGGCTGGTTGAGATTCGCTCCAAACATCAAGCCATTCACATCAGGGAGGGGCCACCGTTACGGTTAAGTCCTGAGGAATTTAGCACCGCTGGAAGGGGTCAAGTATCCAAGCCCCGCCCCTGAGTTGGTTCAGAATTCAGCGCAGGGTCACCATGCGTGTAGCTTGCAAGAACAGACCCCAGGAAGCCTAAAACATGGCCAAAAAGGATTACAGGCACATAAGGTACACAAAAGTAACATAATGCATGTTTGGGCTACACAATGTTGACACATACCCCTTGTGATAGGCGTGACGAAAAGCAACATCCTGCACTCGTGGAACTCCGGAATATCACATCTCACGCCGGGTGGTATCCCCCCCAGTTATAAATTGGTTATAAGCCCACTAACTATAGATATATCACCAACAAAAACCATAGTTATAACGGAGTTATGCTCATCAACTTAGCTATCGAACGGGGGCACCACCTTGTGGGTGACAATTGTCACATTTGATGAAAAAGTGATGATTGATCAGGGGACTTTGAGGTACCTTGAGAGGTACCGCTGCATCTGGCAGTTTCAGTGGCTGGACAACCTGGCCACGTTTTCGAGGGGAATTTTGCTGACGAATGGGGTACAGATGTAAACATATAGATTCATATGAGAAGGGAACAAAAGTAGAGGTCACAAAGGCGGTCATGATGCAAAAATTATCACTAATCCCTTCCCCCTATTACTAAACCCCCCCAAATAATAAAAACCAGGGTGCGTCTCCAATTTTGGAAAATTTGAGATTGGCCAATTTGACTTTTAATTGATCCCCTTTAGAAAACAATTTGAAAATGAAGCTACCATTTGTGGGTTTCACCCCCTAATAATAAAAACTAGTCAACCCCGGGATGTTGTTTATTAGGGTCCGTCTTTTAGTAACAAGAGTATTTTGTATTAATGTGTTTATATAATTTAATATTAGGGGGAAGCTTTGAAATCCAATTTTTGGCAATATATTAATTAAATGCTAAAAAGACATCTAATCGATTTTGAAATAGAAAATGTTAGGTTTTCATATTAGGGTTTTTAGTTTAATATTAGGGGAAAGCTTCGAAATCCAATTGTTGGCAATATTTTATTAATTAGATTTTAAAAGGAAATCTAATCAATTTTGAAATAGAAAAAAACAGTTTTTTATATTAGGGTTTTGAATTTAGTATTAGTGGGAAGCTTCGCACCCTAATAATAAATACCCCCTAATAATAAAAATACACATGAGGTGTTTATAATTTTGGGGGAGGGGGTTTAGTATTAGGGGGAACGGATTATATTTAGTTCGCTGTGGCTATATCGCTTTATGCTTTTACTGCGAAGGTTTTTGCATGGACTTTTTAGGTATATTTTCTGTTTTTCTCTCCTATACTGAAGTTTATAATCACGAAAGTATGCTACAGACACTGCCAATCTTAGATACCCTGCAAAAAAATAATTCTTTGCTGGTTAGTAGATATTCCCATTAATACCAAAAGACTAAAGGATTAGTTTGTATCCATGCAAGATTGACCTAGTAGTATGCCATAGTATGCTATAGTCATATTTGATATTCAGCGTTACTCAGGAAAAATAATGAACGTTCAGGGTTCCATCTGAGTCATCGGCCTGACCAGGTTCAGTATCACTCAACTGGTCTTGGAATATGTTGGGGGTTGATCATGTAAATGACGGTTGAAATGGTATTTCTGTTCATTTTTTGTTTTTTGGCATCCAATGTGTATGGAAAACTTGATGAAGACCCCTGAAACATCCTGCAACCAATATTGAATCTGGGATGCAAAGATGTCATACCTTCAATTCAAAGTTGAAGAAACGATCAGTCAATCACCTGCATGTTTATCCCCTTCATTCACCTGTCAACCCATCAACCGCAAAGAGGACCCCCCACGGGGAACTTGTAACACTTGGGCTGCGACACTTGGGCTGCTGGTCTCGTGGATCCTATATTTTTTGGCTGTTTCAATCACATCATGCGCATCGATAGAATTCGATAAGCATAGTCAAACATAAATATATGCAACATTATGCAACAAATACAATCAATCAAACGGCTACACCATTTTTTTTTACATGTCAAGATTTTATGTAGACGAGCTACGAGCTGAGCTCCTCAGGTTTCCCGTTTTTCACACCATTTCACACCCCTATCACGTATGCCTCAACAGCTTCAGGGGCTTCCAATGGCTGGGTGTCCTGAGGTAAAACCGGCATACACCGGCATGCCCGGGAGGGCGTCCAAACCCTGTGTCATCCCTTTCTGGTTGGTTGAGAGTTGAGAGCGATTCCCATGTTTCTTTGGTGATCATTGATCATCCCCAATAGATCGCAGCCACTCAGTTTGCCACTGCTCAGCTGGAAGTGTCTCATGAGATCACGATTTCATGATTTCCCAGGTCCTACACGAATTCATATATTGTTTCATGGAAATTTTGACATCACCCAGGTCGTAGTAACAGTACCACTCCCAATGTTTGGACGGATTCTCGGATTCGTACCCTCCGGTGTCATCCAACGTGGCGTTTTTCGATTTAGTTCACGGGGAAGATCATCGCACTGTTCTGGATTTTCCAGCAGATGTTTGATTACCAATAGGCAATATCTACTATATGTCCATTATATAATATTATAAATATATATATACATATAGATATATATATATATATATACACTTTCTATATATAATATAATATAATACAATAAAATATAATATAATATAATATGATATAACATAATATAAAATAATATAATATAATATATATACATTGTAACATATATATATATATTATAAAAATATTTTTTTTATATATAATACATATATGTCCATTATATATAATATTATATATATACTATAATGTATATAATATATCCATTATGGCTCATATTTACAAGTCACCAATTGTTCTTTAGTATAAAGGCTGGTCGGCTTTTCGGCTTCTTGAATCCCCATTGTTTCCCCATCGTGAATCCCCATTGTTGGTGATGCCGTCCATGTTATTTCTGGCCCATAAATGTCATCAAGGGTGGGGGAACTAATATGTATGTTATGTGTATATATATATGGTGGTTGACCTACCCCTCTGAAAAATATGAGTGAAAGTCAGTTGGGATGATGATGATCCCCAATATATGGAAAGTCATAATCCAACATGCTCCAAACCACCAAGCAGATATGGTTGATTAGTGCCTATGTCATCCCGGTCATCCCATTTTTTTCCGAATGATATTGGCCACAAATCTCGGCTGCATCATCTTAAGCCCTCAGAAAGAGTTCTGCGCAGGATTTGCAGATGGCGACCGAGAATAACATGGTCCATTGGTTTTGCGATGTGTTGCTCCATTCTTAGTGGCCATGAAAAATTGGAGGAAGTTAGGAATTAAACAGGTTTGCACCATGGGATTCTGGCGTACCTAGATATCGTAAGATTTGGGAAAGGACATATCAAACTACTTTCTGATAGTAAACATATTCAATGATTACAAATAACTACTATGTTGATCTAAGGGAAATCTATAGTTTATTTGCAACTATATAATAATCCCTAAAAACACGCAGATCAGCTTCACATCACTCAATTCTGAATTGGGTGTGTACCAAATTCTGCATTTTCAGGGGTGTGTTTTTTTGATTTCACGAGGAGACACGGCCTTTTTTCCCCCACCAAAGGTTGGGAATGATATACCCTCTGGTAATTTGACATAGCTACGGAACATGGCCCATTAATAGATGGTTTACTCATTAGACATAGTGATTTTCCACTTGCAAACTGTTAATTACCAGAGGGTACTGCCCCTTGGATTTGCTTAACCATACCCTCTGGTAAACTAACATAACTATGGAAAATCACCATTTTCTAGCTGGGTAAATCCACTATTTCTATGGCCATTTTTAATAACTATGTTGCTATGTTTGACATTACCAGAGGGTATGTATTCCCTGTTTCAATTCCATCTAAGTAGTAAATATCCCGCTGGAAAAAATAAGAAAAATCGATTCAGCAAATCAAAATCATCCTCTTGGTTGAACATATCCTCTTGACCATTCTGGGATGTTTCCCATCATTGTGAACAATCATTGACTTTTCCCATTCGCAAACTCTTAAATATCCCATGAAACATTGTTTGCAATTGTTGATGTCCCATGAAATATTGTCAAATATTGTGAAATATGTTAAATAACCCAATCATTGACCACAGGGTTTCCCATTCATATCCCATGAAACCCAAATTTGTTCATGGTTGGATCAGCATTTTTCATGGTTCAATCCAACTCCTCCTCAGGCGCCGCAGGCGACGGAGTGGCTGTCTGGACGTCCTGAAAGGATATGTTTGGGAAATATGTTGATGATTGGGATAATAATTAAATAGTCGTATATCAATACATCAACAATTGATACATAATAATATGATACATCTTTATTGAATATATATATATGTGTGTGTGTGTTTGGGAATAAACTGTATTAATGATTCTTGAGTATAATTGAGTCATGAAGAAACCTATCGAGATATACGTTTAAAATTCAACATGCATAATCATGATGATACCTATGTATTTATATTCCTGATTCATGATCAATACACCACACACAAAATTATCTAAAACTGGTGGAAATTCCATCCCTATTAGTTCATTCATTATATAGAAGTATACTTAAATCATGTGTATTTCAGTGGCTAAATGGGCTGGAATGTGTTGGTGCATCATGCTTGCTGTATCACATGATTATAAACTCATTGGAGATCATCATCTAAAGTGGATGAAAAACCCAATCCAAATTGAAACTATTGAGAACTTTCGGAACTCCAGCAAATTGTAGCCTTGACCTGGGGATTTCCACAAGTGGGAAATCTCCAAAATGATTGGTTTATAATGGAAAATCCAATCTATAAATGGATCAATGATTGGTTTATGGTGGAAAATCCAATCTATAAATGGATGAATGATTGGTTTATGGTGGAAAATCCAATCTATAAATGGATGAATGATTGGTTTATGATGGAAAATCCAATCTATAAATGGATGAATGATTGTTATATAATGGAAAATCCAATCTATAAATGGATGAATGATTGGTTTA
>Ga0126342_10000153_pt1:0-5000 | contig 53453 bp, 45 predicted proteins | sample Cyp1metagenome_FD_92528 | JGI IMG/M metagenome (GOLD analysis project Ga0126342, IMG submission 92528) | Coral microbial communities from Lord Howe Island, Old Settlement Bay, Australia - Cyphastrea 1 metagenome | ecosystem: Host-associated > Invertebrates > Cnidaria > Coral ...
ACTACTACTACTACCACTACCACTACCACTACCACTACCACTACCACTACCACTACCACTACCACTACTACTACTATTACTACTACTACTACTACTACTACTACTACCTACTACTACTACCTTACTACTACTACCTTACTACTACTACCTTACTACTACTACTACTACTACTACTACTACTACTACTACTACTACTACTACTACTACTACCTTACTACTGCTACTACTGCTACTACTACTACTACTACTACCTACTACCACTACCACTACCACTACTACTACTACTATACTACTACTACTACTACTACTACCACTACCACTACCACTACCACTACCACTACCACTACCACTACCACTACCACTACTACTACTACTACTACTACTACTACTACTACTTTTATTTTTATTTTTATTACACTACAGTACGCTACAACTGCAACTACCACTACATTGCACTACACGACACTACGCTACAACTACAACTACAGTACTTTACACTACAATACACTAGACTACACTACACTATACGACGCTACAGTACACAACACTACAGTACACTACAATACACTATACTAATTTACACCACACCACAACTACAACTGCAACTGCAACTACGCTACACTAATTACACCACATTACAACTACAACTTAAAACTACAACTCCACTACACTACAGCTACAACTACACCTACAACTACGACTACAACTGCACTACACCACACTACATTCAGCAGTTGTGGTGAGATGACCACTGCAACCATTGCAGCCACTCCAGAAAACACAACTCCAACCACCTGTCGGTCCATCAGTGGATTCGCTCAGCCATCCGTGATTCACAACAACCAATCTCTCCTTTAGGTTTCCCATTTTTGAAACTTCCGCCACCGCCTTGTGCGGTACTACTGGTATAGTTGTAAAATATGACAAAGTCAAATAGATCCTATTGAGTCAGTATATCCCATGAAGATCCCATTGACAATTCCATGAGTTCATATGGTTCCATGCTGTTTTTTCCATAAAAGCAGCCAGTATATTCCCATGAATTCACCACGTGCTGTTATTTGCACCAACCAAGCAACCTGAGTTGTCACTGCCGCCCAACTCCACCAGGAAGTGGACAATCTGCTACAGCCGGAGTCCATGTGTGGTCCAACCGCCAAAAAGGCGAGATTCGAGAAGTAAAGCCCTGGAGAATTTCCCTGATCCTCGTTTTTTCCCATGTTTCTCGCTAGAAAACATAAGAAAAAATCTCATCACCAGCACAAATATGGATGAATTTATCAAACAACTTATACTGGATGGATTATAACCATAATATTGTTTGGTGTTTCTGAGTTTGGCAAACATATGGCTATGGATTATACAAAATGCCATGATGGGAATAAACATCCATAACTACCAACGATTTGGTTTGAAGGGCACTGGGGTTTTGACTCATACTCAGATGGGTGCGTCTGAAAATGGCGGAGACTCCACAAAATGGCATTTATAACAAATTAAATGATGATCAATTCATATATTTTCAGCAAGACCCATTCAGATATCAAACAATTTCCATAAAATTCTACATGCAAACATATGCAACTTGCACTTTTAAACAATGTCAACCAACCATATAAATTACAATCTCACACGCACACGCACACACACATACATATATATATATACACACAGTATATGCCTACATGATATTCCCTCGACTTCACAACTTGGAAAAACACAGGACTTGAGTCAAGAACATGTATTGTTTGCAAATATTGCGATATCCGATTGATATAAGCAATCACACCTATCCATAACTGCCATAAACTTTGATCTTTGAATAGCTTAGGTCAGCTTTGGGATCAAACATCTTCCAGAATGCGGCCTGTTGTGCAGTGCGTCAACTCTGGTTCTCCCTGTGGAGGCCTTTTAAGTGCCACCAAGGATTGCAAACCACGTGCTGCGCGATTCGACGTGCGTTTCGCTTTCAGGTTGAGAGTTTAATCCAAAAACCGAACGGATTCGAATGGTTGGTTGCCCGGTGCTTGAAATCAAACAATCAACCTGAATGGTTTTACTGGAGATTTTGGGCATGCTGCACAGCGGCGTGCATTCGCCCGCAATGTCCCCTTTGTTTGTCTCTTTCAACTCCCTACACGAATCAATGACACTGCATTGCATGAGCTTCAATCAATGACATGATATCTAGTAACATGCAATGTAATCTGGCAACGGAAGCTTCCCAGAACTTCCGTTTTTGAATACGGCATGTGTTTTTATTTTCCATGTCCTGTTTGATTGGGCCTTGCGTACTAGATAAGATACACAACAACTTAAGTGTGGCGTCCCATGAGTTTTACAATGATTTTAAAGGTGCCTTGGGCGATACGTCAACATACAAGGTGGTTCCTATGCAAGCTACTTTCTAGCGCTACAACTATGGCATAGTGTGTGATGGATGCAACTATCGTTAGATTAGATAGGTTTGTAAACAAACTTGTAACTAGGTAACTGGGGATTCCCACTGTACACAAGAGTACACATGAATGTACATATATAGTCTAGTATTCAAAACACATATCAATGAATTAGGGTAAATCATGGTAGATGTCCAGCACTGTGGAACATTTGGATACATATGATGATGCACCGAATGATCTGGAGCTCTTCTCAATGATAAAGATCAACATTGATCACAGTTCCACCTTGGTTCCACCATTGACATTTGATAAGAGTTCTTAATTGATCCAATTGTATTGACTACAAGTTTACTGATGGTTGTATATAAATTATATACGTATATGTTTATGTATATATATATATATACATGATATAAATTACATACATATATATAGATACATACAGATACATGATATATACATGATATATACATTTACATATATATATATATATATTAATATACATATATATATACATGATATATACATGTGATATAAATGATATATGTATTTTTATACATTATATATATACATATACATGATAAGAGTTCTTAATTGATCCAATTGTATTGATTACAAGATATATATATGATATACAATTCTTATACGTATATGTTTCTATATATATATATATATTTATATATATACATGATATATAAATTACATTTACATATATATACATTATATATGTTTATATATATATATATACATATGTTTACTGATGGTTGTATATAAATTACTTTACTGATATGTATGTATATATATATATGTATATACATATATTTTGAACAATAAGCTCTGGTGGAACTGTAGAAGACCACAGTTCCCCCTATCTTTTGCTGGGTGTTTTGTGGCTGCCCAAATTTCCCTCCCTGGTTACTGCCCTGGCACGGACTGGGCCCACTGCAACAGTGGCGATCCCAAGACTCAAGACATGTCATGGAACGAGATTCGGTCAGAACTTGAAAGCTCTTGGAATCCACAATTTGAGTTAGTTTTCGCATGGCATAGTCACATATTTATATATATATATATATTTAATATACATGTTATTTATTTGTTTATTTATTTAATTAATTATTTGTTTATTTATTTATCAGAGACCATGTACATATTATTTACATACATTACATTAAATTCCATTGCGTATGGATGCGTATCCATATCCGTGCTTATGCGAATTATCGTTAGATCTTTATATGATATCTCCAAATTGAAGCATACCCAAGTTTGATTTACATTCATCACCATGGAGTTGTCAAGTTCTTCGGACGCTTTTGATGTGAGACAAAAAAATGACGACCAAACTGCGAGGTTACGAGGTCAGGTTAGTAAAACGGTTGAGTGAAGTGTTCTTTGGCCTGGAAGTAGCACCTTAATTTCACACTGAATCCATGTTGCCTCCAAAATGTCCTTGATTCCTCCCCAAAAAAACAACACATTTCAAAACAAACAAATCAACAAACATGCAAAACATTCCAACAAATCCAACATTTTGTTTGAACAGATGTTGAAAATTCACCAAAACATTCTACAATTAATTCTATATTTCCAAAACGTGCTGGTATTGGAATGAATTATTGTGAATGCGTGAGATCTTTTTTGAATCTTGGGAGAACCCCGCAAGCATATCCCAAGAGTATCCCTTGAAAAAATATCCCTATCCTATCCTATCCTATCCTCGCAAAAGAAATTAGAGGATTTTTGGTATTTATACAGGATTTCATTGAAAAATATGAGCGGACATTTGTGGAGCCTGGACACAATCATTGTCTTTATATATATACATATATATATATGCATAACAAGGTGGCTAGACCGGCTAAGACTCGGAGCAAAAAATAGGTCCACCTGAACCTGACCCCCCAACAAAAAGAAATAAATGGCTTGTTCGGGACATGGTTTGGGTGCCCTGCCACGGCCGCGGCAAATAGACTGTGAACAACTGGACAAAATTGGTCTGCGGTGCGGTTTTGTGCTGTTTCTATTCAAAGCACGGTACGACGGATAGATGAATCGATGGAATCACTGAAATGAAAGTCGATCTTGGAAAGAAATTGGGGACAAAGCTCTGAGTCATTGAAGTGTTCATGTGATTTGTTCATTCCGATTTTGTGTGCACTGAGTTCATGGTCTTTGAGATGGCTGTGAACCGCCATCATCATCATCATCATCATCATCAACCAATGATATCTCGATATATTTCCATTTTTTGATGATTAAGAATCCACAAGTGCCCAAAAAAAACTCGAATTAGTGTCCAGGGTGAAGTCCCGCAAACTTTTCACCTTTGGATTGGGGTAACGGTACTGTATATAATCAGGATAAACCTTTGGTCATGTGATAGTAATTAATGGGATTTTTTTGGGGAGATACAGTGGAATTTAAATGAGATTGAATCGGATTTCCAGCCCTTCAACTAACAAAGACACTGCCAAATAGAGGGGTAGAAGATGTTCGAAGGCTAAATTCCTCTCAGCATGTGTTATTCTCAGGGTAGGGTATCTACGTTCTTATTTTTTCATGCCTTCATGGCATTTCGTTGCTGGGATATCCTGC
>Ga0126342_10000153_pt1:10000-53453 | contig 53453 bp, 45 predicted proteins | sample Cyp1metagenome_FD_92528 | JGI IMG/M metagenome (GOLD analysis project Ga0126342, IMG submission 92528) | Coral microbial communities from Lord Howe Island, Old Settlement Bay, Australia - Cyphastrea 1 metagenome | ecosystem: Host-associated > Invertebrates > Cnidaria > Coral ...
GGTGTTACAACAGAAGCTGTTGTGACACCCCCAATCCCATGGCTTATAGTTTTTGGACACAAGCCATCTGGGTGTTCCCAAGTAGGGCTCAAACGACCAACGTTTGGCAGATCAAAATTGGACCCTTGCGAAGTGAACTTGGGTTTATAGCCCCATCGCTTGTCTAATTTTTCTAGTGTATAGATTTAGCCATAGATCTCTACGCCATTCCCATGGACGATCCATGACATCCATTGCAGGGGTCTATCAAATGATTGCTTTTTCCAAGAACCATTGCTGGGTAGCCCTTGCTGGGATCCCACCAAAGCGTGACAAATCACAACCGGCCTACAGTTTTCTACTAAGCATAGTCAAACATCCAATTTTTCAGGTGCTAAATATCGTGACTGATTTGTGACAACCCTTGATGCCACCCCAATGCCCACAAGCCAATTCACAAAATGAAGCACCCGCAAGGGACACCAAAGAGCATTGTTGTGTTTAGACGGACCCTACGACAAATATATAATGACATCACCACAGGGGACTTCATGATTCTCAGGGTTCTTTAACTAGGCCCACTATTCTGTACAATATGCCCCGCCAGTCGTAAGTTGGTTTATAGACCCATCTAACCATAATTACTTTTAGTACTAGTACTATATATATTATATTATTATATAGTATAGTTGATACTAGTTCTACGGATTTGTTTGAAAATAGTCTACCCCACTTCCATCCATTGGATCATCATAATTTTCTCTATTTTCAGATGGCTATGACTGTGGGTATCCCCGATTTTCAACCCATATGGAACCATAGTAAACCCAGTATTATACTACCTATACCAGTTATATGCAACAATAGAATAGTATGAGTATTACATAGTGTAACTAGTTGCATTAGTTATATATAGACAATATAATTAGTAAATCTAGCAACCTAGCTTTTTTTAAGTGACCTGGTGCAGCCCACGCTGTAGGTATGTGAAAGCCAACGACCTCTTCAGCGCGGGACAACGGGATAACTATGAGATCCCAGCAGCTCGGTCCGTCGGTCGACTGAAGGTTTCCTGAAATGGATGGTTTGGGAGTAGCCCCATGGACGGGACACCCCCATGGATTTGAGTTTTAGATTATGTTTTATATGTTGATGCTGAATATGATGTAAAATACCATAATATATGTTAATATATATATACTGTATATATGTATGAAAACAACATTATGTGTGGGGATTATATGGTGATGGTGATGATGATGATGATGATCATTACAACCATATGTTGTTTAATTGTTACGACTATGATGTGGTTAATACTTGCTGTCAATTAATATTTCATCCTTATACAACTTGGATTCAGCTATTCTGACCCAGCCTGGGAACCCCATGGCAACACTGTTTTTGATAGGCGGATTGATCATTGTCGGTAAACAATCCTGCATGAACCACATTCTTCCATGTAACTTGACCATGGCACGCAATCAGACTTCACAAATTGCCGTGCTGGTGATTTTTTTCATCCAATTAACTGGGTAAATTACAGTAAATATTGGATTACCATTAAACTTCAGTAAGTAAACCAGTAGATACTGTGTATTAGTTGAATCCAATTAACTGGTCAATATTGCCCTTCAGAAAACCATGGTGCCATCCATTGGATCTTTTCATGTTGGACCAGGACTGCCAGGACTTGAGGAACTCAAGGAACCAGCACCAAAATTTCTGGCTGTCTCACCATGAAAGCTCATATATGTAGCAGAAATAAATCAGAAACTGTTACCATTAACTCATAGTAATAGTACATATATAAATATATAGCTGTGTTTAACTCATGTATCACAATTTTATAGCAGAGTTTCCCAACCAGATCATACTTGTGGATCTTTCAATGAATACCATATGTGCCAAGGTCAAAACATGGATTACATACCCATATTGGGGGATGGTCGCCAATCCATTACTAACGCGATTTACAAAAACCCTATTCTGGAACATGGATGACCGGAAAGCATTAATCCATGTTTACTCCCATTGTTTTTCAGTGCCTATTGTTGATGGCTGAAATCCCATGACTATTCACTATAGTTACAGTCTATCTCCCATAAACCCTAGGCCCTAGGCAAATTGTAAACCAGGGTGGCTATCCAGGGGCGCCCCCCTAAATTTAGTAATACATCCATGTGATTTTGCCAGAAGTATACATAGACCTCACTGGAATGATGCTTAGGGGTAACTATCCCATAATAGCTGAATTTTTCAGGTTGGTGAAACAGTGAAACATGATAAATGTTTATACGGTTATATACCCATATAATATGGCCCGGATATTTATATATATATATATTTGCATATACACACATACATAGTATATCATGGCTCTCAGCCACAGGAACCCATGGAGAATGGCCACCCCATTTGGAGTCGCTGTGGCGGACCTGAGCTGGAGCCCATGACCCTCTACACGTTCTTCGGCGCAACAGGGGGACTGCAACCAGAGTTTTTTCTATGGGGTTTGGATAATATATTGATGCAACTACTGGTTGGTGGTTTGGAACATGGCTTTTATTTTCCATTTCATATATGGGATGTCATCCTTCCCATTGACTTGAAACCACCAATCAGACTAGCCATTTGTGCTGATGAAGTTGTACTGCATGTTCATGCTCTAGTGTTTGCTGCTTGCTGCATCCTAGCATGACCATGCATTGTTTTCTACTTTGAACGCATGCCAATGCCAATGAACTATAAGGTTGAGATGCATTTGTACCGTTGCTGAAGCATATGAAGACATGTCCCGTCTGTTACTGCATGTGTAGTTCATTTGCAGTGAGTCCTGTATGTCAATGCATGTTGGCCCATGTGTAATGCACGTGAAGCGATTTGTGTTGTTGCATTCTACTGCATGTGAAAGTGTTTGTTAGTGCATATTGATAAATGTTACAATAGTGCAGGTGAATGCACATGTACTGTCTAGGTATTTCAAATGTTCCTGTGTATACATATATATGTATATAATATTGTGTGTGCATGCCAACCCATGTTGCACCATATGTTATAGTATTTCAAAAGCACAGCCTGGAAGACACGGTATCTCGAAAAGTACCTTGAAAATGCCTGTTTTTTTACACCCAAATCTTCAAATGAAATCACTACGGCGCAGCGCGGTTTCCACCCCGGGATGTTTGTGCACTTGCACGGCATGTGAATGCTTGTGAATGCAATGGAAAGCATATCAATGCTTTTGTAATTCATGTTGAACTGGTAGTGCATTTGCAATGTATCGACACCACTGTAGCTCATGCTCATGCAGTTGTAGTGCTTTGCAATGCATGTTTATGCACGGCATTGGATGTGACTGCGTTTGCAGCGCATTATCATGTACAGTGTATATAATGCATGTTAATGCACCGTCATGCATGTGTGATGCAGGTCAGTGCACTTGCAGTGCATGCTTCTTTGTGTATATAATGTGTATGATAATGCATTTGTCATGTATTTCAATGTAATGCATTCACAACCTGCTCCTTAAATGCATGTAAGTTCATTTTAATGCTGCTGGTCCAAATCCGAAATTGACTGGGATGAGTTGTTTCATTTCACGCCAACCGCTCAAACTGAGATGTCAAATCATAACTAGTTACCCCAAGTGGGATCAGTGTCGCTTCAAAACGGTTTTGACGAACCATTGTCAGTATCAAAACGGATTTGTCCCTGATACTAACAATCAGGGTTTTGATAGTCACCCCAAGTGTATCTTCTGTTAGTATCAGGGGCAAATCAGTGAGATACGAACCAAGAGAGGCGCAGCCAAGGAACATATCATTGAAGTGCCGAGCATTGCACGGAACACATGCACCAGGGTCAAAGCATGGTATATTGCCCATGGTCATTCCACACTTTTTGGGATTCAAATTATAACTGTTGGATATTGGAATTCCATGGAATTCCATGGTGATATGACCATCTCCAGTTTGTGTCCCTATATGATACCCTCTGGCTATTTAACATAGCCATGGAAAATGGCCCATCTATAGATGGTTTACCTATTAAAAATGGTGATTTTCCATGGCTGTATTAAATAACCAGATCATAACTGGTATAAGTGATATAAGGTATGTTGGTTAATCTGCTCCGTTGGCCTTGGATGACCTTGACAAATTGCCATTTGGATATAACTTTTTTGGAGCTTGCTCTACCGTATAATGTTTGACCCTCTGTGCCCATATATATATGCATATAAATAAATAGATATAATAGATATATATATATATTATATTATATTTAAACGGTGTCTTTTACCCAGCACCTTCCGATTTTCTGATATTTCCTACAGTCCTCCATGTCACCCGGCCGGATGCCGTTGGCATCCGTTGGCCAAGGCTTGCAGACGGGGAAGATACGAAGCCAGCCCCAAGCGAATGTTTGAAGAAGGAGACCTTGAAGAAAAACTTTGCTGGACTACGTCTCTTGGCGAATCACAAAACCTCGAAGAAAACAGTGATCAATATTTGTCTCATCATGTAGATATACACTATATAAATATATATATATATATATATATCACATGTGTATGTACCCCTGAATTTATGGTTTCTAGTTGGCGAATGCCCTGTTTGTCCCTCAAAATATCGCCACTTTGCCAAAGCTGGATGAGAATCTTCTGAGCTACGGGCACTATGGAGAACTTCAACTAGCGAAGTCACCCAGGAAGTCACTTGGCAATGTCAATAGCTAGTGAGGAAGTGGATTAGTTTGATCAGGCAGTCAGCAAGTTTGGGGAATATTTTTTCTTTTAACCTGCTTGGGGGTTCTGTACCTTCTAAGGTGCCATATTTTAATCCATATGATATGAGTAACTGAGTAACACTTAAAATATCCCTACTTGGTTCTTTGTAGCATTGCAATCAGATGTTTGAAGTCCGCTTGTAACAGGACAACAGGATTGAAGTCCGGTTGACCGTGTGAGAATTCAGATTTCACCGGCAGAATTCAAAACTGACTTGTTGTTTGAAATAATGCTATTTTCCAGTGGGAGATATGAAAAAGATAATGATGACAATGGCAGTGATGATGATGATGATGATGATGACGATGACGATGACGATGACGATGACGATATTGTTGATGATATTTTGATTAATGATCTTTTGATTGGCGATCATTTGGTTGATGATCATATGGTTGATGGTTAATGATTTCTTAAACACGTTGAAGCCAGCAATCAGAAAAGATCAACTTCTGCCAGTGAGGCGTCTTAACAGACAAGTTCCTTCCATTTGTTTGTGCTGGTACGTACGTTGTTTCAGCGTTTAAGTCGAGACCTCCAATTTACTTGGTGCAGGAGAATACATTTGCAAGCAATTTTGTTGTTCATCAGCTTGCCAGATTTGATCCAAAAAACATCCCACGACCAACATAGCGCGAGCTATGTTGGCCATGTTGGCCATGTTGGCCATGTTGGCCACTGCGGCATCCAAGGTGTTTGTCCGGAGAAGATGACCAGATTTTTTTGTGACTGCAAAAATCAGTGCTAAGCCACAGCCAAAACCTGCGGCTCCGAAAAGTCCGGAAGTCCTGGGTGCCAGATGAAACACCAACATGACCTCGGTTCTAATCCCATCCTAATGGCCCAATTATGTGGAATTTCCATGAATTGCCCTACTAAACCATGGTTTTAAGGAGGTGTTTACTATCAAGGGGGTGGGATCATGTGGTTCTGAACTAAGGACCTAGGACACTCACCTAGAGATCTAGGGTGTTGTCCCCCAGAGCCATGTGTTTTTTGATGTTCTGAACGGGGTGCCTTGAATCACAATGTTTCATGATTTGGGACCGTGGCTTGACCCAGTCAGTAGGGTGACCATCAGTCATTGATCCTTGCGCATTCCAAACGAGACAAATCTGGTGGTAACTAATGATACTCAAGATGGCGGTACATACAGCCCCGAGAACGCACCTTACAAGCAGAAATTGCCCACCAAAACCTTTCCCTTACTGGCACCATGATGATTCCACTCTATAGTCGTTAAAATCGCCCGAAATCTCCACAGCAATATCCTATTTTGCCCAGAAAAAAAACATCTCGTTCACCCCAAGCGCAAACGGCACCGCCGCGGTTGACTCGTCTTCGCTTCTGCCAAGGTACGCGACGATACGCGACGGGTGGACGGATTCGACCTGGGAAAAAAACGGTGCGGACGAAGCCACGGCGCCATGCTGCGATCTTGGTCAGATGTGTTTAGTTTATTTAGGTTGTTTGTTCAAAAGATATATATATATATATATGTATATTTCTCTTCATTATATATATAGAGAATATATGTAATATATTCATATATATATATAGGCACAACATATTAGATTAGTTTTAGGCATGTGTGTTTGACTACATTTATGAATGTGTATATGATATATACATAGATAATGTCAATCATGTCTTCTATGCACAGCGGAAGTGGATTCTACACGACTGTCCACATCGTGTCGCGGAGGGATGCCTTGGGTGCTGATGATTGAGTCCCAGTATGGAAGTGAGGGAGATGATTTTCTGTAGATGTTCTGGTAAAATCTGATAAATCACTCCATTTGTTGAAGTTGTTGCTCTTTTGCCCGAATGCGGCTGACATCCTCGTTGGGACCCGATGATGCCCAATCCTTTCCGGATTGCTCAAGTGCAACAGTTGCACAGCTGCGTTTGAATGACTTGAATTGATCAGTTTGGATTCAGAGATGCTGAAGAACAGGTGTTCCTTCAACCACCTGAAAGTTGATTCAAGGGGTTGCGATGCAGAAACAAAGGATTTGCTTTTGATTTGCTTCTAGAGTCACTGGCAACTTTAATGATTGTTGATGCCTCATGATGAGCACAGCACCGACCAAGGATGGCATTGACATGGGAGTAGCTTGCACAAGGTTTCCATCAGTACAGAATAAACTCATTCCGTTGAGATTGTGTTGCAAAAATCTCATAATGGATCGTTTGACTCTGTGAGATTTCTGTTGCAAGAAAGAAAAATGTTGTGAAACATACTAGAGCTATCTCCGCACTTCTGAAGTTCAACTCCTTTCTACGGCTGGCACTCATCAAACAGTAGAATGATAATGTTCATAATCAATGAACGTTATCATAAAAATATATGTTTTCAAGGTAGTGCTTTCCAGCTATTAGTCGGTTTATAACCACATGGAAACTATAGATATCTATAGATATCTGCCGTAAACCCAACACTTTTGCTACTTACAAACCAACTTGTACCTACTGTAGTATAAATCAATTTTACGTTTGAACAAGTTTCTTGCTCATATAAGTTACAGTAAATCCCACAAGAACACCCAAACGTTTCCATGTGATTCTAAGATATTCCCATATAACCCTTGTTTATAGCCGTTTATAGCTGTTAAACACCTTATGTTCCCCTCTCTTTGAGGGTTAAATTCAATCAGATCGTTTTTGAGAAACCATGGCTCTAGTACAAATCAATTGATATTCAATCTCCATATGAATTTCTTGGTCAAATATTTAACTCCGATGAAGTCCCACTTTTCCTGTCATTTTCCAAGCCCCTTTTCCATAGAAAGCCATGGCACCTCGGAGAAGTCTCGATCCTTTGCCAGCCTTGGAGCCTTGGTGAATAAGAGATTCCGCGTGGTATTTGATATGTGGGCTATATGGGAAAGATCCACCATTTTTCATGGGACAATTCACTATTTCTATGGTAATTTTCCATAGTTATGTTAAATTACCAGAGGGTATATTCTGGTTGGTGGTTTGGAACATGGCTTAAAAATGACTTTCCATTTCATATGCTGGGGATAATCCTGACAAAATTGATGGACTCATATTTTCATGATGGTTGAAGCCTCCAACCAGGATATGATATGATATGATATCATAATTTACATACTCTATATTAGATTTATATATTGTATATACATATACATATCTGTTTCAATACATATTAATATATATGTATATGTATATGATTCATAGATGTTGTAGAGATATACTGTTGATATATATATATATTGTGTTTATATCGTGTATATAGTAACAGCTGATTTTTGGGGGGGAAATCAGCACTGAATATTTCAGGTGTTTTGGTAGTATTTAAAGTATACCTGTGGTTTATTGGAATGGGCATGTTTATAATTAAGTCAAAACATGCATATGTTTTTCATACGCATGGTGTGTGTCTTTTTTGGCGCTGAACCCAACGATTCATTTGGGCAAACCATTTGTATGGTATTGTAGTTCTTGTTAGATTTATATATGGGATTATTGTTGGGATATATTTACCTACCAACCTATAGCACCTAACCCCACCTCCAACCATTCGCAAACACACCTGGTGGAGTTGGTACATTTAACATCGAGCTCTCAAGATGTCGATCATGAGAATATGTCAATGAAAATAGCAATATATAAGAATAATCAAAACATCCTTTATAAGCCGGCATTTAAATGGAAAAAATGCCTATACACAGGTTGAATTGTCAATTCTGTAACTAGAGCAACGATAATGATGATAATAGAACATATTATATCATTGTAGATGATCATATAATTATAGATTAGTATATCATTATAGTAATTATAGTGATAATGACAAGATTATAAATATATTTATTATTCCGTGGTTAGGAGTGAGCTAAAGAGCGACTGCGGGTCTCCATATTCCCTAAATGTCCGGAGCTAAGCAGCTACGATACATTCTATACGTGACAATCAGGATGATCATATCATTAGAGTAATATGTAGCAATGATATATAATGATATATTATTATCATATTGAGACAAAAAAAACACAAATCATGGAGCAATGAATAAGCAATTGACATATATATATATATATATATATATTCCTATGTCACATATATTACTGTGTAATTTCGATGACATTAATGAACACGTCGGACATCCAACTCGCTGAACAATCTCCAGGACCCTTTGGCCCTGCGCGCAGCGTTTCGAGATGCTGGTGCAGCTGGGCGATGCAAAGGCCATATGGTTATATATATATATGAAACAGCGAAAAAGATAGACATATGATAAAATAAAACATGTCTTGGAAGTTACGAACTTCTATTTTTGTTTGGGGGGGTGTTGGATGGTTATATGGGTGGTTGGTCATGGTTAATGGATCATCGGTTGGGGTGAAATCGGTGCCAAGGTACCCCACAAGAATGGCATTGGTGCATGTAGAGGGTCTAGGTATGTATTTATATATATATATACCGCCTGTTTAAAACGGAAGGTCCTCAAAAAAAAGGTGCCTAACATGGAAAACCTGGATTTTCACCAAAGGGACCTACTGTTTTGAAAGGGACGTACCTTTTACGAAAGGGCCGTATTTTTATCATGTCCTTTTAAAATGTACCGCAGCTTTCCGCAGCCGGTCTCAACAACTGCTTCCGCTCAGAAGATGAATGCCACAGAGTGGAAGGGAACAGGTCTCACAGATCAACCGTATCTCAACAGAAATACGATGCTGTGCATGTGTTAATTCCTTTTTTGATCCTAAGTTTTGATTCCAGGAATAGCTGAATATGTAGAATGACCAACCCATCAAGTTTGGATATGAAAGCGAGAAATCAGGAATTTCAGCAATGATAGTGGGGATTCTTGGACTTTAACCACTGAATCAGGAAGACAAAGTGGTTTTCAAACGGTACCTATGTCAATTGGTCTTGGCTCTGCAATTGATTGTGACTATGAGGCACCACTGAGAAATATAGTGTCCATTGTTGATATTATTGTAGATGAACTGGTCGATTTTGAATTTTGATCTAGATATAGTTTGGCTGACTCCCAAGCATCGGGGACTACTAATTTGGACATGCCAAAGCGGGAAATAGATGCTTGGCTAGTGCAAAGTTTAAATATACAAAGCACTGTTTTTTTGCTGGTTGGTGGTTATGGGATAATCCTTCCCATTGACTTTCATATTTTTCAAGATGGTTAAAACCACCAACCAGTTTGTTTGTGCGTAGATGGCCAGTGTTTATCATGTGTACCTCTTGTCGCCAGACATTGGGAATATGATTTGGGACCCACCTTGAACTTGGCCGGGCAGTCAAGTCATTGTGTACCCCTTTGGCGTTGGAAGAATCAATCCCTCCAAGTCCACCATCTTCATTTGGATCCGAAAATGAGGTTTCCCGTAATTTGGGTTCTTCAATGTTCATAATTTGCACGGTTCATAATGGGGAAACCATATAATGGGTTCATAATACTGTTCATAATATTGGATTCTTCAATGTTCTTCATCATCTTTTGCACCTTTCATAATTTAGCACAATGGGGGAGTTATCGCAATTGGTGGATCATCCCACTGTGAGACCTCGCTCAGGTAAAGGAGGTGCACCTCTCAACGGTTTCTTGGTTTTTCTTGCCAGGTGAAACGTGACACGCCAGCAATGTGGGAATTGGCAAATTGAATTCATTTTTTGCCATCTTTATGATCGGTACCCCAATTAGTCAGAAACCTAATCATGGAGAAAAAAAAAATATGTTGGAAGATTATTCTGCCCCTTCCCGGAACTTCTTCCTGGTGTCGTCCTTTGTGCCTCGAAACCTATCCAGTGGTGGAGGGAGCGGTTTGGAGCGGGCTATCCATATTCCGGAAGCCAGGTGCTACAAATGGAGTTTCCCCACTGGCCTAAGTATGAACTCACAATCCCAGATATTTCTTAAGGGCTTGCGGAAAGCCAAGCCTAGTGGTGCCAAGTATTTGTGTTTGTTCCTGTCTTCCGTGTGCGAGAACATCTGTGACTAACTGGACGCCTTTCCGAAAGTCCTCTTTGACGGACCAATCATGGTTCCAACTCTTGTTCCACCAGGAAATTGCCGAAAAAAAACATCCGTCGCATCCGTTTCTCTTTTGGTTCAAATTGGAATCCAGTTGGAAACCAATAGGAAATCGCTTGGAAAGAAGTTGATCCCACTGTGGATTCCACAAGGGTTCACTCCTCATTTTTGTTGCTCACATCACCATGTTGATTCTTTGACTCCCTCATGTTGGTCAAAATCGCACCGTTTCTTACTGAGTCAAGCTGGGATATGGACTTGAGTACTCACTAACTTGTTGCTATGATATCTATACAGATAAAGATAGAATGATATATAATACATCAATCAGCCAATCATATCGTGTTTTTTGAAATCTTTCATCTTGGCCGGTGACTTGGGAAGTTCTCCCCACGTCGAGCCATGGCACCTGACTTCGAAGAACTCTTGGACAGCTCGTTGCCCCTGGGATGGTGATTCAAAAACTGCAAGTCACCCATAAAATGGTGAGTTGAACATAGTTAAACATATAGTTAAACATCAAAAATGATGATTTTACAGGAGTTTAATTGAAACTGGGGATTATATAGCTGATTTGACTTAAGTGTGGTGTGTCTGAAAAAATGGTGGATGTATCACCAAATTACATAAAATTATGGGAAAGTGAATTGGGAAAGTGTTCAGTGTTAAGGCATCAAAATGGGGTGGAACCCAATTTTGCAGATAAACTCAGATCATGTTGGAATGTTTACAAGTATATATAATATACCTTATATATAGTTATATATATATGTTTGCTAATTGGACGTGTTTTTTTAATGTTAATGCGTTTGGAGATCTCATCGGCCTTTCGGGATCCTTAAAAGGGGCTGATTCTCCAGTTGATTTTCCGTAGCGGTACTGCTCGGTACATGGACAAGGATACTGATCATGGGCGGCGAACCGGCGGTTCTCAACAGTTGGACTTTCTTTCCCCAATTACCCTCTGGTTATGACTAACATAGCCATGGTATAGATGGCCCATAGAAATAGATGGTTTACCTATCAATAGCATGGTGATTTTCTATGGCTATGTTAGTCATAACCAGAGGGTAACTCCAAATGACACTGCTGTTGGGGCGGAAACCGCCAAGAATTACTTCGAGGACATGAAGTATCCCGGATTGAAAGTATGGAATTGGGGATCATCGAGCACTGTACCCCTGGCTTCGGCCAAACAAACTTGGCGTGACTCCTCGGGCCTAGTCACTTCCTAGGCTCGTCACTGAGTTTAATGCATTGGTTTCTCAAAAAAGGTTCCTGCCACCCCCGGCCAGGTCGTATGGTTTATGTGCACCCAAGGAGCCACAGATGTCTGTCTTCCATAAATCTAAGAGTTAGCCCTCTTACAAACCAATGTATAGGAGAAATCAATCATACATCACCCTTTTGCGGAGACATCACCATTGTCCCTTCTTTTTGGATGGTGACCTCCCTACGTTTCAACGATCTCGTTGCGAGGCAAAACTTTCGGCAGCGACTGCTGGATGCCTATGTCTTAAGCCATGACGGCCATGGACCATTGGGGCGCCCAGTCGGAAGTGGAGTTTTCGGCGTGATTTCGTGGGGAAAAACAGAATGCGACCTTGCCCCTCTCAGAATTCAAGGATTATTGTTGAATTACTAGGATTTTCCACGTGGTATCATTTGAGTATCCTATTTTCATAGAAACTGATACGCAAAGTTGCATCGGGGTTAAAAACTGGTTTCTTGCGGTTCCAGCTGTTGATTTGGATGATTTGGAAACGCTTTCTTAAACCATCTTGGTTTGAAAATCACCACCTGGATTCTGGATATGCAAAACTGTTTGGAAACCCTAAAGCAGCTCCACAAAAGTTAACACCCATGTCAGTACGGCAAATTCGAATCTCATCAATTGCCATGGTTTTGACAACCCGCGAAAATCCCATCGTTTTTGGTCCAGCCTTTTGGTCCAGCCACAGGGTTTTCACGGCTGAGGTCCAAAGTAGTGCCCAAGGACATGGAGACGGACAATGTTTTAAAGCGCCATGTTGTTGGCGTTGGGGCGGTGGTGTTACATGGTGGGGTACCCCATTTCATTGATGGTTCATGAGGCAACCTCTCAGGACCGGAAACGTATTGAAATGGATGAGGACTGGGGGTGTCCCCATTAAACAAGTCCCCATTCAATCAGTATCTCATTGAAGAACACATATACCCCATTCCAGTGTGTGAAGAGACCATTTACAGAAAAAGTCTGTAGGGTGTGCTTTTAACATGGCTCCCTCGAAGATTTTCTTTAAACCATTGAGGCTAGTAATCCCCAAATGATCAACGAACAATGCCCAAATTATTCCCAAATAAAATCACCAGATAATCCCCTAATAGTCCCCAAACATATATATATATATATATTATATAATTATATATATTATGTATATATGTATATATACATATAGATATTGGTAATACACTTGTTGTATCAGTTGTTGTCCCTCATCCCTCAGTTCCCTGCCAGGCCAACTCCGTTATCGGGAACGAGTTCGCAGTCTGTCTCTGTCGTGCGCCATTGGGCTCGAGAAATTGCCTGGTGAACCCCCGCTGGGTGGCCAACCGGTGGTATATGATCTATGGATCACTGCCAATACTATGGAGGTGAACATCCATAATCCCGGTTATTTTGATGCTCACCAGAATTTTAGGCATTTTAGGCTTTTCAGTTTTGACCCATCCCCGACTATCTACATTTAGTATATATACTAACCACATTTAAATATGTGGAGGGCGGGCCAGACCGCGAGGCCCCGGAGGTAGTATGAACTACCAGTTCGTATATTTAAATGTAGTTGCAGTATGTTTAATGAATTGGATTCCGTATGTTTAAATGGCTGGGCGGGCCAAGGAAAACCTTCCCGGAGGTAACCTAAAATACCTGTTCGTATATTTAAAGATCCGGATATTTAAATGTAGTTACCGTATATATATATATACATATATATATATATATATCGGGAGAGAGAAAGAGAGAGAGAGAGAGAGAAAGGAGTCAGATAGGATAGACCCTTCTGTTGGAATCTGCTGAGTTAAGGCAGGCCATCGATGAAGTTTCATCCCACCGCGAATCAAATATGATCAAGTGCCCCTCCTTCATGCAACTGCAACTCAGTTGTAGGCTGTTTTCCCCTGAGTAACATGATTTCAAGTCTGATCTAACTTCCCTTGTCCAGAAACACCCTGGTACAGGCTGCACTGTTTTTGTGGATGGCACGAATCACGCGCGCCTTATGTTTAGATAAGTTGTTTCTCCACAAATAAGACATGCTTTGAAACCGTTTACAATGGCGCAGTGGAACCCCACCCACCGGTCAGGGTATTTGGGAGAGCAGCGATATCTGCGGAAAGGATAGTGACCTTACTGTGACCTCACTGGAATCATGGTTAGGATTCGGGGAATCCTCACAATATAGCCGCACTTTTCAGGTTAGTGATTCACTATAATTTACCCATATACAATATATAGACAGGTAAACATCCATATACCTTTTTTTGTGATGTCCAGCAGGGTTAAAACACAAGGGTGTTCACCCAAGCTCACTGCCCATAAATTGGCGGGCCCACTTTATCCAGCAAGAATTGCCTGTTGTTATCTCCATCCTGGAAAATCCCAACGATGATATTTCTCGATGATGTCGACCTCCAATCTGGCCGCCAAGGCCACGAGTACAGCGATGTGTCATATGAGGAAGAGGCTTCACATGGCGCCGTTCACACCTTGTTGTCGCCGGGATGAATCAAAAGTGAGTTGGTATGCCGATTCAGGGTTTAACCATCTAGTTTGATATGGGATTTAACTGATTCAACCAGGCAACCATGAAACGGACTGGGATGTAAACCAGGGAAATGGAAGTGGCCATAACCTACAGTGAAAGCCCCTTACCACTAATTGTTCATGATTACAAATTGGGGTTTGTTTTCATGTCATAAATTGGGGTTACTTCACTGACTCACAACTTATAACTGATATTTCAGGCACTGTATGGGATGTTGTGAGATTTAAGCACGACATCTTGGGCATTTAAAGCAGTCAAACTGACTTTTGTGCAAGCCAAAACCACTTACATGGTTAAGAACTCATATATGATTGTCTAAAGTGGTTAGTCACTTGGCCACCAACTGGGATAAGCAATCTGATTTAGAGCTGAGCATATTTGAGATGAGGACAACGATATTTGGCGGTCTTGAGTCTTGAGTGGACAATTGTTGAACCCAATCAACAACTACTAAAGTTACTACGACCAATCATCCAGGACTGAAAGTTTCCAAGTTTCCATGCGATTTTCCATTACTTTTCCCATGAAAAAATCCATCCAGTGGCTGTAGGATCCAGCTGCAGGTCCTCAACCAATTGACACAGAAACAAAGTCATCACCGCAGGAAGGCCCAAAGAAATATGGATGAAGTTGGTTTGTAAACCCATCCAACTGTAGATAAGTCAATGAATAAGCCCCAGTTGATCTAGTTATAAGGCATCTGATCATTCGTTTGGGTCCCTTCCTTAAATCCTCCAACTCTGTAGTGTGTGTCGTTTTGGCAAGAGTGGCTTATATCCCAAGTACAAGTACAAGTATAATATATATATATACATGTATACATATGTATAGTTATATATATATATATATATTTATTTACATGTATACACCTATTGTGTATCACATATTTTGTTTGTAGCATTTATTTGTATACATGTATTTTATATGTTGTATGTAAACATAATTATATATACACATATAGATACATGTGCAGTTTATATATATACATATATATATATATACAATGCACATAGAGTCTCTCTCTTTCTCTATATATACATGTATATATATATATATAGCATATTGAATTTATCTATTTGCATATATTTACCCTCCAGTAAATCAACATAGACCTTGCCAGATAGGGGTTGGAAGGGTAGTTTCCAATAGAAATGGTGGCTTTTCAGGGTCGAACAGTGAATTTACCAGAGGGTATATATGTACTTGGATGTGCATCCCAATCAGTAGTTGATAATCCATATACATATACATATATATATATATATACATACATATACATATGCATATATATATATATATATACATATAACCCATATTTCATCCCTTAATTAATAGGGGGATATTCCAGTCTTTTAACGCGTTTTTGACTCGTCTCGCTTCGTGGGTGCAGCGCGGGGCAAGGTGAAGCCACTCATAAACTGAGGCCCTCAGATCTCGAAGGACTGAGCACCGAGGAGGCTCCGCCCTGCGACCGAAGCCCATAGATTCGCCATAAATGATATAGCTGGTGGCGTGTATGCGAAAAAAAAACAACTCCAAATGATGGGTTTATCTGGGATTTGGGATGATACATCTGCCCAGAATGGTATTAGTTTGGGGATCTCGCCAGACGTGATTGTTGGATGTTGGATTGTTAGGATGTGTTGGAACCAACAACCACACATGAACATCGTACACAGATATATATATATATATATATATATATATCTATCTATCTATCTATCTATCTATCTACTGTGTATGTTTTTTTGTTAATATATATATATACATACACATGTATTATCTAAATGGTGTACATTATATAAGTCCATACAGATACACATTGATATACACAGCCAAATTCTTCCATTGTTTTATTGTTGAACACATGTTCCAGAGCCTCAGGCTTTTTTATAATGATTTACAGTAACTGTTAGTTATACATCTATAATGTACATCTATAACTGGTATGATGATAACTAGAGTTATATAGTTGTAACATGTTGTAACCGTGGCTACAGGAGTTGCTCTGCTGGACAATCCCCATTTAGTTCGATATGGCTGTGGGTCAAAAGCCATGAAGTACCCTTAGCGGGCCCCCAAAGAGGTGGGGTTCATACTCATCCCCCTAGAAATGGTATTTGTAGGTACTGTTTGACCCTCCAAGTACGCATTAAAAAACAAGTGTCTTATCCCATGATGTTGGTTTTCAGGGTACGTTTTTAGGGTCAAACGGTATTGTCATAAGATGCCGGTTCCCCGAATGGGGGTTACTGCCACCATCTCCTTGATATCCCACCAGGCAAACACCATCCGAAACCGTCTGCGTTTGCGGCTGGGAGTGATGCCTGGGACAAAACTGGCCCTGTGGCCCAGTGGGCTACTGGAGGTGGGTGACTTTCATGTGGTAAACCTGCCCTTGGGGGATGGTTTATACAGATTTATACAGTATTGGATGGTTTATGAGGGATTGCCAGAAGATCATGAAGTTCCCCCTGTGGTTTTGGTGTTTTCAGTAGACCAGAAATGTGGTTTTGTAGGGATCATGTTTTGTTCATGGAGAATATTTAGAGACCTGAGGTATCCTGAGGTCATTTGTTTGGTGGTGAAAATTCACTTTACTGTCCATCCATTTCTTTTCAGATGACACTAAATTCTCATCAAGACCTTTGGAGCCCGCAAAGGATAGCAAAGTTGACGCCATTGTTTTTTGATTTGTCAGGTTTTAATATGGAGGATATATAGCTATAGTATGTTATAGTTAATGGCTTCATAACCCATTTTAAAACTGATATAGCTATAGTCAATGGATTAATACATGTTAATAAACCAGTTTGAAACTTCCTTCTTTCTGGGCGATTTGAAGCTCAGCTGCTCGCCTGCGTGACACTTGGATTCCGATGCAATCAACTGGGGCAAGAAACACTTGTCAACATTTATGGTATTATCAGTTATAAGACCTACTGTAGCTAATAAATTTTGAAAACTCATAATTATCAACATTTCTGGTATTAGTTAATGGAATTACCATCCTTGGTAAATTTTGATGGTGATTTTCCTGGGATGATGATCCCCCACCGCACAGCTTGGAGCAACCCAGGTCTCTGGGCATGCACTGCATGAGGCGGTTTCGGCCCTTGGACTCACCCGTTCTTTGGCGGAGGATGGAGCGGTGGTGATGGAGGGTGGGAAGATCATCGGATCGAATGGAAAAATCTGCAGGAAACCCATGGAAACGCATGGACATCCAACTTAGTTGGAGGTAAAACCATGATGTCCTCTATTTTGTTTCTCTTAAACCAACCCATAAAATTTTGGTTCAATAGAAAGATCAGATGGGAATGGGTCAAAGATTGTCCACCATGCCACTGGATTATGTTCAATTTTTGGTGCCCACCCAATGGTAGAGATATCTACTTGTGACCTATGCCCAGATCAGCATCAAACATGTTTGGTGTGTGAGACATGTGGAGGCATGTTTAAATAGATTTGTTCCATCCAATAAATGGGAATAAAATTGGATGATGATCCCAATTGACTGCTATTTTTTGGACGGGGTGAAACATGTTGAAAGATGCTGAAACATGTTGAAACCAAAGCCTGATATAATACATATTTTGTATACTATATATATATTGTACATGTATAGAAGGAAGCGTGCATGTTGCCCTGCCCACGCGCCTGCAACTAAGGTTACACGGAGGAAGAGGTGAACGACACTGGGCACCAAAAATATTTGAGCAGTGGCTGCTAAACCAGTGTTGGTTGATGATTGTAGGGTGCTACATATATATTCATATATATATATATATATATATATTATACCAATATTTTTTTTGGGATTACATATGATTTCATATCATAATCCACCATGGAATCATTGTCAACCAGGCTTTTTAGGGATGACAGAGTGTTCTGCACGCTGCTCATTTAGCTGGGTCCTAAGCTGTTGTGGGTTCTGCATGTTTTACGTTGTCAACATCTCAAAGCATATGCTTTCTTTTGGGCCATGGTGGATAGAACTGGATATACGTACATAGTACTATCTAGCAAAGAGACATGGCCGACCAAACCCAAGATATCGGGCTTGGGATTTATATTGTCTCTATATCATGAACACTGATCCAAAATCCAGTAGTTTAGAACATCCCGGTTTCCGTTGAAATATATCCATGAAATTTGCGTAAGCTATCATTTTTTTACAAGCCGGTATTATCACATTGTTACTTATATCCCTTCAATATAGTTAATACCCCGTTAATACCCAATAATTTCATATCATTGTAGTATATCCTGTTATATCCCAATATATCTTAATAGTGCTTTGCTACAGACAACGGCGCCTCCTCGGGGTTGTAGCGGGCTTAGGCTGCGAGCTAAGTGCGAAAGCCGTGATGTTGTTTCATGGGTGTGTTTTCACACCAGCAGTGCTTGCATTGAATTCATATGACGGGACGAATGAAACAAAAATAAAATAAAAAAAACACGTGAAGTGGCCAAAAAAAACATACTTACTCGCAGAACAGTGCACAGTTTGTGCATGACTCAGAACGAGGCTGAGAGCCCAAAAACAAAGGAAAAAAACACAAAAAAAGAAAGAGAGTTGGCTTGCCAACTCGTGCTGGCTGTGCTGGCTGGTGTGGCTGTTGCATCTGATGCCGTGTGCTGATGCTGCTGCTTCTGCCCCAGTCCCCGTTTTTGTCCCGTCTAGTCTCGTCGTTTTCTCGTCCAGTCGGCCTGGAGACCTCCACGGGTACAACGCACTGAATGTGCGCTTGGACAACCACTCTAGCCCGCTTAGGGCTCCCCTTTCTCCGGCCGCGGGGGCCGATGCCATGGTTGCAGCTGGCAGCTGGGGCAACAATAGCTTTGGTGCGCTGTCGAATGTAGCATACACAGCTGCAGCGGTTGGCAGACGCGCGGCTGATAGCACAGAGCATCTTGACGGGGCCTTGGCCTGTGATAGCTGTGAGGTACTCATCACTCAATGGTTATTCTTGGGAGCACTGGCTAGCTGTGGCTGCATTGTTCAAATGTTGTCCTCTCGTGCTAGTGCTGCTGCTCCTCAAAACGCGTCCCAGCTGGTTGTTGCTCCGTTCTCAGTGCTTGGTTTCTCCTGCCTGGTGGTTTCTCTTGCCGGGTCTCCCCGTCGCTTGGCTGTGGGTGGGCTGGGCGGTCTCGGTCTTGTGGTGGTTCTTCGGTCTGTTGCCTTCTCGTCGTGCTGCGGGCCCGTGGATCACTGGTGTGCTTTTGTTCAGCTGGTGGTGGCGCTTTGTCCCTCATTTCTGGCCGTGGGATTGTCCTTACCCTGTGTTGGGTTTGGCTTGGTCCCTGTGGATTACTGGAGGCGCTGGTATGCGTGACTCGTTTGCTTTGCTCCTGTTGGGGTCTTGGTACTGTTTTCCTCGGTACATGCCTTGGTCGTTCTACGATCCTCTGTTGTGCTTGCTGTGGTTTCTGCTGATGGGGTTCTGCGCCTGCTGTTGCCCGGGTGCTGGCTTTTCCCAAACCTCTCTTGCCCCTTCACACCTCATGGTTGAAACGCCTGAGACGAAATCAACGGTGAAACTGGTGTCCTCTGCTAGGCTGGTTGGACATTCCCGCAAACGTGACATTAGAAGAAAGCATTGTGGAACCTTTAGGACCCATGTTTTGCTTTTAAAGGGAAAACGACGGTTGGCCTTTAATCTGGCTCATCAAAGACGCACTTCCAAACGAAGACGGTTCCTTGTCATTGATCAGCATGGAGTGGTACGGCAGATTGTGGCTGTTGATAGGACATTTGTTGTCAAACGAACACGTGTCTACAAACGAAAAACCAAACGGTACAAGAACGACTGTGAGCACTGAGGGTGTTTCTCTCGATCCCCCCAAAATCCCAAAGTTTCTTTTCCCGCTGATAGCTGTCATTCTCAGCGACGCAGAAATTTCTGCAAGGGTCTTAACAATGTTTTTGGTAATTTGCGTGGCCTTTTTACTGGATTATTTTTTTGCAGTGGCGTTGGCGCACTGACAAACTGAATGGTGATCACAAGCGAAGTGTGGACACGGGCGACGCCAACCTGCATGAGTCAGCTCATGTTTTGAGAAAGGAAGGCAAAACTGTGAATGTCAAGTGCAAACATGCATATAGACAAAAAAAGATACAGAGAGTGGCTCAGGGCGACCACATGTCGACTTGTCCTGTGTACTCCACTCTTCTCTCCTCCATGCCTCATCCTGATTCTTCTCCAGCTGACAGCCGTATTTTTTTCCCGCAGCAGAGGATTCTCGAACAGGGTGAAAACTGTTTTTTCGGCAAGTTTACCTCTGGTTTGAGCCGGAAATATTTGCATTGGATTTGTCACACTGATGAATTGAATGGTGGAGCCGGCGGCAGCGCTGCCACTAGGAGAGTTCGTCAGGAAAAAAGGTCCTTGTCCGACACCTTGGGTGAATTCTTGCAGGAATGGATTGAATCAAACCAAGATGGTACCTCTGAAGACATGACTCGAGCTCAGAAGAAATTCAAAGGCAAGGGTTCTCAGGTGTCAATTGGGAATAAGGGTAGAAGTCCGGGAGAGAGTGGGACTTCTCAATCGTATGGCAAAGCTGCTGGAAAAAACCCGGCGGCAAAATCTAAAGGAAAAGGCAAAGCTACAAAGACGGGACACCCCCAAGACAAGTTTCCTCAGGAAAGAGTCGTTGAAGCTGAGGATAAAGCTGAGGACAGAAACTTGGCTCGTCAGCTCATCGATGTGTTAAAACAGTGTCTTAACAAAGGATGCTCTGATGTGCAAGTTGCCACTATACTGTTCTGGGTCACTTGCAAAACCAGGGAAATGAGCACAAAAATCAGGTGACCCAGCCTAAAGCTATCAAAACTGGCAAAGGAATTGGACAGCTTCAAAGTTTTCAGGGAGGACGTATGCACACGGGAGCCACCGGAGTGAGAGAATGTGAGTGGTCCATCAAGCCTTCTTTGATTACTTTTGGTAAGGCCGTTCAGCTCATCAAAGACGACTCCACCAACACACACACACACACAATCTCATTGAAATCCGCAATTCGGATGAATTTCATGAGTTTTGCACAATTTGGAAAGCCTTTGGTAATCCGGGTTCAGTCACCTTGTTGCTTACGGGACAGGCTACGAATCTCAAACATGATGGGATCAAAACCCAGAAAACTATTTTCCGAGGGAAATGGGGTTCTCAGGTGGAACAAGTTGGACTGTTGCGATTGGGAGATGCTGCAAAATGTCCTTGGAATAAAGCCATGACCCAGGTGCCCCGGGAAAAAATCCCTGTGGTCAGCAAATGTACCGTTCGCATCATGGCGCCTGAAGGATACCGGAAAGTGTTTCTTCGCAAGGACGACTCTCCCATGCAAGTCATCAGTGACGTTGCGAGCCAGGCTGAAACACAAGTCTCTCAATTGACTGGAGGCACATGGAGTCACCAGAAATTTGGGAATCGGAAACAATTGGTGGGTCACCTGAGGTTGAACGACACAACCGCCAACAAGGTGGTGGCCACCAGCGGAAAACAAGGAGTTTTTTGCACCAAAATCTCCAAGGATTCTGACACCGCTCCCAAACCCAAAGTGTTTTGGATCACTAAGTTGGCTGATGAAGACCAAGAAACGTATTACAGACGATGTTTGACATTGGGTCAAACGCGTAAGCAACATCTGATCTTGCGCCCTGGAGGCGGTGCGGACATTGGTTTTGTGTGGCAGACCCAGGATCAGGAAATTCACAAGCCCAAGGTATATGATTTTCATGGAGTACCTTTGGGATGGGACAGCTCGGAAATTATGAGCCTCGTCACTGATGTGGGCTGGTCAAATCCTGTTGTTCTGTCTAGAAAACGAAAGGGTCAAGTTTCTTGTTGGAGAATCCGGTCCACCCCCCCGATGGAAAAGAAAGATGAGGGCAGTTGGACTTATTCGGTTGACGATGTTGTGCCTTGGACACTCAATGTTCTTTTGGCACCTCCAAAGGCTGCAAAAGCTGTGTCCTCATGGGTTCAGGCCCCCAGGAGAACCTTTGGGCAGTTTTCGGCTGAAGAGTTCCCTGTTCTTGACAATGCCCAGAAAGCGAAGCCTGGTGAAAAGCAGGACCTCGGCAAAGGTTCTCAAAGCAAGAGTAAAGAAAAAGGGAAAGGAGAGGCTTCTGAACGAGGTCGATCAAGAAGCCCGATGAGAACACAAGGAAAAGACGTGAAGCAAAGAATGAAGATAATGAAAGCAAAGAAGACAGGCAGGGATCTGGGAAAGGCAACGGTGACAAAGCCACTGATGACTGTGTAATGGCCACTCAGTTGGACGACGAAAGTCCAGCGCCTCCGCTTTTGGACCCTGACTCCGCCATGCAGCATCACAACTACAGCTTGATTGATCAGGGTGATTGTGGTGATTGTGCTTTTAGGGCAATCTGTGACAGTATGTGGTGGAATGATGAGCCTGCTGCGGGTGCCACCTTTTCACTAGAAGACGCAAAGAAAAAAGGAGCTTGGTTGAGAGCCCAAACGATCAATCATTTGAGAAAGCACAAGGCTGAATTGTTGCCCTTTTTTTACCAACACTATCGGGGAAAAACTTTTGACGATTGGCGTGTTCAAGCCAGTGAAAGTGAGTACTGGGTGAATGGAATGCTCCTCCAGGGGGTCGCCAACAAATTAGGAGCGGCTCTGATTATTTTCCGAAAGGCTGACAAGGGAAGTTGGCAACGTTTCTGTGTGGCACCAAGATTTAATGCGGCGGGATATGCCTGCGCTGCTCAGGGTGTTGCTCCTATTGTCCTCACATTAGAACAAATGCATTACAAAAGCTTGAGAGTGCCGCGTGGCGCGGAAGTGCCTGATGCATGGCTACGTGAAGGCTGCGATGTGTGGAAATCCAACTTGGAAGGGGGAGGCATTCACAAAGAGCAGACGCATAGCCCTGCCACTTCCAAGGGTACTCCTTCTGTCCATTCCTTGGTCCATGCCTCTGGTCATGGTCTGAATCCTGCCCAGTCGATTTCCTCGCGGTCCGTCCGTACTCCCTCGGTCCATTCCGTCTTTGGTCCTGCTCGTCCTGCGGCGGGACCTGCCGAGTCGTCCTGTGCGCTGCTGCCCCGTCTCCGTCGGTCAGGCCTGCCGTTGCTCGTCGTGCTGCCTCCGTGTCTGCCTTGTCGGATATCACCCCCTCGGTGCATACCATGGTGTGTCGCCCCAGCAAATCCACAGTCGTCAGAGCGCTGGTGCTAAGGAGAAACAGGAGACTGGGAGCAGTTCCCAAAAACGCAAACATGTTGCAGTTGGTCCTGATCACAAAGCGGTCACTGAGCAGAGGGAAAGCTCTCCGGGTCGACTTAGCCAAGGGAGCGTCTCGTCGCATTTGCTTGGAAGTCAGGATTCAGGATGTGAGAAAACGTTTGTACGGCAAGCAAGCCCCGGACTTTGCCTGGGCATCAGTTATCCCTAAATCCCCTTTGGGAGGACAGAAGCCTGCTTCCTCGGCCCAGGATAAACCCAAGAGAAATCCGTATTTCGTTGAAGCTTTAAAATGGACTTGCCCGGTTTGCCATGAAGAGTTGACCGTGAGAGGACATGATAATGGTCTTCAGCAGCGTAAACGACACCTTAAAGTCAAGCACAACCTCATGCCTCACCAGGTGGGGGGAAGTCGAAGTCACAAAGCCAAATTGGGCGCCAAAAAGCGGGCCCACAATGGGGCTGCGTCAGTGGCCATTCAGCGGGCCATCATGAAAAAGAAGCAAGTGGAACATGAACATGACCATGATTTGGTGCATTCTACCACGCAAGGGCTTTTCCCGTATTTCAAAAAAACTTGGTTTTGCAAAAAATGCGTCAAACGTGGTTGCGCACGTGAAATGGCGCAAAAAAAATGCAACATGGATTATTGGGATGCGCATTGTGCCAAGTGGTGGAACAGAATCCCTTCCAATATCAAAGATAAAATTCGGCATATTGCTAACTGGGCTGTTGATTTCCGAGCTGCGCTGGATCAATCTGCAGAAAAATGGGCTCATCTCCCCGCCGCCAAGAAGAATTGGCATGGTGAAGAGAAAATTCAAAGGCAAAAAGCGGAAAGAAAACGGTGGGGACAACGTCATGGATTTCCCGAAAAAGCCTCTGGAACGGGTGGCCGGGCTGCGGCTCGTCATGCGATTACTGAGGTGATTAAGCACTAAGGACGGGCCATGACGGCAAAGCGTCGCGCAGAACTGGCTAGCATGTTTGGCAGTGACAGGCTCAGTCCAGCTGCGCCTGCAACCTGTGCCAGGATGGAGACGTGGAGCCTAATCCGGGTCCGCATTTGGGGAAAAGACGTCCTAGATGGGATTCAAAAGAACTTAAAATCTGGCAGGTGAACTTGGATTCTTGGAAACTCAGGGGTTGGGATTTACTCAGGGAAGCTGAAGATCAAAGTGTCGACATTATTTGTGCTCAAGAACTCAAATTGCGTAAGCATGAAGGGATTAGTCTCGCTCATCATTTGAAAAATTGGCAATTTTTCTACATTGAAGAAGCCCAGATCAATGAAAGACATGGTCCCGAAGGTGGTTGTGGTATCTTTGTTCATAAGACTGTCCCTGCTGTCCGTGCTCAAAGTTTTCACAACTCTCAAGGTCAATGGATTCGAGTCACTGGCCCAGGCATCCATTTGATCAATGTTTACCGGCGTCCGTTGTCACAGCCAGGACCAGAGGAACAATTTGATCGCTCTTTGTGCGAAGAAGTGATTGGGTTAGGTCAATGTCCGGTTCTTATTTTGGGGGATTTTAATCGTGAACCGCTCACCTTTTTACCCTTCCAGCCCATTCCTCAGTTGCAGCTTTTTTGTGTCATGGATAATGCTGGCACTCCCGACGCGCCTATTTGGGTTCCTGCTGCAACCAGATGGGAGGGCAACCGGTGCGTGGACTGGGGAGCGGGTAGACATGTTCAATGCCATGCGGAATTCAGTGAAGACAAATGGGCTGACCACAAGTTGATTTCTTGGACGGGAAATTACCGGAGATTGTCACCCAAACCGGACCTTACCAGACCGCCCGAAGTCACTGAAGAGGCCTGGGAAGAAGCTTTGGAAAAAGAATGGCTCTCCATGAGCCTGAACATCCCAAACAAACCCACTTGGGCACAGCTTTGTCAGGCGGCAGAAGAGGTCTGTGCTGCGGCTTTGCTTTCTTTAGGCATTCAGCGCCGTCAACCCACCAACTCTTCAAAAGCTCAACCGGCAAAGGTGGAACAAGTGGTGCGTCATCACAGGTTTTCTCAACAGGAAGAAGAATCCATCCGAATCAAACGACTTCCTCGTCTGTGGCGCAGGGTGATGGCTTGGAAGAAAGGAGACCGCGCTAGGAATTTGGTGCGCCACATTAACAGGGAAACTCGAGTTTTGGGTATCCAGGGCGTTTTACTTCAACTGGAGGATGCTGATAATCTTTTGGATTCCATTGAAGAGTGTTTGCTTCATGACATGGATGAGCTTAAACTGAAACATATTTCTTGTTGGAAAAGCAATCTCCAGCAACGTGAAAAAGATGGGTGGAAGTATCTTGCTCGCACCAAACTTTTGGCACCGGTCAACTATTTGAAGCACGACGATGGCGCTATTTTAACGGGCCAACCCTTGTTTTCCCATATTGAAGGTTTTTGGAGAAACATCTGGCCTCAGCAATCTCAGACGTTGGCTTCTCTGGCTAACCCGCTTTGTCAGGCGCAAACCTCGCCAAGTCCTGACTTGTCGCCGATCCAATGTATCCATATCAAAGCTGCTGCAAAAGATAGGAGGGGCAAGGCTGCGGGCCCGGATAGTTGGAAAAATGAAGAGATCCAACACTTGCCCTTAGGCCTGCTGGACTTATTTGGAGTCTGGTCTTCTGACATTGAAGCTGATGAATGCGCTGAATGGCCCAGGTCTCTGTGCCAGTGGAAACAGATAATGCTGCCCAAAAACAACCTTCCCAAAGGTTTTGGTGATTTCCGTCCCATTGCGGTGGGGTCGGCTTTTTATCGCCTCTGGTCGGGGATCCGCACCAAGGAATTGGCACCATGGATTCAAGGCATTGTGGGGGATGAAGCCCATGGGGGGATAAAAAAGAGAAGTCCGGCGACTGCTTTGCTGCAACCTTTGGCTGAATTACAAAAAACACAAATGCAGGATTCCTCTCGGATACGTCACCCTGATCCTCCTGCCATTCGGTATGTGGGTGCTGCTGATCTTAGTAAGGCCTATGACCGGCTCCATGCTGAACTGGCAGCAGCTTCTCTCATCCGTTTAGGGTGGCCGCGGTGTCTGGTGGCCAGATGGAAAAAAGCTTGGATCTCCCAAGCCAGGTTCTTGCAGTGTGGTTTCCAAATTTCCCAACGGGAGGTTTCCCACATCTCATGTCTACCGCAGGGAGACCCTGCCAGTCCCAGCGGGCTTTTGGGGCCGCTGTTTGAATCCATGTGTCGAATTCGGAAAAAGTTTGAGAAACCGAAACATGGCAGAACTTTGTATCGTATTTTCATTGATGACCGTAGCTGGTTTTGTTCTGAAGTTCGTACTACTGTCGCTGTGGCCACAGCATGGAAAAAAGAAGTGGCTCAACTCAGTTTGGCTGAAAACCAGGGGAAAAACGATTTTGCGGCTTTTGGAGGTATCAAGCATCGTCATCTTTTGAACCGTTGCTTGGAACGATCTGGAGTTGCGGCTCGATGTCTCATGTCCCCAAAGATTTTGGGTACCAGGTTGGAAACCAACAGACGGTTCCACAGCCCTGAACAGGAGGAGTTGGAACGTTTCACAAAGGCCAAATCCTTGACTCAAACGATTGCTCGCATGCCAGGTACGTCAGCTCAGAAGTTGTGCTGGGTCAAGGGTGCCGTCATCAATTTATACTGCACCCAAGTCCTTTCCAAGTTACCGGCTCTTAAGCAAATTGACAAACTGCAGTCTCAGATTAATCAGGCTTTGACCTCGGTTGGGCATGGTACTGCCGGGCCTCTCCTCTCCCTTTTTTGGGGTCATACTGCTTGTGTCAAATTCATGTCGGGTTGGAAAACAACTCAAATGATGCTACATCGCTGGTCCGATTCCACGTTCCGACACGGGTGGTCTGCTCGGAGGACTCATGGCCCTCTCTTGTTGGCCAGGCGTTGGCTGGCCAGGCATCAATGGGAGGAATTGGGCCCGTGGGTTTGGGTTCACAAAATCACCGGTGACGTGACGTGTTGGCTCCTCCTGGGGCTCTGATCCCTCGGAGGCCTTACCAAAATGCCATGTCCAAGGTGTATCGGTTGTTTGCCAATAACTTTGAGGAAATCAGCCATGTGCTGCGGGTGGCTTGGAGAGCGATTCGCTGGGAGCAATATCTTCAACAAAACCACAGAGGTGAGGTTCTTGCCTCGCTTCATTGGTTTGATGTCCAAGAATCCTTTTTGAAGACCAGAAACATTCTCAGTTCTTTTGAACCGCATGTCAGACCACATGTTATGGCCGTCATTGTGGCTCATGTGGTGTCCCGTGCGTACTGGGGGAAAATGGAACAAGGTGGGGTACCTGCTTTTTGTTCCTTTTGCAATCAATCCCATGTTCCCGATTTCACTCACATCATGTGGACGTGCATGGGCTTTAACACGGATCGTCCAATGTGTCCTGAGGCACTGGTGCAACGCACCTTGGGTTGGTGTGACCCAAACTTGTCAACTGAGGAAAATCGTCGTGTGCTCCGGCACATGGCGCGTGTCCGCGCTGAGGTGGTGGCAGCACGATGGGCACCTGCTGAGACAACTGCGCGCTAGTGGCGCGCCTCCGCGAGCAGCAAGCGCTTGCACCGCTACTGCTCTTGCCAACGCTCTACTACTACTTAATAGTGCTTGGTTGGACATTTTCCATGTTTGGTGAATACCCGATTTTTGAACGAACCAGCGTATGGGAGATGGGGTCCCCAATGGGTCATCAAATCTTCAAATAAACCATTATAGTATTACAGTATAAACCCTTTTAATAGTAGAACATCGTCAGCACATATAAGTTTGCTCATGCAATTAATACCCACTAGATGTATCCCACTATATCCTCATGTTGGTTCATTGTATATATACTAAGTGTGTTGGTGAACACCACCTGTTTCCTGAAGATTCCAGTTCTACCAGAATATACCACCATGATATCCCTGTTAGACCCTGAACATAACCCATGTTTAGTGGAAACCAATCTTCCAACCCCTATCTACTAGGGTCTATGTTAATTTACTGGAATGTATATTTCACATGGGGTATTGTTTATCGGTGTAACTGCCATGGCCATGTTATCAACTGGAATTGCCACCCCCAAGTCCGACTGTTTTGTATCCCTTCCTTTGTTTGCTAAATCACCGTTGATAGACATGTGTATTGCAGGTGGTTTTCCACAATGATATTATGTATATATATATATATATATTATTTAATATACAATATAATACAATATAATATACAATATAATACAATATAATATACAATATAATATAATATAATATATAATATTATAATATAATTTATTATAATATAACATAATGTAACATAATACAACACAATATAATATAATATAATATACAATATAATATAATATACAATATAATATTATATACAATATAATATTATATAACATAACATAATATATTATAATTTAATTTATTATAGTATAATATGATGTATATAATATAAAATGATATAAAATGATTTAATACAGTATAATCTAATATAATATAATATAATATCATATAATATACTATAATATAGTATAATATAATATAATTTAATTTAATATATATATATATATATATATATAAATATCACCATATATACATATCAACACATCCATTGGTTAATCATCGACAAAGCCATTTCACCAGTTGTAAATTGGAAGTGTTGGTTTTGGGGGTTCCAACAAAAATTTTCGTGCATTTGTGATTCATGGAAATATACGTCCCATATCACATAGATTTCCAATGGATTCCAATCCAATTATATACATAGATAATGGATTCCAATCACATAGATTCCAATATTCATAGATACTCCCATTATATCCCCAATGGCAAATGGATTCCAATCTGCCTTAGGAACTCGTGAATCGCCTGGCAGATTTCGTGGGTTTGCGTTTCAGAAACGAAAAGGAACACGGTGGTCGCCCGCTTCTCGGTTCACGCTGGGCCGGGTGCTTCCCCTAAAAATTGGAAGTTGGATTTAGCCATAAATTGTGTTTCTAAATGTATGTGTATTGTGTAGATATATATATATATATACATATTTATTTTTATTTATTTATACACACATGCGTAGCTGTTTACATGGATATATGCTGTGTGTCTGTGATAGTTCAAGTTTCACGAGGATTTCTAGCACTCCCGCCGGATACGAAGAGACACAGAGTGGATGATCATACAGGAATGTACATAGATGCACTGTATCTAGTGTGTATGAATAGATACAACATATCACATTATGTATATAGACAAAATACATTGAGTGTATGAACAGATGCATGCAGTTTTCATTTATATATGTATATATGCATATATTATCATATATTCTGGTTCAAATATGATTTCTGTATTGCTATGTTCAATCAAGACATACACACAGAGATTCACCCCCGATTAGACCAATATATGTCAACACTTGGTACCAGTAGGAGAACCCAAGACTCTATTGTTCCGTTAATTTTCCTATGCTCATGCATATGTTGTGTTTCATTCTTCAATGGTGTTGTTTCGAATCAGCCCCACATTTTTTTCAAAAACCTTTTGTGATGTCCTGAAGACTAGACAGTTCATTGGTGGTTTCAAGTTGTAGCTTCTGTTTGCTGTTGAAACGGTTTCAAAACTCTCAACACATCCCGCCGAAATGATAAAGCCAAAGAGCTACGAAGCCAGAGTTTTCCAATTGATAGTTGGTGGTAATATCAAGTAATTAGACTATTACTGGTACTGAATAGTTAGAACATAATGAACAATAGTTTTTAAATACTATTCTAGTGATTTTCCATGAATTTAACCAGCCCAAAAATGGATGTTTTCCCGACTTCGCCAGTGAGGACCATCATCGGCAACATCTTTGGTGCTGCAGCCGAGGCAAAGAAACCTCTAGGCCCCGGGAGAAGGTGGGTGGCTTTCCAGTGGCTCCCATCCCTGCCATCCGCTCCAACGGCCCGAATAAAAAGATCGATCTGAAAGCCCACAGATTTTTGCTTCACGCCATGGGGACACAGTAGATGTTACGGACGGAATATTCAGACACCTATTTGAGACATTTTGAGATGGGGGTTGTTTTTATATCAAGAGGACGGGATTTTGGGTGTGGTACCTCAAAACGCGGGGATATAGCTATATCTTGTATGGCTATGTATGGCTAGTTGAATAGGGAATATGATGATAAACCATTGTTCTTGTTTCTGGGGGTGGACGTGCTCTATTTTCACACATGCATATTGCTATGGTTTTACGCAATCAGTGAAGCTTCGATGGCTCGACATTATTTGATATGTATATATATATACATACATATACATATGCATGCAATGCAATGCAATGCAATGCAATGCAATGTAATAGATGTATATATATATACATATATATAATGCATGATATGCATGCAATGTTATGTACTGTAATGTTTTTCAATCGAAATGTCACACGGAACGGTATGCCAGGGTATGCTATATTGTGGTGTGCATGTATGTACCCCTCCTTTTGCCACCATGTGAACTTGTTGTTTGTTCCGGCAGAAAGTGGTGTGTCCTCCCCTCCTCCTCCTCCTCATCATCATCATCATCATCGTAATCATAATCATAATTATTGATCATGAAAGACATCAACAATATCAACAACATCAGCAACAACAACAACATTGTCCAGCTTCCATCACTATCACGTGTCAAGGCTGCTCAAACCCACTTGAAGTACATGGGTAGGAATGTGGGCCATGCTAGCTCTTTATACATAGTAATCTATAGATACATATATTATATTGATATTAATTTACATGAATATATATATACACATATATACACAATAGTAATCGTTATATATATCCCAACAGTTATAGACAATAGTAATAGTTATACATATATATATATACACACTATATATATATATATATATCTGTAGCCAGTTCCCCGGATATATCTCCCTGTGAGGCTCTGCCATTTGGGAATGGCCTGAGGGCGAAACCCCTGGGCGTGGAGCGCTCAGGAGTACCAGGAGACCGCGCGCACTTCCGACCCCAGCAATCGGATTGGATGGGTGACCGGCCACCACGAATTCGATGGTTCACCTTAAGTTGTTTAATATTTATATATATATAACATATATATATATAACATTTAATATTAAACATAAAATATAATATAGTCTAATATATATATATATAAGTAACATATAATATAATCTATAACATATAACGTAATCTAATATGTATATATCTATATATATTATATGTTTTTTAAACACAATATTACACATGTATGTATACCTGGATCTTCCTGGGCACTCATTTCTGCCCTTGTTAAAAAACACTAGAGTTCTTGACATTCTTGCGGACAAAAATCGCCGTTCCTCAAAATGAATGCCGTTTCCTAGTGAGAAATTATCAGCCCACGTTGTCTGGCATTCTCGCATTGGTCCGGTATTTTTCGCCGTTTGGTCGGGCATTTTCGCAACTGCAAAACGGGTTTGGCATGAAGATATCAGAAGAAACTCTGGTCTGCCCAATAAGGTCGTTCTTGGGCAAAAGACAGAAATTAAGCACCCTTTCGAAGAGGCAGGTACATGTATAACTGTATAACTGTATAAACATCCTATTAATGAAAGTAAATCCCATTGTGTCTGATCTTTTAGATAAATCCCATATCTTGGGTAGATTCCCATCACATCCGCACTGACCCCATATATATTTCCAGCAGCCATATGGTACAGTAGTTGAGACCTCTGGTGACGACTGGGGATCCTCCATGGCCACCATCCCATCTTCAGGTGACTGCTGATGAAAAATCCGCCCATCCCATGGTTGAAATATGTTGAAATTGCCGGCACACAGCTTTTTTGCCATTGAAAAAACACCGTCAGGACCACCTTCAAGTTGGTACATCAACAGGCCAGTTCCAGCTACAACGTGGTCCCAGCCGAGGCCGCGGAGCAGCGGAGGGGGTGCTTGGCGAAAGCCGCTGGAGGAGACTTTTTAACAGGGCAACCATGCAATTACAAAACCCAAAAATTGGGAGATAGACCCTACAAGTATGGTGACCCTACAACCGTGGTTATGTATAAATATATATATATATAATATATATAATATAATATAATATAATATCATGTAATGCAATGTAAAATATAATATAATCTAATCTAATGTAATATAATATAATATAATATAATATAATACGATATAATATGGTATGATAAAATGTAATGTAAGATTTAATATAATATAACATAATATAATATAATATAATATATAATACAATATAATATAATATAATATGATATAATTTAATTTAATATAATATAGTATAATATATTATGATAAAATGTCATGTGAAATATAATAGAATATAATATAACTTAATTTATAATATAGTATAATAATATTTAATATAGTATAATATAATTTAATATAATATAATATAGTATAATATAATATAATATATTATAATATAATATAATATAATAATGTAATGTAATATATAATATACTATGATATAATAATGTAATGTAAAATATACTTTAATATAATATAGTTTAATTTAATATAATATATATATATATATATATATATCGACTTCTAGCTGGAACTGCAGCCTCGAGTACTTCCCAGTAAACCATCCATAGAAAGACCCAGATCCCAAAGGATATGTGATTCGGAATTACCGAACTTTATTTTTGTGATGGGTGGGCCATATGATATCCATGTATGATACATGTTCTTGCGTGTGAGGTCATGTCGATGTGAGGATGGGTTGTCATTGATTTGTTTGTTGGCCATTGAGCCAGTGAGCCAGGACTCTTGGACGTGACATTTTGACTGCCTTGATTCTTTCACTGCCTTGCAACGTTTGGGTAACACGTATCCAGCTATTCTTTGAAGTTCAATATCCAAATTTGGATTGGGTTTTACAACAATATTCATGGATTGGGTTCCAATATGTATATATATATACAACCATATATATATACACTATATGTGACTATATGTACATATATATATTTATATATACACGTGATTATATAATTCAAAGATTTGTATTATCCATTGCTTCCAATTCTGGGACTGGTGAACTGCAGGGAGGCTCCACCCGACTTTACCCAGGTCTTGATTGAAGTCTTCCTCGCCCGGGATGGAGAAATCCACAAAAAGATCTTTGGAGCTCAAGTGGCGCAGCTTCTGAAGCTGCAGACAGTGGCCCTTTAAATACCATAAGTTTGTGGAGAAAAAGCAAACATTTATGATCATTTATGGCATGTATCAGCCGATTTATAACCATTTATATATAAATGCAATTTATATTTATAATTTAACCATGTATTACCATCATTTATAACCATTTATGGCATTTATATATACTTAAGGTACAGTAAAGGGCTTCGACTCCAGGTGGAAACTCTGACCTGGTGAAGTTGTGGTAAGCGTTGAGGGATGCCGATATCTGTGGTGGCAATGTGGGTGGCCCAATGTCACCACAGATGGGAAATCTAAGACTCGAGACTCATCCCACATGGCCTTATTAAAATCATCCAGTTGTCAGGTTGGCAAAGGCTTATTCCATGTTATTCCATATAGATTCAACCAAATAAGGTTTCAAAGGTTTCATATCTTTAATCACATGGCTCCATCTCATTACTGGTGCTAAACGCTCGAATTTTAACGGGACTCCTCTGACTCACCTCGAGAACAACAGCTGTGGAAACGATGAGTAAAATCCCATTGGAATTGGGGATACTCAACGGATAAACATTAAAAAACAAGTCAACATTGATCCACGGAGAAGTCCAGGTTTAAGGCGATGCGGGAAATCTTGATGGCTAGCGATACCAATCGCTTCTTGGCGCAACGCGCTGTCCGCGCGCTGTCGTGTATACTGAGTCCTGGTGGAGGTGACAGGTAAGTGTCAGTCGGATTGCCACCTGTGATTTTCCGAAATCCTGCACCAGGCAGGGTAACTTTGGGACTATGAATGGTAAATCTCATGGGATTATAAGGGGACAGAACATCTACTAACTGGTGCAGGACTTCTTCCATCGGTCCACATGTGCATCACGATCGCAGCCATTTATCTCATTTCCTTTGTCGTTTGATTATTCTAGAGATTTCAGTTAACAGTGTTGATGTCGTGCATGCTGCGCGTCTGCTGGATGCCCTCTCCCCACCATTTTCTAGTAATTGCTGTGTTTCTCAGAACTCATCGGCATTGTCCCATCCATCATGTTTGTTGGATGCGCTACAACATAAGCGTCATTTTGCTGGGTTGTGCTACCAAGATTTTCCAATCATTATATATTGGATAGATATGGGTAAAAAATGGCGTATACCTCCAAATGGCATCGAATTGTTTGTGAGGAGAAACATTCTATGTCCATGAATTGCATCCCCATTACATCCACATGTTTTCCTAATCATTGCTGCCTTCATCCCCATATATCCCATGATATGATCATTCTTAGACGACGTGTTTGGTGCCCATAAAATGGTGTAAAGCACCCCATAACTTTAGTATGTTAACCTTTTTTGTGGTATTTGGAGGGCCTAGGTATTGTTATTATCATTTTACAATATTTTACATATCTTTATATCCCGGCCCTATTAGATTGTTAGAAGTTCATTATATATATATACATTATATATTATACTTTATTTATTTATTTATTTATAAATATCTCTATTTGGTAATTATCACTGCATATCTCTTTATATGATTTTGTATCCCTATTAGAGTTGATCACTATAGATTGCCGAGAGCCAAGGACTAGTGGCCGAGAGCCTTGGCGTTAGAGGCGGTGGTTGAGCAATACAAAGAATCAGAAATTGGGATACCTGAAATGTAGCTTGCAGTACATTCACATAGACCCTGCCATTCATCGGGGTTGGAAGATTAGTGTCCACTAAAACATGCTATTTTCAGGGTCTATGTTAATGTACCAGAGGGTAATTTTCATGTAATATGGCTACATTGTAATCATGACAATGTCCATTGCAAGATTTCATTAGACACATATAGAAACATATAGAAACTATTGAAATACGATGGGGATACAGTGGGATATTCATGGAATCTGAATGGGATCTCGAGGTTTTTGATGGATTTTCCAGAGCCACGTTTGAGCTACCAGAGTGTAATCCATTGAATTTACAAATCCGGATTGGATAGTCAATCAACTGAAATCACTTGAATTTATGATATTTATCGTTCGGTGTGGTCCTTTTTTAGATATTCAACTGGTTTTCTGATTAGCCAAAAGTTGGGGAGCTCAAGATGGTCCCAAGATGGTCCCTCTTGATCGCAAAGGAGCTAGATTGTCACAGAGCATCACTTTCCACATACGAAAATATCACAGTTATAGCCCTTTTCACAGTTGTAGCTGGCTGAAAAAAACCTGATTTATGTGACCTATATGTTTCACACTTATTGCATCTTATTTCATGTCACGGCAGCCATAACTGGCTTAGGGCCATGACCGCTTTATCCTCCAGTAAACTTAGATATGGCTTATTTTCCATAGCAAAGGTGACTGCTGCAGCTTCGATCTTCTCCATCACCGGCGGCCTGAGGTTGACTTTTGTGCGCATTAATGACTTAGCAGCTCCTCCGGAGCCTACGCATCCGCTTATGTGCGCGAAAGTGAGGGGTGGGTGGAAGATTTCCGGTTGCATGGCGGTTCCCAACCATTCCCTTAAATGTTTGTTTGTAAGTTTCTTGGGGGTAATGATATTTTGTACATAACCATAAGTTAGAATTTAGCCGGGGAGCGTGAATCAACCATTGGAGTCAGGATTTGAATGGTTTTTTCGTGGATCTAACCCAATTCATGGGAATATCATCAGGATATCATTGGATAGAAAATTGGATGATGATATAAGAATCTGATGATGTGAAACCAGCAAAAAAAAAGTTACGGTAATTCTGAATCGCTGAATCGCCAGAATATCCTGTTTGAGGGACATAATTACTCACTCCGTGTTAATGACAAAACCAGTAAATTCTGAAACTCAACCTGCACTGCCACTGCAAATATGTTTCAGTGAAATATTTGATGTGTGCACACTCCATTTGCACTGCTTCGTCGCTGGTTTGGCCCCACAATGTGCCAAGACATCGGCCGCAGGTACATCGAGCCAGTGGTGGCCATTCTGATCGTTCTCAATGGTGTGATGATTGGGTTCCAAACCGAGACTTGAAGGTGATTTTGACATATGGAGGTTTTCTGAAATGTGGGTACCCCCAAATCATCCATGTTAGATTGGGATGTTCCATGAAATAAACCATCCAGCTATTGGGGTATCCCATTTATGGAAACCCCATATGTTTGAAATACGCCTCCATGCAATCACCCCCAATGCCACCATTCCACTTCACCACGGAGATTGAAGAAGTGTGTTCTCGTGGCAAAAACAAAAATGATGATGATGAGACGAACGTTTAAAGACGTTTAAGGTGCTTGCTGGTTTGTTCTCTCAAATCGGAAACAACAACGGCAGACGTGGAAACGTAGTGTATTACAGTTATGGCCCTTTACCAGTTATATACAAGTCAGTGAAATAACATGAAATCACCCCATTGTCTGAAATTTATAACCCCATAGAAATGTCCGTGTATGACCATTTGGTATTTCGGGCTTCAACTGTTTGGAATGTTGTAAAGATAAGCCTTGTTTGGATGCACAACGTTTCTCTCTGAATCCCTTGGATGCTCAAAAAGAGCACCAGTTGCCCCTAATTCGAAACACAAAACGAAAATGGACTAGAATGGCTAGCTGGGAAGTCCCCAATAAATGGGTATATGAGATGTTTAACTGGAAAATCATCGGGTCATTCCTTTCCAGAGAGCCATGTTTGACGCCGGAGGGTAGGCAAATACTTTGATGCTATCATGATGTTCTTGGACAGTGCAATGAATCACTTCTTAATGTGTGTTTCCACCAGATTTTTTTTTACAGTGATACAGTGGTGTCCATTCAAGGTGGTGAACACAATGAGTTTGAAGTTGGCGTGTAAACCGTTTAACATCATTTGACCACAGTTATACCATGTAGCCCTCTGTAAACGCTGCCATCCAGAAGACCAAACCATCAAAGCAATTTAAACCCTGCGCTCAGGATCCCGCCTTTGAGGACTGGACGGGATTCTTCTACATCGAAACGGTGCCTTGATGCGGAACAAAGAGATCTGGGGTTGTTTGAAAAAAATGAAAAGTTGGGGGAAACTCATGGAAATTATTGGGTTGATCATGTGTTTCCTCATGATTTGATGGCTATCACTGGGGGAATACAGCATTTTCAGACACAGAGATCTGGATAAACATGTTTCACTAGATGATTTTTGTCGTGGTGCTGTTCCGCAAAAAAACAACTCTATTCTAGGCGCCTGTTTGTGGATTTCTATTCGAGATCAATTCCTAGACTATGGGGGGGTTGTCCCCAGATTGAGCGAGGACATGACCTCAACCACGATCCAAACCTTTGAAAGCCGGTGCAGTTGGGGTTCTCAATGGACATAACTTACACAACTTATACTTGCATAACCATGGGACTGACCCTTTGGAAATCAAACATAGCAATGCAAAATCCCAAAACCAACGAACTAATGTGGGAGATGTTCCAGCCATGTTTGATGACACCTATGCCCTAAGAAGTTGGGAAACTGCACCCTCAAAGTAAGATTGATGTGTGAGAATTTTTGCAAACCCACTGTGTCAAAAAAATGTTATACATATAGAATTGGGTATCCGGTAGTTTCTATATTATACACCAAAATATCTCCACTTATAAATAGTTTATTTCTTTGGCTTAAAGAATACCCCAGTGGAAATATGGAGGATGACCAGTTACATTACATGTGGTTAAAGTGTATATGGATAAGCCTCCAGTAAACTGATTTAGACCCTAGACATAGATGAAATTAAACAAAAACAAAAACAATGACGGCGTTACATAGATATACCTAGAAGATCCTGAGGCAGAAAATCAATACCTCCAACACTCGAGTCAGAAATTTCCGACCCAGGTCAGAATTTATGACTCTGAAAAATGAAAAATGACTCCCAATGGGGCACAAATGGCTGAGGGACATGTTGACATGTCTGGGTGGCAACAGCGGTCGTGCGAATATGGTCCGCGTTTGGTTTAGGGCAGTGTGCAACCTTAAATGCAGAGAATGATTGGCTTTCCAATACGGCACACAGAAGAAGAATTGTCATCAGGTTGCACATTTGACCGTTGGTTCTCATCGGGGCCTATTCTCATGCTGGGCCCGTGGTAATGATGCTCTTGCGAACTGTGAACTTCAATCACTGCGGGACTTTGGTTTCAACTTGGCTCGATCATTCCGGAGAACAAGCCGCCAGCGTTCTACTGCAAGCGCCTTATCTCGTCAGAAAGATTTGCCACCTGAAAACGTTGCGAGTGTATGTGTGTTGATTTGATCCAGGCAGCCTTGGGATAGCTCTGACAGATTTGCGAACTGGAACCAGTCCTTGGGGCAGACCCAGGAAGTTACACCGCAAACCCGAGAAGTTGCGCCGCAGCCATTTTTCTATATTCTGCCATTAAAAACAAGATTTTGAACGCTGATCAAGCCCCTCCTCTGCCGGATGGAATGCCAGAATAGATGCCAGAGAGAATGGCAAAAACATATTTGTCAGATAGAATGCCAGATAGAATGTCAAAATATGTGTTGGATAGCATAACAGACAGATAGAATGTCATAAAATGCCAGATAGTATGTCAGAACATATGTCAGATAGAATGCCAGAGAGACTGCCAGAATATATATGTCAGATAGACTGCTAGATAGAATGGAAGAGAGAATGTCAGAAAATATTCCAGATACTGTAGAACGCCAGCTAGATTGTCAGAATATATGTCAGATAGAATGCCAGACAGAATTTGAGAATATATGTTAGATAGAATGCCAGATTGAATGTCAGAAAATATGTCGGAAAATATATGTGATAGAATGTCAAAATATAAATGAGATATATCATGTCAGATGATGTGCCAAAACCTATGTTTGAATACGTCAGAATTATGCAAGGGTGGGGACCAGTCAAAGTACAGTATGTTTGTAATACATATATATATATGCACACACCCTGACACACCCTACAAGTCGCAGATAGTCGAAGGCTATGGTTCCAATAGTCCTTACAAACAACTGTTGTTTGTCACTTCTAGATCCTCCTGGTGGTCCAGCAGCGCAAGCCTCCGGAAACTAAGGTCCACAGACATAGTGGTGGATGATGGTATCTTTATAATGTATACAATTATGTTTACGTTGATATTTATTTATTTATTCACAAATATACATGAGATGGTGTGGATAGAGATTCCCAAATCGTCCCTGATTTGGCATACAATGTCGATGCTTGATTTGAACAACAAACTAGTACAGCGGAAGCAAAAACTGCGTATAGAATCCTGGAGGTGACGAAAGAAAGGAACATGTAAAAAAACGTGTGGTTCCAGCGTGGAACGCAGATTTTTTTGAGGTGGAACTGTGGAAAAAATATTTTCTGGCGTGGTCCCAGCGTGGTCCCCACACCGCAATAAATCAACTAATGTATTGTTGAACCAAACAATCGCCCAGTACATTGTTGATATAAATCTAGTATATACCCAATACACCAAACAAACTAAGGTCGAACCGGCAAGCCCATAAGCGTGGATGATAAAACGCGATGGTGTGAGGCCTTTTTCTAGAAAAAAATAATTGTGTGCTGCGCCTGATTTCAGCTAAGCTCAGCCAAGACAGGGAACACGGGGTCCAGGGTAGTCCAGCATGACCACACAGCCATGGTACAAAAAATGGTTCCTTAGGTATATATTTACAGATTATTTACATGTGGTTACATATCCTCTGGTTATCAAACATGGCAATTCAAATTCCCGAAATTCTGGAAGTTCATGAGGGGATGGTGCATGGCTATATTGGATTGCCGTATACCAGAAAATATATAGTGAATACTGCATGAGCCTTCCATGAATATTATTTCTATTCCCATTATATACCCATTTTATCACTGGGAAATTCAGGTCACAAGAGTGAAGGAACGGTACTGTATGAGGCAATATTTTCTGTGAAAATTACTTTACATAGCCTTTACATAGGCCTTAAATATGGTAGGTACTGCAATTTATAAAGGTCATTCAAAGGGTCACTGACCATACCACCATTTTTTCGAAGGTAAAATCCACCAAGCACAGGCGATGTTCTCCTTTCTGCTGCTGGAGATCGCTCTGCGGATGCATTTGTTGAGCTTCAGCGGCAGGGATTTGTTTGATTTGCTTGGGGGATGATGCGTTGGGAAAAATTGGGGTGCCTAGTGTTTAAACAAATATTTTTATTACACATATGATATATTAATATATATTATATTTATATATATATACACCTAATTGACACATCAGCAGTGGACACAGGACTATTGAGAGGATACCCTGGACTGTCCATGGGATTAAAATATACATATATATATATATTTGAAAGAGCCACCAATATGGAAAATATTGATAAGTAAACTAGTAAATACGGAAGTGGGGACGTAATAGGGTTTTAGCCCAGTGGGCTAGCGAAGTTGGCACAGAAAACTCCACCTTGCAGAGACGGACGCGGCGGATTCCACCAACAAGGGAAGCTTGGGATATGTGGTGATTAATCATCAACAATCTATAATAATCGGGCCTGGGCTGAAATCTGGGTTTTAATCCGGGGGATTGCGGGGGAGAAGGCAGGTCTTCCACATGGGAGTAAAGGATGATGCAATTATGCAACATCTGCTGTTCAACTAGTTTATTTCCTCGTGCAGTCAGTCCGTGACAGTAATTGGACATATATATATAGGGGTTGAGGGAAATGATTAAATTCTGATTTCTTAAATCGTTTTTTGTCCCTGAAGTCCATGTACTTCTAAAAGTGAGCGCGCACCCGGATCTCGCCAAAATAATTGCACTGCAGGAAGCGTTTGCATCAACGTACCGTAGCTGATTTTGAAATCCCTGTGCAACCCTCTCGCCACTTTGTGCATGTTGAGCCGCTCTTGTTGTGGCGCGGTGTTTGTTTTGATATCGCTCCTGCGACCCTTTTGCCACCCTGAGCATGTTGAATTGCTCTCGTTGTGGTGCGGTGCTTATTTTGTCAGAGATCTTGGCAAAGCGATCTTACAACCGTCCCATAGCGCGCTCTTAGGCAACAACGGGCAGCAACCGCCGCAACGAACACAACAACAACGACAGCAGCAACAACAACAGAAATAACAGCAACAATATCACTATCACAAACACAGCCACAACCAAAACAGTCACGTCATGTTTGATCAGCCACATCAACAACAACAATATCAACAATATCAACCACAAGAGTTTTAATTATAATCAATATCAGCAAGAAGCAGCACAGAGTACAGAGGCAGCCAAAAGGACTCGGCGCATCAACAAGTGCAACAGGACCGACAAATACGCTATCAGAAAAATCCCGGCAAGAGACCCAAACCAGTTTTGAGAAGAACATCAGCTGACAAAATCTCCTGACGAGACTTTGCAAGATCTTCATGGCAGAACATCTCAGAGAATCTCACAACATCGTTATGGAAGGACCTTCTTACAAGAGGTCTTTAAAAAAAAAACCTGTGTGCCACAGTGCTGTCATACAAGGACCTCTAATAGACGGCATCTTGAAGATTTTTTTTGCAAAGACCTCTTAGAGCCTTAGAGGATTTTGCAAAGATCTCCTCAAGATCTTCTCACAATGACCTGTTGCTGTTGTTGCTGTTGTCGTTGTTGGGTGGTGGTGCTGGTGGTGGCGGTGGTGGCTCGTGCCTTGTTGGTGGTCGAGGCCGCGGATTGCGCCTACCAACTCTTGCAAGCTAGCAGCAGCATTCACATATTACTTGACACATTCTTCTGTAAGCCGGCTTTGGACTAAAGTGTTGGAGGCAATGTCATGTACGGATTGTGAACGGAGGAGTTGCTTCTTTGGGCAAATGCCTGGGCTTCTGCGCTTCGCAACGTATTTGCCAGTGTGTGTGTTCTCTTGTCCAACTTCCCTAGTGATTGCTGGTCTGTGACAATGATGTTGATGATGATGATGATGATGATCTTGATGATGATGATGTTGATGATGATGGTGGTGATGATGATGATGTTGATGATGATGATTGTGTTGTTGATGATGATGATGATGATGGTGATGGTGATGGTGATGGTGGTGATGGTGGTGATGATGATGATGATGATTGTGTTGTTGTTGATGATGATAATGATGGTGATGGTGATGGTGGTGATGATGATGATGATGATGATGACGATGATGATGATGATGATCGTTCAGTTGGTTACAAGGATGGTGTTGGTGGTGGTGGTGATGATGATGGTGATGATGATGGTGATGATGATGGTGATGATGGTCATGAATATCTTGAAGATTGGTGTTATCTAAGTTCAAGATAGGTGCTTGATATCCAGCTATAAGATAGGTACGCCACGCTTGGTACGCTTGGTGCGCTTGGTACGGTACGCTTGGTGCGCTTGGTATGCTTGGTACGCTTTGGGTAGGTACGCTTGGTACGCTTAGTAAGGTACGTTTGGTACGCTTACCAACCGTACCGACCTTACCAACCGTACCAGTGAACCGTACCACCGTACCGTACCAG
>Ga0126342_10000154_pt1 | contig 53442 bp, 38 predicted proteins | sample Cyp1metagenome_FD_92528 | JGI IMG/M metagenome (GOLD analysis project Ga0126342, IMG submission 92528) | Coral microbial communities from Lord Howe Island, Old Settlement Bay, Australia - Cyphastrea 1 metagenome | ecosystem: Host-associated > Invertebrates > Cnidaria > Coral ...
ATCGATCGTGAAGGTGGAGGCTGCCGAGGCCATCGATGTGAGGTAGCTCAGGCTTGTTTGTTTCACATATAATTTATCTAAGCATTTTTTTCTAGGCAAATATATATATATATATATTATATAATTATACATATATATATATAATATTATACATGCATTTTTTAATGTGTATCTTTCCATTTGTATAAATATAAACGAATATGTTTATATTTACATATTTAAATATACATATACATATAAACATAAATAAATGTGAATAGATAAACATATACATGCACTTAGATATATATATTTATACAACATACATATATATAATTTCTAATAATAAATTACAAACATAAATATAACTATATATATAAACATGAATAGATAAATAGATAAATAGATAAATACTATATTATATATATATGTTTTTTATTGTATATACATATATATATACACATACATTACATATATATATATATATATATTTATATATATATATGTGACAAAAAATGTTTTCTTGACCTTAGACCAACAGTTCAACAGACAAACATCACCCCCAAGAACGTTGGGCCAAAGGCAATGTATTCTTTTCGATTTTCAACACTTTCATCGCATTTTTGAGTTTCACAATCACTTTGAGTTTAGATCTTTGCTTTTCCACCCCATAAGCTGTCTTTAAACACGTCCGAACAATTGTGGCCCTTGCGTTCTTGAGGGATTAGAATTGCGAACTTTTGAGATGCGGGGGCAAGATGGCAATGGGCCCACAGAGTTTTGGCCCTATGGGGTATAAATTACCCCGGGCAAAGGCATTGCTAGGGCTATATTTATCTACCATTACCTTCAGTTCAGCTCGGTCAGTCAGACACACTTTCACAGAAGGGGCTGAAGTCACATAGAATCCCAACGCCTGTTAAACTTCATCCATTGAAGACTATCAAAAAGAGGTTAAAAAGAGGGTACACTGCTTACCTTCACACGAGCACAACATTTGCGGTAAACTTCACATTAAAATACATTAAGCATGTTTTTTTCTTGAAAGAACAGGGTGCACTACAGGGAATAACGAGTACATGAACAGCGCAGGTCCCTTGGTCACCCGACTCAGGGAGATGAATGGCGCAGACCCGTCTTACAAGTGCTGGGCGATGTGAAAAAACTGCGGTGGAATAACCACGAAATAATCATGAAATAACCATGAAAGAACCAGACAAACAAGGACAAACAACACATAAGTCACTCAGAACTAGTGGAGATCATCCATCGCCATGCTGCCGTCAACTCCTTGACCTGCCGCTTGGGTCAAAGTTGAAGACTGCCCGCGGATATGTGATGTTTGATATTAACTACGCATTTAACATTGGGTGCCCAATTTTGTCCCATCCCCACATCTGCCCTCAAATTGAGTTGATGATAGTGTTTTGTTTTTCTGTGCGACATCTTGCGTTGGTCGGTAAATTATGGTTTGGTTGCAGTAATTAATAATGAGTTGAATGTCATTGACATAATTGGTTGTTTCCTTTTTGGTACCATAAATGTGCTTTCCTCCGAAATGGTCTTTGCATCCTACCAGGTTGCCTGAGATATCCTGAGATCCGAGGCTCCTTGGTGGTTGGTCTTTGCGTCGGAGCTGTTGGGAAGCACGGCTCCAGCGCCGCTGCGGCAAGGCTTCCCACGTTCCGCGCCGCGTCGCTGCAGTGCTGTGTGGAGCGGCGACGGTGCGCGCATGTCGAGGGGCAGGGCGGTGCGCTGAACCGCGGGAAAGTGGCCAAGAGGCAGAAGAGACTTGGGATGCCTTGCGTGCATGATTTTAGTACCAGTATAATACTGATAATGGGAAATGCACCATGTTTCATCCTGTTTCATATGTGTGTTAGTTTTGCACTGGGAAACGATATGTTTGGGCGAATCTATGCGGAACAAGTTGGCCCTCGAAGCAAATCTAAGGAGCAGTTGCAGCACTTGTTGAGTTGTCACTTGGCTTTGTTAGTCCATGTGAGGCTCTCCCAGCTGCTGGATTTCTGCACATTGACTGGAAGCAGCGACTACCCCAAACCGAGACTACTGTGGTAACCCAATAACAATATATGATAGTATATAATAGTGGTATAACAAGTGAAATTACAGGATAACTCTAGACATCTCGAGAATAAAGCATCCCCAATAGAGGTTTACGATTGGGTCTCGCTCTATTTGGGATGTAAAATGACCCCCAGTGGCTCATGGCAAACAATGGACTGCCAAGGTCATCCTGATGATATTCTTGGGGATGGCAGCGTTATGAAGAGCATCATTGAAGAGGGAGAGGAGCCTGCAGTGTATCCCATCTTCGGGGATGAGTGTATCACTCACTTTGTTGGAAGCCTACCTGATGGTAGTGTCTTCAACGACACCATGAAGAGAGACCAGCCTTTCAAGTGATTTGGAGGCACCTTTTGTCTGTCTCAAACAGCAAGGCTACTGCAATTTATGGCCATTGAAAACTGTTAAACAATGGGGAACACAATTTTCAAAATTCCCATTTGTTGCTGCTGAATCAAACCATCTATATATAACTACCGTTTTGTTGATTGCTGATGTTTTTCCATGGTCTAATGATGAAACTATGTATAACACCGCTGACGATTTCGCATGATTTCATGGTTAAATTACCTTAGTGACTTATTTTACCTTGTGAATTGGTGTGATTTTGATGATAAAATGATGTAACATGATGTAATTAACATATCTATTTTACCTTGTGAATTTGCCATCATGTGTCAGAATTTCCCTTTTACCTGCTGATTTTCCCATCGTTTCCCCAATCTTTGGGTGGTTTGCTGCAGCCGAATGGGGCCTTGGCGGCCTTGGGTGCCTAGGTTCACCCTGGGCGCCGAGCATGTCTTGGAAGGCTTCGATGAGGGCGTGGCCACCATGCGCCAGGGCGAGAGAGCGCTGCTGAAACTGGCGCCAGACGTGGCATATGGCGCCATGGGAGCGAGAGATGAGAAGCTGCGATGAATTCTGCCGGGGTTGAAGTGGTTACTTAGTTGGTTAATTAATAGAAACCAATTTGTTGAGTAATATTAACCACCTACTAACATCTACTAACCATAGGTTTAAGTGGTTAATATTAAACCATATGTTAACAGCTGATTAATTAATGTTAACAACGAACCATAGGTGTAAGTGGTGAATAGGTTGTTGACCACTTACATTGAAAATGATTAATGTTGGCATAGTTCGTAATGGAAACTCAAATAAGATAACAGACAACATAAATTTTAATAGCACCATCAGCCCACTTAGAAAGCGGTTCATAGTCATAGATAAGTGGTTAATATGTGGTGGTTAGTAAGTTGTTAGAATTTCTTTGATTAGTACTATAATATCAGCAACTGTGATTTACATATGTACATACAATATTATATGGTACTATCGTGATCATCCTGTGTAGTTAGTACATGTTAGTACCCTGGAACAAACTAACATAAAATAACATAGATTGGTACCCTACGAGAAACTAACACAGATTAGATCCCACTCAGTAAGTGGTTAATAACCATAGATATCCATAGATAAAACTGATATAACCCGTATTTATAGATGAGATGACCCACGAAATGGGGACTTGCTAACCCGGGTTATTAACCAGTTACGAAGTTGGATGATCCTCGAAGTAGTTGGTACCCGAGTAATCCTTCAGTAAACTAACATAGACACCATAGACTATGGAAATTCCTCAGTTGCAAAAGGAAACCCTTGGAATTCCACAGCTATGTTAGTCTACTGGAGGATATCTACCCCATGTACCAAGCAGTCACTAAGTGGGGGTGATCCTCCAAGAAGGGCTGGGGGGTTGACCAACAAAAATGAGAATGGGAACAAAGATGTGTATATATATACATATTTAGTTTATATAATTATATAAATGTGCACATGAGCCAGGTTCTAAACTCTTGTGTTCATGTTAAGCAAGGGGCCCCTTGTAAGGGTGTGGCGTAAGCAAAACTGTGGTGCGAGTAAGCCAGCGTAAGCTCCGCGTAAGAAAAGATATGCGCGTAAGAAAAGATATGCGCGTAAGCAAAACCTGCGCGCGCGTAAGCAAAACGTAAGCAATGGCGTAAGCATTTCCTTATTTGGTGCCAGGATGTAAGACATTTAGAACATGGCTCACATGATTTAATTTAATATTTATAACTAACCGGCAACAACACGGTGAAACCACTTACCAAATTTTACACATACGTATGTTTTATGCCCTCATCAGAAGATGTGTAGTAAATATCCCATGTTGATTTCAGTTTGTTTTCAACTTGGTGGCGCAGACCCCCAATTTGAAAACTCTCGGACGCAGACCTGGCAGTTCCAGCTTTGTTTACCGAAAGATGCGTAGCCAACCCCTTCCCGCTATATAGTATGAATTGCCCCCAAGAAGTTGCAAGAAGTCTGGTTCAGTATCAGTAATCAGATGTGTTAATTTTGAGGTGGCCATGAAGTTCCCCACACTTATATCGATGATACGTGATATGCATGTATGTTTGCAGCATAGAGGAGCCCCTTTGTAACATCATTTGTAGGCTGCTTATCTTTACCGTGGAGAAAGAGCCAGCCCCAACACCTGCAGGAAGGGATGGCAAGTGCCTCCCAACACACCTGTGACCTTCGATGTTCGACTGCTGGAGGCCAGGAAAGGTTCAAAGAGGAGAACCCGTTGAGCGGGATGTTGGTTGATGGTTGCCCTACTTGAAGCAAGGTTTTTGGTTTTCATGATATTCCTGTTGAATTTGGGATTCTTTTCCCATTTCTGAATTCTTGTCTCGCATTTATTTCAAGTGGACAGGCGGGCTACACTGCTAATTACCAAGTTTGCTGGGTTCTGGGGGTCCCAACTGCATGGTGGGCTGTTATGACCGCTGGATGATCAAAGGCCTTGTTGGTCAATGCATTCTTTCAAGCATTTTCAGAAGGATAAACGCTTTAGCCATTCAATGCATTGTTTTTGATATTTTCTCATCGATGCTTTACATCCCATCAATTACATGAATATCAATATGTTTTGTAAGATTTATATGTGTAAAATGTGCAGCAATGTGCATGTATGTGCTTGCGTGTGAATTGCGTGCAGAAGCCTGTCAGTTGTTTTTTTGGGGGTGTAAAGACATGTCGCCAAGCCAATGGCTCTCTTGTATTGCTTTCCAAAGGGGAGGTATGAAAGTAATTATGAGGTATCTCCAGCCTCCAGCTGCTGGTTTCTTTCACACATCCTTGAATTCTCCAGCTTCAAAATTGGAGATTGAAATATAGCCCAATTGATCCAAATTCATATCATTCATCCCCAAAGGCGAAAAAAACAGCAACATAAATCCAAAGATCCCAAAGTGCATCATATTTTTTTTTTGGGGGGGGCCATTGCGGGCGACAAAAACAGCAAACGTCTTGCCAGGTCCTCAAGCCCGGAGCTGAGGCCTTTGGACGATCCGATCACGGCGCAGGAGGTGGGAGATGAAGTAGTTGATTTAGATATCGCACGGGTATAAGGACATATAAATATACATATATTTATACATATAAATACAAATTATATATATATTTATAATCATACATACAGTATTGTATGCATATATAAATATATACATACTGTAACTGAAACAAGCTTCTCTGCACAGTATCTAAGGTTTGCCATGACAAATTGGGTGTAAGAGATGGGACCTTTGATGACCCAAACGACCAAGCAGCATGACATGTTGGTGGAGGAAACCATTTGGACACGCGGCGCCAATTCCACCTAGGCTAAGCAAAAAGTTGATTTCAATGAATTTCACACGAGCCCGCAAAAAATGATTGCCCACATCAGTGGCCCTCCTGTCGATGTTCCCTTACACCAATCCAGCTACCGTAAGCTATGAGGCCAGCAGTTATGTTGATTAATTCATGTTGAATTTATGCCTGTCGCTGTCCGCATTCTTTAAACGTCATGCTTGCTGTGATTTTGCTATAGTTTGCTTGAAACATCTATAGTGAAAAATGGAACACCCTGACCCCTTCAGCGTCCATCATGCTTGTGTCGCCCCCTGGAGGCAGCGAGGCCACATATCGATGGGAGCGCCGCGGGGCAGAAGTGCTGGTGACGCTGCCGGTGCCGGAAGATGTGCAAAGCAAAGTGGCTCAGACCGCGGATCGCGAAATTTGTGTGAGTTCAATTGATAACGATTTTGAACTGCACAAGATTGGGCACAGATCATGAGGTCAGTTGTCATTTATGACCGCTCAGACTTTAGTTGCATGCAAGATTTTGGTGGTGAACGGAATGTGTGGCGTCTGGCCAAGGATATCTCTCACATCTTTCGCGAAACAAAGATGTCACTGTCAGTGCGAGGGGAGATGATGCTAGAAGGCCGGCTGGTGCAAGGCTGATGTAGGGCTGGGTTGCCAGAAACTAATTGGGATTTAACCAGCCAATACACGCCCAAAAATGGAAACATTGGATTTAAGCCAGCATAGGAGAGAGAGATTTGAAATCAAATTATAGATAGACAGATAGATAGGTAGGTAGATAGAATATGTGATATGGCTTTGTGATGATTGTCAAAAATCGGATAGTTACTGTATAATAAATTGCAATTTCAGTTGGACCATTGGAAAGATTATATTCCAATGGATTGGGGGCACCCCCATGTTCAGACACGGCCAAAAGGAGTCTGGAATCGAATTGCCGCATATAGGCTTTCATGATCAATTCTGGCTGTAGCTGCCAGGGCTCAGCATGAGCATGTCAAGGACATAGGATGGACAAAGGCTGGTCTCTTGCATGATCAAAGGCCTAACAAGTGGATGGTGCCCGGGCAATGTCTTGGGTTCAGACCATCCTTGGTTGGTGGCACGTTTCCAACGATGAATTGTATTGATTTATTTTTATTTTGATATATTTGGTTACTTTGTGGTGCTGGGTTTCCAGAGGTTTAACCAATATCAATGAGGGAAAATCTATGGGCATCCGCTGAGAAGCCTTGGGTGGTGAAAAACTGGGCCCATACCAGGTGTGCCAGGCTGTGATTTGGAGCCTGAGGAGTGTTATTGGGAACTGGCCCAAAATGCGGATGGGAAATCTGTGCTGATCCACTTGCAAAAGACCCTTGGCACTGCTTGGCCAAGGCGAAGAGTCTGGAAGGGAAATTGGGCACAGGAATTTCGACTCAGAAGTTGGGTTGGACCTTTCAATATTGGGGGAGGGCTCCTGGCATTTTTTCCTGCACCATTTGATCGAGAGAGCTGGTTTGCCAGGTTCTGTTCATTCTCGGTTCTTGCTCCTGCCATCCCCTTCCTTTGCAACTCATATCGACCAACGTCACCTCATGACTGACCAAGGCACGCACACACGCATTTTTTTCATATGAAAGTTGAAAAGAGATGAACAGAGATGAACAGAGATGAACAGAGATGAAAAGAGATGAAAAGAGATGAACAGAGATGAACAGAGATGAAAAGAGATGAAAAGAGATGAAAAGAGATGAAAAGAGTATATACAAACCGTTTGAAATGGTTGACGGCTAGGAACACATCATTTCAAGGAACTCAGGACCTTTTGCATCTGCGAGTTTCTATGGCCATGTTGGTTTGATATGGTTTGATACTGAATCCTTCGGTCTGATGCGTTGCAGCCAAGGAAGGGCTCTGTGACAGCACGATGGCCGCAGAGCTTGTTCAAGGAAGGCTGATTGGCGTGGCACTTCAGCTATATCCTTGCAGCCTGTAGCAGTGAGAAAAAGGATGGCTTTCTTGGGGTTCCAGTGTGGACGAGCACTGAGGAAAGTCGGCAAACGATCACAACTATTGGTGCAACATGGTACAACTATTGTGGGGACCATGAAACAAGATTGAAGATGCTGCAAACAAGTTGGGTTGCTACAAGCCCACCAATGCTCTTGGTGTCAGAAGACGGTCCAAACTGCAACTTGGGAGGATAAGATGAATGTATAACGTTGGTTGTTACATACCCTATGAGACTCGGGTAATCAAACTTGGCAATGGACAATGGCCCAATGATAGATGATGTTTCAATGAAAACCTTCATTTAGACTTTAGACATGATTTTCCATTAAAACTTCATAAAACCTATAAGTTTGGCATTTCCCCCATGTTTGATTCCAACAAAAACTGCCTGCCAGCCTTCGCCGAGGTTCACACGCACCTGTTCCCGACCAGCCTGAAACTCAAGATTGGAATCGCGACTGGTTCTCCAAGTGCTGGATTTAATGGGGATCGGTAAGTGCTAATATACTGAGATATCATGAGGATATGATGGAGCTCAATGGGGACTAAAAGGGATTTTATGGGAGTTACCCTGTGGTGATCTCCGTGTTTCATAGGTAAATCATCGAACTAACTGGGCCATGGATCGCATAGCAATGTTCAAATACTGGAGTCCGGGTAACCCACCTGGTCACACACAGATATACATATACGTGTGTATATATATATATATACATGATAAATGCATGCACATATATATAATTATATATATACATATGCATGGAAATTGATGCCTGGCAAATTTTGATGTATATCAATGCAATGCTTGGGGGATGTATGTCACCAAGCGGACAGACATTCGCAACAGGTCATGGGGAGCGATTGATGCAGTATGGCATTGACGCACTGCTGCCCGGGCCCAGATTTTGACAATCCTTCCTTTGGAGCAAGTGGTGTGGCAACTTTTGTCCTGTTACCTAGCTCATAGTTGACTTGTTGGTGCTCGTAGATGGTAAGTATATACCCTCAGGGTAATTAAACATGGCAATGGGAAATCCCCGAACAGAATGGAGGTTTTCTGGCTGGGACCATCTATAGAAGGGGGACTTTCAAGTGCAACATTTAAATATGTGATTGCCGGATGGTATCTGCTGGTCATGGCACCTTGGTGGCAGCTGTCGCAGGCAGCTGCTTTCCTCAGGACTTATCACTATTTGGTCTCCGAGTACTTGGCCAGTAGCTGTTTCAAGTCCCAGGGGGGACGGGGATGGGGGGTCTGGGAAGCCAAAGGCGAACATGGGATGAGATGCCATATTTGAAAGCTATATATAGGGGAATGTAGAGGAATATGATTAGAAATCTTGCTGGAGATAAACCATTTTTCGCAGTGCATCGCATTTTTTTCCCCAGGAACCAGCCAGTGAGACAGTTGGCAGAATCACTGGCAGTCTTTATTATCCGGTCACTATCCACTCAACAAAAGCTTCAGTTTCTGCTTTGAAGAGGCAGTAGCATTTGGTAATCAAACATGGTAGTTGGAAAATCCTCAAACTAAACGGAGGCTGGGGAGATATTCGAACTAAATCTGGGATTTGCCGGCAAACTATGTTTGATTACATTCCCACTATTCCCCCATGCTTGTTGGTTGATGTTGAATCCCTTTCAATCACCCTAAAATCCCATGACATGGTGGGTGGAAGAAATCCTGCACCACCTCGGATGGTTGAAACCCTATCAATCATGGGATAAACGGATAAACCACCTATCAACTGGTGCAGGATTTCTTCCATCAGTATTTCCCACGATATCCCCATGAAAAGTCCATCAATTCCCATGAGTTCTCGCTTCAGGCGAAGCCCCGGAGGAGTTCTATGCATCGTCCGGGCCCAGAAGGATGTAAATTTGGGCAGCATCTGGCCCCATGCTGTCATGGCACATGAAAGTTGGATGGAATCTTAGGGATGAAGCCAATGACTTTGGAAAAATTGGACAATTCTGGGCCAACAAAAAAACCATTCGATTTTCAATGGGAATACTGGAAACTCGAGCTCTACGCTCCTGATGTACCATGCTAGCTTCAGGTCAACCAGTGAACAAGCTGACCGAGTTTGGGAGGGACTTTTTGTTCAGCGCTCAGAATGTGATGTGTGGATCTGGCCGAGTCGCCAATCGCCATACGTTCAAACTACAAAAGACAACACGCACAATAATGATAATACAACAAAAGTATTACAAAAGTAATAATATACAATAACATCCAATAATCATACAATAATGCAATAATCACGTTTCATGTTCCAACTTACTATGTGTCAATCAATGTCCTTATATATATATTATAATTATAATTATATATATATATGTCATATGTAGAGTCGCCAGTAATGAGCCCAGCTCCTCGCTTGTAGACATTGTGGAACAGCTGGAGGGATGGCAAGTAGGCAGGACAGGAATGAAGTTCTGCTGTCCAACCGTTGATGGTCTTTGAGAGTAGGCGATTGACAATGTTAATTTACATCACCCGTGACCTTTGCTATGGTGGTCTTGGCCTCGCTTGTGACAAGCATAATTGACACCATTGTAGGGCATCCTGGATCTCACCCCTAACATACTTGTGTTCAAACCATTTCAAAGGTTTCAATTTCCCAAAAGCATGGCTTACGAGGTGATACACTTACCCATCTCTGTTGCTCATGTTACCATATCTCTTAGGAATGCCAGATGACTCGATTTACTCGCCATTGAGTCATAGAGAGATGACTCGATGAGTGTGTGTTTATGCATACCGCCCATACATTACATTACGTTAGGTTACATTACATTACCATTACCATTACATTACAGGCATACAGACATACAGACATACAGACATACAGACATACAGACAGACAGACGTGCATACAGTACAGTGTAAATATGTAGCATACACTTAGTTAGAATATGATATAATCACATTGTGCAAATGATGCGCTGGTCTCGAAAGATTTCTCCCACTGCACTCACAAGCTTGTTTATAATATTACATATACCTCTATATATACATTATTTTATAACCCCACCTGACTATATATATATAATATAATATATACGTATGTATATATTATATATATATTGTTTTCCTATAAAATCTAGTTATTGTAGTAGCCACGTTTGCTATCGTTTGAAAACCCATGCCTGGCTTGAGGTGAATTCTACTCCCATGTCAGAGCCTTGCCCTGGCCTCAAGGGTGATGTTCCGACAAAAAGCATCTCGTTCTGTATCGGATATGCGTGAACATACGTTATATTATATATATACATGTTTGTATGATCTTTATGTAAGTGTCTTATAGTGTTTCTGTATTAATATGCATTTATAATTATTTTTACCTGCTGTATACAGGCTCATGCCAGTTTATCACCCTGTCTCAAGTTCAGTTTCTTGTTGTTTTTTCTTGCTGAGTGCACATGTACACAGTAGATAGATAGATAGATGGATAGATGGATAGATAGATGGATGGATGGATGGATGAGGATGGATGGATACACAGATAGATATGTAGGTAGGTAGATAGATCATAAACAGAGAGCCAGCCCAACCTGAATCACGACTATGTTTTGTGGGCACGTTGGTATAGGCATATTTCACACCGTTGGGAGGCGGTCGTTTTTGTCCCCTCTCCCTAAGAGACCCTAAGAGTGGGGCTCGCTTAAACCAGGCTTTCTGACGTGCTGTTTATCGGGGGAAGGGAATCTTTCTTAATGTCTCTTTCAGCTTATTTATATATAAATATAGATATGCACATGTCTGATGTATGTTTGAAAAAACGGGAACACACGCACACTCACACTCACACACACACATACACATATATATATACACAGTATAATACAGTATACAGTATACATATATAGATATACATTTTAGTATTATATAGGTGTATTTGAAAAATATTATGTATAGCCTGTATCCTATATAGGGCGTAGAATGTATTATATCAGTTTATTCATTTTGCTCGTAGAACTACATACGTGCAAGCAAATGCTGCTTCCTCATTCGCCCAATTGTTCAGGCCGCGGCGTTTTGACGACGCAAGCGGCTCAAGCTGTTCACTTTCCTGGAGAATCCCAATAGAATTATGGCATAATTATGGCAAACATATATGGATAATCATCAATTTAAATATGAGTGATGATCCCGCCAGCGACGTGTATATAATTATTGTAGGGTGGGTCTAGAGTTTGTGTAATTCACATATTAGTAATTAAGTCTCGGTTTAGTAATGTGATAGTTGATATATATATATAGATGTTGATAGATTACAGGATGTGAGCCATAGATGCAGGAGAGAGATATGGAAACATCAGGTAACTGTCCATTCCCTCAAGCAAAACATGGATTTGTTTGAACATAGATTTACAGTTTGCTAAAAACATGTTCCCTAAAAAATGGCCATAGATTCACATGGGTATCTACTTGGTGGATCATCCAACTTAACTGGGTCATCCCATCTAATTATATATACTGTAAATGGTTTGTATCAGTCATATATGGTTATTACTCACTTACTAACTATTTTTGATAATCACATAAATAAGTATATACATTTTTTTACATATAGATGATGTTTGATCACTTCTTAATCTGCACTTCTCAACCACTTATCAGATATATCTATGGTTAGAACTATTTTTTAACCCCATACAACACACCCCTGGGTTGGTCCTGTTGGCCGATCGACTCGAGGTTGTCGGCCTTGGGCTTGACGAAGGAAGTGGCGTCACGAGATCTTCCAGCCATCCGACGTTGGTGACCTGAAGAAAGTCATGGGAGTTTCCTAAGTCATGGAGGTACCCCAAAATAGATGGTCTACAATGGTAAAGCCTATTAAAATGGATGATTTTCCCCAAAATCATCCATTTATAGATGGGTTTACCAATGTTTACCATCAACAAAAAGCATCTAGCTAATGAGATACCCCCATAAAAATGGAAACCACATATTCATAAGGAAATGAAGCCACCGGCTTTGCAAATATAGACAAGGTTATCTACCTGTTCCATTGAGTTGTGAACCCATTGGTAACTAGGGTCTCGTCATGGTCATTGTTGGCGCCTGCAAGTTAGAGTTGAGTACCAGGTATGCTGGCCAAGATGCCATGATGTTCAATGAGAAGATGATGCGACTTGCAAGGTGCTGGGGTGGGATGCAGCAGCCCTGCCGGCGTTTCAACACGGTGACATTAATGAAATCGGCAGCATTTAGGCTTGAAATGGGGTGAACCCTTCATTCATGGCCACTTTAGAAGATGATAAACAGACACGTTCTTCTTTCCCCTTTAGACAAGTATTTTAAAAAAGGTATATCATATCTTCTGAATGAAGCATGTTCTCTGAACTTTGACTTGAAAGACTGAAGTGGAGTGACACCTGAGCAAACGGAACCAACATATGGGCCACAGGGATCATAAGCTCAACTATGACCTATGTTTTTAGTTTGTTTGAGTGTAAGAGCGCCATGTATATAGATTTGGTAGAAAGCCAGAGGTAGGACAACCACAGGGTGCAATCTACTGACTCTCGACCTGGCTTGAGTTTTGGATTTGGTTTAAATCATTTTATCATTGTGATCATGATGGTGATGACGATGATGACGATGATGATGATGATCATCATCATCATCATCATCATCATCATTCCATTCAATAATAACCATGGATAGCTTGCATTTGTTTATGAAAAAAGCTTAATTTTACATCCCAATTCTCGCATTCTTTGATGCGCTGGTCACGTTCCCGTTTGAATCGGCTGAGAGGCTTCGCTACATAATCACCAGTGTGACACCCAGCGGACTGTTGACCGGTGATGGTAGTAGCAGTAAGACATAGTAAGACAATTTGAATGTGGACAACCCAGTAATGAGCCATCCCAAAAAGAGGTCCATTATTGGGTATCCCCTTATTTGGGATGATGTACCCCCAAATAGTTTGTGAATGGGATGGTTTGTTATTGGGTTTACCACATTGTGAGATATAATGGATGGGATTAAGAGATAAAATGGTATTGAATGGTATTGATAGCCAACTTGATAATATGATTTACCATCCCTCCAACTAACATAGACCCTGAGAATCATTTTTTGGGGTTCATAGCTAACTCTCAAGATCTGGAGGTTTCCTAAGTCATGGGGGTACCACCACTTATCATCCAGTCATTCGACCCATGATGAGTTGCTGACCTGACTTAGGAACCCGGAACCCTCTATATATGGTTAATGCTGGTCAATAATCACACACACACATATATATATATATTGAATTATATACTATTATATGCATATTAAAACCTTATTCACTAACGTAGTTGAGAATCATCACTACAATAGACAAATCAACTATAAATGGCCAATTTTCCATGGATATCTTAGTTCACCAGAGGCAAATTCTCAAGATTTCCGTGAAGTTTTTCTATGGCCACGGCACCTCTACTAGGTCACGACCCCTTTGATTCGGAGCAGCTGCACTTGTGCCTTGAGTCGGGGCCGATGGGCCGATGTCGATTGGTTTCCCATGGTGGATCCGGGCGTGGACCAATTCTGGTGTAACTATGAATAACTCTATCGAGGTTCAACAGAATTCGGATTTACTGTAAGTCACGCAATAATATGTGTTGATTCTCCATAAAAGGCTGCATTTTCAATGATGACGGTTCTTGGACTTGGGGAAATGTATGGAAAGTCCTTGTGCAGTCTCCGAAGGTATTCCAACTGCTTCAGAACGGAATTGCCAAGATTTACCAGAATTTACGAGCAGTTACCTGCATTATACATCATTATACAAAATTTGGGTCGGTATATCCAATTGCGATCCAAATGTAAACCACATTAAACCACAATTTGGATAGTAATGGAAGCAGTTACCCTACATCAATCTATATCATGCCTATCTCTTTGACCCACACCAACGTAGCCTGAGCTTCGCAAGGCCTCCCTATGAGATGCCACGCTACAAGAGCGCTTTGGTGCGGGCACCCGATGATCCCAGCGACCAGAATCATGAGAACCACCAGTATTTAGAGGTATCTTCAACGTCCCTATTATTTGGGTCTATGTCAATCGGGAGATTGTGAAAAATTATAGGGGTTATGTGCAACCTGTTGCAAGAATCTTCAAGATTCATTCTGGAAAATCGGTCAAGTTTGCAGAAGGGGTGACAAAACGTGGGCTTTTGCGGCGCTTCGATGTTGGACCCATCAGTTTGAGGTAGCTGGTGGGCTACCCCTTTCTTGAGCACCATGTGCCACTGGTAAACGGGGCGATGAACCTTATATCTGGGGCCCTATGGGTGTCACATTAGAGACTTATATAGGGAAATCGTCAATTTTATTTTTTGCATATTTTTGCAATTTTGGCAGCAGACCGGGGTAGACTTACAATGACATGAGCACCACAAGTCTCGCTGGCATCACAATCATGCCTCCATCGCCAGGCTAGGTTCTACATCTATAACTTTTCTACATATAAAATCACGTAAGCAATCCATAGTTGTGGCCGGCTGGTTATATAATACGAGCAGGTCCGCTTTGTGTCAAATCCAAACTTTGCTTAGTGGTTGCTTCAGCCCCCGACCCCAATTTTCGCCCATGGCTAGTCCAGAGCTTGCTGCCTCAGGCCCTAGACGCCTTGCTGGAGGGACGTTGGGACGAAGTCACCAAAACTCTGGAGCAATGTGGTAAGCCTGGCCCTAAGCTGCGACTGCTTTTATGTGTCAACTTCTGTCCATAGATGGGTCTGAAGAATTGGGTTTCTGCCCTATGTTCCACCGCTTTTAATAGGAACATCGGAACATCATCATTGATGAAAAAAGGTCAGTGAATGGAATGGGGCACCGTGGGGTACATTATTTTCAGACAAACCCATGGGATGACGCTCCAGGCCCAAGACTTTGCGCCAGATGCTCAGCATGGAGACAGAGGACCACCTGATCCAACAACTGACACCATGGCAAGTGGCAAGTGGGTTTGTTCAAAGCGTACCTGAAATTTGATGGTTTGTGAATGTTTGTGATATGATGTTTCCCCCTGGGCAAACCCAAGTCGAAGTCAGCAGATTGGTGGAATCATGTGGATTTGGATGATCCAACTGGTCCAAATCCAATGGGCAATCAGTGAACCCCTACCCGTTGGCAATCCAACCAGGCAATGCAAAAACCAACCTTCAGAAATATGGCCTCAATATAGCTCAAGATCCCTCTAAAGATTCTTTGTTTCATCAGAAGAATGGCCAGCCATTGGTCGATACTCATTTTTTCAAGTCACAAGCAGATTGGCTGGTAATTGCGTATGCAATTGCTCAGATGTGGGGGATCGATTTTTAATTGGTTAGAACCTACATGAGACGTCATGAGACCATTATTATATATATATATATGTAATACTAATATATTGTATATAATATGTTATTATAATATATATATATATAAACCTTATATAAAATATGACATATTATGTATGTATTATATATGAAATATCTTATGTATATCTCATATATTATCATACCATATTTAGGGGTGGATGAACATCCATAAGTATCGCTCTTTGGCACTCAGGCGGTGCCTATGAGTTGGTGGCCGATTGCGCTCGGCGGCTTAAGTTTTAGATGTTTTAGTCATGGAATGGGATATATGCACATGAAATAGAATCATTGTGTGCATAATATATATATATATATATACATAACATAATTATACAATAAAGGATTATATAGACATATATATATATATATGTTTATTGACATATACATATACATACATATATATACATATATATGTAACCAACACCTTATGGATGAATTCGACGTCACTGAAGTGATGGGAATTGGGTCAGGGTATGACCCAAAATGGACGCTCTTTTCTCACAATATTTTATATGTCACAAGTATTTGGTCAAAATGAGGGAAAAACCGAACAAGAGAATTTCCCTTGCGAAGGTCCACTTGACGATGGCTCAGCCTTGACATCTCAGCTTTATCCGTTTCACCCAGCAAGACTACAGTACCTTCAATCCCAGTCGAAGACGAAGTGACTGCCATCCGGTTTCATCAAGCGTGGCAATTGAACATCCTATCTAAATGAGGTAGTCAATACAAAAATGGGAAAACCATCTATAAATTCCAGTATGAATGGTGGACAATCCAAAAAGTGGAGGTTTATAGCGGTCATCATAATGGATGTTCCCAGGTCCGCGCACTGCAGCCAGTCCGGGTCCTGGGGCTGGGTCAGGCTGGGATGCTGCTATATAAGCATCTGAAAAAATGAGGAACACAGGTGGTGATGATCTCCAAATGATGTTCCAAATGGTTTCACGGGATGAATCCCACCAAAACAAACATATTATGTAAGCGTATTAAATTATTTCACCGTAGATTCTTAGAGTAATTATGAGTATTCACAACCCATGATTATACTCCTGGTAGTGCCTAATATCAATACCAGGGGGGATATTCATTATATACTAATCATTGGTCCAAATCCTTTGCCATAATTGACACCATTGTTAACCAACGAACATAGACCAATGTTGCCAATGATTATATATACCTTGATTCCCAATTGTTCACCATTATCATTGCAACATTTATGAATTATTAACCATCACCATTATATTTATCATTAACCGTTAGCCAATGACTGTACCAACGGCAAAATAGCATCATTAACCATAGATTAATTGAACATTAACCATCATTCATTCACCATGATTAACCATCATCAAGAGATTTTGATGTCAAACCACTAATCAACCATGGATTATTAATCATTGATTAACCATTCAACCATTATTAAGTAACCATCATTCCTCATAGATTTTGTCAAAAAACGTGGCTCCTGCACCTTAGGTCTTCATCACCTGCGGCACCTCTGAGAGCTTCAGCTACTGCCGGGGCGTGGTGAGGCCACCGTCGGGGGCCGCAGCTCGCTGCGGCGGGACGCGGTGGACACGTGACGAAGCCAGGCGGAGAGCGAAAAAACAGGGGATCTTCCCAGTTTTTTCGGGATGTTCCATGATTTTCCCTTGGGTAATTTTTCTAGGACCTGCAACATTTCTAAAAATTCTAAGGCCTTAACTTAACATCATGATTTCTTGCGGGGTGAAATTAGAGGCGTCGTATTTGATGGAGATCCGACCCCAAATGTATACAGTTTAAGGCTGCCCAGGGTAAGACTGGCTGGTGGAAGTGGATTTCGGGTTGCCATGTTCCCTATGGCCCAACTCTTCGCATGTATAATAATAGATGTTTGTTCATCAGGGGTCGGGCCGAGTTACTTTTCTTGGCATCGATGACTACTGTTGACTGGAGTTGCTGATGTTTTTTGCGTGGGATATCAAAGTCCCAACTGTTGCGTGACAAGGTCCGCTGACATCTTGGATGCAGACCTCAGCGAGTCAGTCTTCGTACCGAGCCCACAGCAGGCCCTCTGGGAATTCCATTGGGTGGAAGCCTGGACCCCCGTGGTGGCATGCCCTGCTGTCCAATTTGAGCCATGCCGCCATGCCCAATATCCCGGGGGATTCATGGTTACTTGGTATTAGACCGGCTGGCGGCTGGTTCCAGGGGGGAACCCTTGAGCCTCACTGACAAGCCGATGCTCAGATGGCCTTTAAGTGTCAATATCGGGGTCTCTGAGAATTGGGGTTCTACAATTTCCAGAAAATGCGGTACTAGCCCCGATTTTTCTGTTGTTTCAGTTTAGTTGTGTTCGTTTTGTTGATCATATCCATTTGTGTCCCCAAGATTCCCAAATTGTCAGCCATACCTGCGATTTCTGATTTCTCTTGATAAACACCCTTCAGTTCAGTCAGCTTAGTAATTATTGGATCCATTCATTAAATTGGGATCGGAATATGTCTTAATCAGAGGGTTTATACAAGTTTACACATCATATATATAATCATGTATTATCAATGCCGCAGTCTCGGGATATCATCTGGGTAAACTATAACGACCTCACTGTTCCCCCTCACTGGAAGCATGGCTCATGTAGGGGGAAGTATTCCCACATCAATCCAAATCAGTTTATTTCAGGTTAGTGAATTATTGTAATTTACCCAATATATGTATATATATATCTATATCTATATCTCTAGCTCTGTCTCTCTATCTATCTCTCTATATCTCTATCTCTCCATCTATTTGTCTATCTCTCCATCTATTTGTCTATTTGTCTATCTATCTATCTATCTATCTATCTATCATTATCTATCTATCTATCTATCTACCTACCTATCTATATACCTATCTATCTATCTACCTATCTATCTAACTAACTAACTGACGGACTAACTAACTAATCTATTTGTCTATCTATCTATCTATCTATCTATATATCTATTTATCTATCTATCTATGTTTCGTTCTATCTTTCTTTCTTTCCATCTTTCTATCTTTCTATCTATCTATGTATCTATCAATCTATCAATCTATCAATCTATCAATCTATCAATCTATCAATCTATCTCTCTATCTGTCTATCTGTCTATCAATCGATCTATCTATCTATCTATTTATCTATCTATCTATCTATCTACTTATCTATCTATCTATCTACTTATCTATCTATCTACTTATCTATCTATCTACTTATCTATCTATCTACTTATCTATCTATCTACTTATCTATGTATCTATCTATCTATCCATCCATCCATCCATCGATCTATCGATCTATCTATCTATCTATCTACCTATCTATCTATCTATCTACCTATCTACTTATCTATCTATCTACTTATCTATCTACTTATCTATCTACTTATCTATCTGCTTATCTATCCACTTATCTATCTACGTATCTATCATATCATATCTATCATATCTATCTATCTATCTATCTATCTATCTATCTTTCTATCTATCTATCTATCTATCTATCTATTTCTATCTATTTCTATCTATCTATCTATCTATCTCTATCTATCTATGCCTTTCTATCTATGCCTATCTATCTATGCTTATCTATCTATTTCTATCTATTTCTATCTATTTCTATCTATTTCTATCTATTTCTATCTATCTATGTATCTATCTATCTATCTATCTATTTCTATCTATCTATGTCTATCTATCTATGTCTATCTATCTATGTCTATCTATCTATCTATCTGTCTGTCTATCTATCTATCTATCTGTCTATCTATCTATCTATCTCTCTATCTATCTATCTATCTGTCTATCTATCTATCCTATCTATCCTATCTATCCTATCTATCCTATCTATCCTATCTACCCTATCTATCCTATCTACCCTATCTATCCTATCTATCCTATCTATCCTATCTATCCTATCCATCTATCTATCTCTCTGTCTATCTATCTATCTATCTGTCTATCTATCCTATATATCCTATCTATCCTATCTATCCTATCTATCCTATCTACCCTATCTACCCTATCTATCCTATCTACCCTATCTATCCTATCTATCCTATCTATCCTATCTATCCTATCTATCTATCTGTCTATCTGTCTATCTGTCTATCTGTCTATCTGTCTATCTGTCTATCTATCTATCTATCTATGTATCTATCTATCTATCTATCTATCTATATGGTTATATCACCATTAAGATCACCATTTTGGCAGGTTCATACCGCGTCATACGACCTTGGAGATACCTTGCCTAGATATCATGTTATCTCCAAAGAGGTCTTAGACGCCTTGCTTCTGCCCTTGTGTCGGGACTTCTCACTGGCCCTGTGGCGGCCTTATGGGACGAAGCGTTTGCTTGGCTGCAAGTGGGGCCTATGGAAAATGGACCATTTAAATATTCTGAATTAAATCTCACCACGTGATTTTCCGAACTAGAACTTTGAATTGCTGTTTTTCTTTTTTGACTGTTATTTCTTTAGCCATAGATATAGAGCCCGCGTCAGCAAGCCACCAGAGCTCGAAACGCCGCAGATGTTGCTGAGGTCTTTGCGGATGGGCATGCGTCGGGCGGTGCGATGCCGATTGACCTGTCTTGAAATGGTGACTTTCTAGGTGAAAATGGCCAGGTCCGATCGAAAATCACTTGGATCTTCGGGCATTGACCTGGCAGTAATTACTATAAACATATATAAAAAAGATCCATGGAACTGGGACAATCACTATAAAAATCGATCAAATGAATAGGAACGAAGGATTTCAATCGAGTTTTTTTAATCCCAGCCTTGGGCCGGGCTGGGTCACGAGGACGGGCCCGCGCAGGTGAATCCCAGCCTCAAACTGGCCGGTGATGCGGTACTTTGGCCGATGGCACCTACTGGGTGTTGGGAAATGGCTTTGCCGGGTGAAAATGATGATCAATCAGCAGATACAAACGATGATCAATGATTCATGATGATTAATGATGATTAACGATTCGTGATGGTTAATGATTAATCTGTTCGTGCTGGGATTTTTTGTTTAAAACTTCTTTGTGCGGTAAATATGTGTTTAACGGCTTTATAGACCTGTGTGACGTTGTAAGGCGATCCGTTTGCAGCCGGGTATTATCAGATAGCCATGCTTGGCGAGCAAACATGGCAATGCCAAGTAGACATGTTATATCAAGATCTACAGATTCTCTTATTCGGTCATTTTAGTGTTATCATATGTTTTCAGTTGTTGTTTTTTTCCTCCCGGAGGGTAGATGCTTTCATTTTTTGTTGCGCGTTACAGCCGGGCGCATTTGTTGGGGTTTATCAGCCATGACCGGGCAACTCTTTCCATGGTATCCATCTGGTTTTGCCATCCTCGCGGTTACAACAGCAAATTCCATTGTCGCATGTCAAAAGCCGAAAGCCACATATGCTTTTGCAAAAACACATTTATCTACGTCATATTACATGTTTGATAGATCTCATTGGATAGCTGACCTCATGCCTTTCACATGTTAATGTTTGTGGTCATGTACCTTGGCTGTACCTGAGGTGGGGGCTGCTGAACTTCGATCTTTAGGCCAGACGCGGGTGGCTTTCTAGAGCATGCAGACGAGGTTCAGAAAAGTTCAAAAGATGAGGAACAAGCAAGTGAACTGCCTATGGGGGGTTGTCTAGATCCAATTTTTGAAGCTTCCAATTTTGTACAGACTCAGGCACCGGCGAAATTCTTCAAATTATTCTCTGATACCGGCCAGACTTGCCCCGGATTATATAGTTGGTTCATTATATGTTTCACAGTGAAAAAACAATGATCTCCAACCGTGATGTATCGGAGCCTTCAACATTTGGCGTGTTTGCAACCAACTAATTATTCACATGTCATCCTGAAAACCCACATGGTTTACCCTCAATTTTGCTTGTGAATTCTACGCTGTTCATTCTGAAATCCACATTCTTTCAAGTGTAATCATGTTCAATTTCAATCATCATAAAATTCCATGAATTCGCATGAATCCCCAGTAATCACTACTTGATCTACTTGTCTTGGTCTTCCGTTCCCTTTGGATCCTTTTGGTGACCCCAGGCGCCATGCCGGTTTTTGCTGTTTCGAGGCCACCTTTGTGAAGCCAATCCCACGGTGAAGTTCCTCTTCACCGTGCTGAGTCGCAACGACCAACATGAGGCCGTGGATCTCCATGGGCCATGGAGTTAACCAGTTAGAATTGGGATATGGTGGTTTATAATCTACTAATTACAATGGTTAGTAAATGGATTCTATATAATTGGGATGACTATAGTGGTTTACTAGATGTTTAAACAAAAAACATGCAAATGGATTCCAATTGGGATTTGTTGTGGTTTATAACCCAGTCTCTAACCAGGAATCGCTGATCCCATGGCTCATCTAAGTACCATTTCACAGGTGATTCCGAAAAGCAGGATGACATCATATATGACAGAACCACAGTCTCCGATGACAATTGTTTATTTTGGATCATCTCCAAAGAGCTATACAGGTAATACATGGTAATACACGGTACACATTTCCTGGTACTCGTAGTAGCACCATGGAGTTCTCCAAGGCCTTTGGGTAGATCTCAGCGCCGGAGGCGGCGGTTCTGTCATCCAAGTTCCGAAATTTGCATCTCTGGGGCTGCTGGTGGTACTGCAACAAGCCGCCCCTGGGCGTTGAGAAAGCTCCAGGCTCCTAAGGTGACCATGGATTTACTTTTGTTTGTTCGGGATCAATCAGCGGCTGGATCTTGCATGATCTTTATTGGGATTGTAAGCTTCAAAGCCATCAACATGAACATCAGAATCTGATAGCCTCTTGACACGTTTTGGCAGCTGTTCCTTAGCAACTTGACTTATATATATGATTGGAGGCCGGCTCCAACACCCTCCAACATCCTCCAACGCCATCCTGTAATATTCTACAACAAGTTGAGCATGTTTTGGGGTATCTATCCCGCTGCTTTCTGGTGATTTCCATTCATGTCGGAGAGTCAAACATGCTAATGGAACGTCGCACAGAATGGAACGATCCCCTATTTCCGTGGTGATGATCAGTGATGATAATCATTGCTAATCCAATTAATTAATCTATTGGTTCAGTCCAGATTACCTCTAACATCCTCCAACTATCCCAAAAGAAAGCGCCGCTGTAGCTCCTCCCAGGTCGGTGGTGACAGAGGTGACCAGTCTTCGTCTGGAGATGCTGGGGATGAATTTCACCTATCAGGCGAGCCCGGCAGCGAAAAAGTATGAAAACATGCTTGGAAGATGTTGGAATCATTGTAATTACATTGAATAATAATATTACATTTTAATGTAATGACTGATATTGATTGATATATCATTGTTCTAATTTATCATCAAATCCCATAATTGTACACACACATGCATACATACATATATAATCATATATAATAATATATATATATACTTTAGTTTTCAGGTATGTTGCATGTATGCGCACAAATGCAGATGATGCTACTGTAGTATTTGGTAATCATGACTGAGTAGGCATACAAAATGCGGATGGTTGTGGCATGTAATGAAGTCACAGAGAGAGAGAGAGAGAGGCAGAGTACGTGCAGCTCATGATCCATGATCCAAACTCTGTCCACCCAGCAGATTATTCACAGAACCATGCTGTGAGTCTCACGCCTCTGGATTTGCTTGGATTTGTGTTTGCCATATCTTCATCAATGATGTTCAGTCAACAGCCCAGATTTGGCAGTGAGTCTGACATGTTCAGACTCAGACATTTTCCAGTGATTCGGAACATTTCGGAACCACGTAAGGGACCTGCCATGTAAAAGTCATGGATACTCAAATGCAACGGTTGTGGCTCAACGCCGTCAATGTTGGTGCCAGGCATCATCAGCCAGGGTCCACGACCAGCTGATCTACAAGTGGATCCATTCGCCGCTGAACCAAGGGGGAGTTACGGAGTTAGTGCAGTTTGGTTTCGCTGTGTGGTTGATGTGCTCACGATATAGGTGGTGAAACATTGTTAAACCCGAGTAACTATCAACCCAAAGTTAATTATTTCATATTATTTCCGACATGAGATTACGCGTCCCTTTTTTATGCAATCATCCAGATAGTGTTTTTCCATGTTTTTCCCCTGGGAGCTCCAATTTGTAGTCAGGCAAAGCCGGTCTTGAGAAATGTATTGATGGAAAGCTCTTGAACATTTGAGAGGATGTCGAGCGTTTGTTTCATATTTCAGGTTTCCACCAGAGAATCAAGAGAGAAAAGAAATAATAGATTGATTATATGCACATAACTGCCACATAACTACATAATACATCACAAATACAGACATTAACAAATGATCACACATACAGTAGTACACACCCACACACACATATATATATAGTACATCTATTAAGATTTCAAGATACCTCTCAAAAACATTAGAAAATTGGTGTACTTTATTTAGGACGGTGGCCTGCTCCAAGGTGAATATCATCACCTTAAGTTCATATAACTTCAAGGTGTACAACCATTTTAACCATTGTTGACTGGTTGACTATGATGATTGGGATTATTTTCGCCATGGCAATCTAAATTCTCCATCATGATTCTGATCTACATTATGAAAGTTGTTTAGTTAACCACTGCTCACCATTATTAGCTATTACTAACCACTATTAACCAGTATTAACCATTATTAACCATTATTAATCATGATTAAGCATTGATTAATCATTATTATAAGCATTATCAACCCGTATGAACCATTGTTAACTACATTCGATATTGTTTATGATGATTAACCAACAAATACTTGAATGGCTATGCTTCAGCAGGTGGCTTTGCATCACTTTTTTGCCACGAACAATATCGAACAATGAGGCGAAGCTTGCTCTCGAAGCTGCTGGTGGGAAAATACTCCGACCTTATGGCCGGACGAAGGGCACCGGCAGGGATGGGGGGATGGACGAGGGATCAACTGAAAAAACCTGTGGGTCATGGTGATTCTAATGCGGATTTAATCGGATTTACTGCGGATTTAATCGGATGTTATTCGGATTTCATGGGATCTAATGGGATTTAAAGGGATTTAATCAAATCAATGGGACGTCGGTTTACCCTCCGGTGTCATACAGTAGTGAGGTAAAGCCAATGCCATGAACCATCCTAGTGACCAAGCATGACTGCGGGTCATTTTAAATCATCCCATTGTTCGGGGTACTGTATATTATATATAATTATATATAATATATCCAAGAATAAACCGCAATTGAGGATGGTTCATTATTCGGTTTACCTCATTGGTCGGTTTAGTACAAGAACCATGGTAGGTTTCATGGTTCACTTGACCCGCCACCTCAATGACCTGAGATTCATTTGTTTTTATTTACTGATATACAATTACTATGTGCGATGGGCGTGTGCTTTTGATCGAGTATACCAAGTACGTGTAGTTGGTTGTGTTGGGTACAGGTTGCAGGCTAAGCCGCAAACTGTCCAAGTTTGGGTCCCACCTTTCGAAGCGCGCAAACTGCACAGGATTGATGAGTGTAAACATACGTATGTTTATTAAAAAAACCATCGTTTCCCGCAGAACACGCTGGAAACGCACCAATATTTTTTGCACAACTCATGGCTTGTGCCCCATGTCCCAGTGTTGGCTGAAGTCAAACCTAGATTTTGGTTCCCCAAAAAACATGGTTTGCTTGATTGGTGCTTTTTTTTCATATGTTTCATTGGATCCCTCCTAACTTTTGGGATGGACACCCCCATCACTGGATTGGTTTGCGTTTTTTTTTTGGATGAGACCATTGTTTTTACGCCGAACTGAAGGGTTTTCTTGCAAGTTCTCCCCTCACATTATTGACAATCATTAACCATCATTGACCATCATCAACCATCATTGGCCATCATCGACCATCATTGACAATTACCAGTAGTCCCGCACAAGGCGGTGGCGGAAGTTTCAAAGATAGGACACTATAGGAGAGGTGAGTTGTTGTGATGCATTGATGGACCGAAAGGTGGTTGGAGTTGTGCTTTTTGGAGTGGCTGCAGTGGTCACCTCAGCCACAACTGCTGGATGTAGTGTGGTGTAGAGTGTAGAGCAAAGTATTATTTGTAGTTGCAGTTGCAGTTGTAGTCGTATTGTAGTGAAGTTGTAGCTGTAGTTGATGTAGTTGTAGTTGTAATGTTGCAGTTGTAGCTGTAACTGTAGTAGTCGCTGTAGTTGTAGTTGTAGTTGCAGTTGTAGTTGTAGTGTAGTGGTGGTGAAGCGTGGTGAAGTGGAGGGTATAGTCGTAGTGTAGAGGAGTTGTAGCTGTAGTTGTAGTTGCATTTGTATTGTGGTGTAGTTGAATTGCGCTGTGGTTGATGTTGTTGTAATTGCAATCTTGTAGTTGTAGCCGCTGTAGCTCTAGTAGTTGTAGTAGTAATTGTTGTTGGTGTAGTTGTTGTAGTTGTGGTTGTAGTGTGATGTAGTGGAGTGTAGTGTAGTGGGGTTGTAGTTGTAGTTATCGCTGTAGTTGTAGTGTAGTGGTATTTGTAGTCGTAGCTGTAGTTGTTGTAGTTGCAGTTGTAGTAGGAGGAGTAGTAGTAGTAGTGGTGGCAGTTGCTGCTGTTGTTGTTGTTGTAGTGGTAGTGGTAGTGCTAGTGGTAGTGTAAAGTGGTGAAGTGGTGCGTAGTGGAGTTGGAGTTGGAGCTGGAGTTGGAGCTGGAGTTGGAGTTGGAGTAGTAGTAGTAGTAGTAGTTGTTGTTGTTGTTGTTGTTGCTGTTGTTGCTTTTGTTGCTGTTGTTGTTGCTGTTGCTGTTGCCGTTGCCGTTGTAGATGTAAATGTATGTGCAGTAGGGTAGTAGTAAGTAGAGGTAGTAGTAGGTAGTAGTAAGAAGAAGTAGTAGTAGGAGAAGGAGTAGGGGCAGTAGTAGAAGTAGTAGTAGCAGCAGCAGCCGTCATCGTCGTCGTCGTCATTGTCCGTGGTGGTTGTTGTTGTTGTTGTTGTTGTGGTGGTGGTGGTGCTTGTCCGGACGTGGTGTGTTTTGCACATTTTGACTTCGAAATGTGCTTCGCACCACAGCGGCGTGCACTTTTTGAACATCTCAACTTCAAAATGTGATTCGCGCCCCAACGGCGTGCAATCTTTCATGTCTCATCTGGCCAGATGGCTCCGCACCCGCCGCTTTAGCAAGCCTATTTTTCGACCGGCCGGAGCGTACTTTTCTACCACCGTGAATTGCGACTTGTCTATTTTTCGCGCACCTGCATCCTCTTTCTTCTGACTCTTTCCTTTGATCTTCTCTCTTCTTCTCTTCTTCTCTTCTCTCCTCTGACTCTTCCCACCTCTGCTTTTCAATCTGTCCATATTGTCGGCAGGTTGACTTCTAAACTTCCTTCGATTAACTATACTGTGTTCCTTCAAACCTCCAAACACCAGGGCAGAATTTCCCACCAGGACCCACCCGTGACCCCCATGTCTTTGCAGGCCACCGGCTGGAAAGTGAGCCGTGGTGACATCCGCCGCGACGTGAGCGCCAGGGAATGTTTGATGAGAGCAGTTCGACATTCATCAGCGAATCTGTGACATACTGTGGATGGAAGAAATCCTGCACCAGGTTGGTAACTGGTAACTATAAGGCCACTATGAAACACTGTAAACAATTTGGTTTTCATGGGATGAAGCATCTACCATCTGGTGCAGGATTTCTTCCATCCACAGTATGTATCATTTGATGCCCTCCCTTTCCAATTTTTTTCATACCACACCCCCCCCCACCAAAGAAAAAGCTTGGCTTTGTGGTCATCGATCTCTTAATTTTTTTTGGGGGGCTTGTAAAGGGGGGTAATTGTTCGATATTGGGGACAGCGGCAGGGTATTAAATAGCAAATTGAGATTCCCAAAAAAATCTAGGCAAGGTTGCTGGAGTTTCACTGGCCGCCTGGAGGATGATTCCAATTGACAAACATATATTTTCGGATGGTTTGAAACCACCAACCATCCACCAATGTTTAACACCGTGGCCACACCGCCAAGCACTTGGAGGACCGTCCCACTTGCTGTAGTGGTTAGATAGCGGCTAGTAATGGTTACCAACCATAGTTCTCACATGTTATAACTTGACTTAAGTAATTAGGGGACTTATATAGATGGACTTAGGACATTCAGGGTTACTAGCCATCTGTTTTTTTTACATAGATCCAGGTACATCGCCTATTGGGTGGCGCCTTTGAAGACTTCCTGCAGAAGCCCTTGTGAAGGACGAAAGGGACCTGGAATGGGGAGGCAAGGGCAACACGAAAACGGACAATTACTTGACCAATGTATGATACATTATGGATGAAGATGAGTAGTTTACATTTGGGATACCTTGGATTTCTTCCATTTATATGCAGAACGTGGTGAGAACGATTACCATGATAGATTCATGATATAATATTTACAATCGATACGTCATTGATGCAGGTTTCACTCTTCACTCACAACATGTGAGAATGTAACCACCAAAATGTTGGTCCGCGATGCTGCACATTTGATCCGTGAGGATATTCTGGCAACCTCTATAATATACTCATTATTCAAATGCCCACCGGCTAGTCGTACATGCGCTGCTCACATGACATGGGATAATATGAACATGTGCCCTGACTGCCTGACGTACTTCAGGCTCTTGGGACAGTGAATGGATGCGTTTTTGCTATTTTTTGCTGAGAGTTTGGGGGAAGACACAAGCAGCTAGCGGCATGCCTGAAGCCTCCCACGATTATCCTTTCTACGATTTTTGAATCCTTACCATGGTAGAAAACACAAGGTGTATTTCAGAGTTCCTGCTAATTCACGGGGAGTCGTTTGTGGGTGCTAGGTTTGCACCACCCCACTACTGGCATACTAGCATGTCAACATCATCCATACGATGCCGGAAATAGATAGGCAATCCAATAGGACATAGATGAACCTATCAAATAGACTCAGATAGACTATAAATATTATTTTTTGGTTCTAGTTATTTCTGACGATTCGCTTCCATTCATGATTGATGAATTATATGTATTAGAGAATTCAATTTTGACCTTGAAGATCACTGGGGTTAATTGAGAAGGCCGCCGGTGCTTCAGAAGCACCACGAGCGAAACCGCCTGTGTGGCAGTTTTGCAGCTGTGCCCCCTGATTCAGACTGCAGGAATTCGCGGGGACTGCAGGGCTTTCCCCGATTCAGACTCCCTCTAAAATGACTAAACCTTGGGTGCAAGGCAAAATCAGTTTTCAGAAGACTCGAAAAAAAGAAAAAAATCAGGTCTTCGCCCTTCGCCACAGTTTTCCACAAAACAACATGGCAGGGGTGGGAAGTAGGGCGTCAGTTTCCATTGTTTTGCATCAAGACACAGTACTTTGACAGACTCAGAGCCGCAGCAGTTGGACAAAGGGGAGGATGCCGAAAGCTACCAAGTTGCGATGACCTCCAATGTGTTAGTAGTGATGCTGCTTGTGTTATTCGAAAACGGGAGGATACACAAGAATTACTTTAGCGAGTTTCCTGATTTGAATAGGTGACACTATATGAATTATAATACATGTATGTGTGTGTGTGTTGGGTTGCCGCATCTTTCAAGACCCCCAGTTCTTTGAATGATGAGTTGGTCGTACCGTTGATTGCTGACAGTGAACTCAACAACCCACAACACATCGCAAGACTACGGTCATTTGGGCCTTGTTGTTTTTCTTCCAGAATTGTTGATATACATTTACAGTACAGTCATTAATAAATTTATGGTGCATAGATTCTTATCATCCGTATCATTTCAAATTGCATTGGATTTGTTCCTTAAAGTGCAGTCTTATCGGGAGATTCTGCTCCCAGGCCTTAAGCGGCATTGTGACAACATCTTCCCGCAGCCTGAAGGCTAAGATTGACAGTGCAAACAAAACATTCGCCAAAGCTTTGACCCGTCCTCAAACCATTGGTTCAACGCTCATTATGTTAGATTACCATGAAGATTGATTGACATTGATTAAAATTGTTTGTCATTGATTAACATTGTCTAACATTGATTGGCATTGATTGTTTTTGATTTATGTTTGTGTTTTTTTTTGTGATTTGTCTATATATCTGTGTGATTTTGGACATCCCCAAGTTTGACGTTGCGGGCGCCCACCTTCCAATGGAGCGTCCTTGCTTCGCAAGCAGAGCCAGAGTCCATGGGAGAAGACACTTGGCGATGTCCAAGTTTAGGACCCTACCGTATGTACTGTATATATATATATGTATGTATTTATATATATGTATGTATATATATGTATATATATATGTATGTATATATATATGTATATATATATGTATATATATATATATGTATTTATATATATGTATATATATATATGTATATATATATATATATATGTATATATATATATTTAAATGTGTATATATATATATATGTATATATATATGTGCATTTAAAAAATACATATGTATTCGCATATGCATTGTATTTACTATGTGTATACGTGTATATATATATATATACATATGTATATATTGCATTATTGTATATATTTTTTAGTATAGATATATAATATACACCCCTGACTGGACACCTGGAAATTTATGATGAAAACATAGTCAATAACATCCTGGAAATACGTTCCTATTTTTTGGAGACTGCACTATGCATATATATCTCAAAACCAATCGCCCTCCCAGGGGCAAGAGCACGGGCGCCTTTTGCCGCTTGAGCGAAGGGTCCCTCTCGGTCATGCATCTGTTCCCCTGCTGGAGTATGCACTCATGGCTCTGCTTTCAACACTGGTTATAATCTTTAAAGTTTTGTGTGTTCCAGGAACTTCGCCAATGGAAATCTATAGAAACCGCCAGGTATATAGCAGACATGTGCAAACTGTCAAAAATGAATTTCATCAATCCAGCAGTACTCGAAGACGATCGGTGCCAGGGATGAAAGGTCCATCTGACTTGGATGAGCCATACTTCTGATTCTCAATACGTTGATATTCCACCAGAAAATCGGAGAGATCTTTGAGAAGGCCATCTGCTGAGCGGTTGCGCTGAATGCACCAATTCTTGTACTTGATACACTCGGGAGACTGGCTTCGGGCCAGATGCAAATAACTCATCTGATGACCCTCATACTTTCCAAAATCAATTCTGGTTTTGCTCCAAGTCTCAAGATCACTCACCCCTAATGGCAGCTTGATCTTGACATCACTGTCAGCTCGGTCGTGAGAAGAGGAAAGCTCCACACTGGTCTTGCTCTTGCGATTGCCATGTCCAGTACACTTGCTGTCCGAACCCTTGGGAACATGGGGTCGCTGAAGATCATCGATCTCCACAGAAGGGCGCCTTTTGGCTGCATCTGTCATAGACTCACCGGCACTGCTGATCAGAGAAAACTGGTAGGTGAATCACTTGAGATCACATGATGACCCTCAAACAGATCATGTAGGACTCCACATTCCTTGGCTTTGGACACAATCTGGCGGAAGGCCTCAGTGTCTTGCTTCGACCACGACATTCGGTGCAAGTGATGAAAACACTGCCGCTGGAAAACAACTCTGATATTCAGAGTCGTAAGGTTGAGAAAAAGTGGCTATTGGATCGCAAAAACTCTTCAAGATGCTGACTTCCGGGAGAGGCATTATGGATTATGCAGCAGCTATCGCAAAACAGACATGCAAGGAAAACTTGTGCTCAGATGTTCTCACCTGAGTCTATTCCAAACTATATGTGAAACCTGCACAACATGACATGAAAAAAACGTGAAGCTCAGTGATCTTTGCCGTCAAGGAAACAATTTGGCATTTATCCACAATTGATTTCTCGAAATCATGCCCATGGTGGGCCAAGTATTTCACAGGCAAAAACTGCTATACAAACAAAACTAACTTTTGGCTTCTTTCAACTTTCTGAGAACCCTGGTTGTTCTTCTGGCGCTCTTTTCGCAACTCTCGCTCAGCTGCTTGGCGTGCAAGTACGGTGGTTTCAGGGGCTATTTGATATACCCCACTGCGGACGCAACTGCGAAGCAGATCTTCGGGATCCAGCTTATCTTTTGTCAGTCCATCAGCAACCATTCTATCGGTTGGCAGCCATCTGATTATACCCTGCAAATCTTTTAGTGACTCTCTTATAATCACCACATCTATGCTGGTACGTCTGTCATCTATGGCTGTAGGTGAAGAAGGGCTTACCAAATGATCATACAGGGACTTACAATCGGTGGCGAGGAGAGGACATCTACGAGACAAAATGGCTCTGGCTTGTCTCAGCTGGAAGGGTCCATCAATTGCTTCACTCATCATGAGAGATAACCACTCAACTGTACCGCTGGCCACGCTCATGGCTTGACTTTCACCTGCCAATGTTGAGCTGACAGCTCTAGCGAGACGATAGCTCTTCCAAACCACCGGAACCCAAGGAGCTTCCTTGGCATCATGCAAACATTTGTCAGTGAAAGCTATTATGTATCCTGCTTGTGTATGTATTCCAACATTTGCCCATGCTGCGTCGCTGTGACACACTATCGTCAAGTCTTTAATGGGAATGCTTTGAAACACAATTTTCAACTGCTTATGCTGCTTGGCTCGTCTGACAGCATTATTTGCATCTCTCAGGTTCCGAATACAAGGATTTGGGAAGGCCTGCTGCGACATGCTCGTCTGACATGAAATGTCAGGCCGACTTTGGGAGGCAAGCCAATTCAGACTTCCGTTGATGGCTCGGAGAATCTTAATTTGGCTTTCGTTGAGAGGCTGGCTATTAAGGGCTCCTTTTGGGATATGAGCACATTTCAAAGAGTCAGCAAACGTCTGCATAGACATGGAGATGGCAAAACTATCTTTGTCTTGTTCATAAAAGGCTCCACAAAATTCACCAGAGGACACTCTCCACTTCCTATAGGGAAATCTTGCTTTCAGCTTTGCCACGGATTCTTGAAAAAGAGTGCCACAACCTGCAATGGCTGTGTCATCTACATGCACACCCATTATGCCGACGAGCTCGCCTGTATTTGAACGCAGGTAATAGAGACAAGAGTCGAATTTGGATCGACTCCACCCCAAAGAGATGACTTCTTGATCGAACGTACGATACCACATGACTGGCGCATCGTTCTGTCCATATACATTTCCAGTCACCTCAATTACTGCGTTACTTGGAAGTCCAGGCACCCCGCCCATGGGCTGCTTTGCAAACAGAGGGCGAAACTTCTCAGCAATTGGACCAGATTCGAGGAAAGCACCCTTGATGTCACCAAGTTGCAAAATCCAACGATTGCTGGCAATGATTTGCATCAGGAGATTCCTACCCATCTGGCTAAGTGTTGGGGATTGCAGCAAACCATCCTCGATTTTCTGGTCTAAGTCTGGGTCAAGATGTCCTTGCAGGCACCAGCGTGACTTAACACGAAACGTGTTGGGATCTTCAGGATTCACATGACCATTTTCCTCAAGAGGTTTGCGCGTGATCACATGTCTACTTCCGATGAAACGATCAGGATACTTTTCTCGGATACGCTGTGCATCTTTGCCAAAGTGAAAACGAATGGCATTCTTTTCTTTCAGGGTATCCCACTCAGTTCTTTTTGAGTCATCAACTGCTTCCTGAAGAGCTGGAGGATTACCAGTAGGTGGCAACTCTTTGGACATCTTCTTAGCTAAATACCCCGCTATTAACACCTCTATGTCCCCATGTTTATCCCAATCACTCAACAAGTCATTTACTTGGGACACCGTCAACACCTCATGGATTGGCTCTTCACACATGCTAGAAGTCTCATGAGCTACGGCTGACGCTGGGTGTTCTGCAGCGGACTCTGCAGTCTGGGCTGGCTCTGGAGAGCTAGTTCGAGGTCTACTGGCTGCTGGTTCAACAACTTCTTCAGTGCCTTCATTCTCATGGCTACGTTTCTGGCCTGTATGTGGTGCTTCAAAATTTTCTTAAAGAAGATGTGGAACGACCTCTCGCATGATCTCAGCAAAGTCTTCTTGTCGCATGGCCGGTGGTCTGTACATGGTTGCATCTCCAGACTTTCCAGTGACACGGCGACGAATTGGACCATACTGGCTACCAGACGCAGGAGCATTGTTGTCTATGGCAGGAGAAACATCCATATTTTGTGGTGCATCGGTGGCTGCAGCTTGAGGTGGCAAAACACTATCAGCAGGACTCTTATCAATCACTTCGGGCTGGACTGGCTCTCCTGCCTCTTGCATTGGGCTGTCACCGGATGCATCTGGTGCATGACTGGCAGTCGCAGGTTCAACAGTGGGATAGTGTCCAGGAACTAAATCTATGAATTGGTGACTCCTAAAAGTACCCCCTTCTATTAGGTCCTTTATCCCCAAAAGTTCCATTTGTGGAGACTCAATCAGAGTCCTTTCTTCGGTGGTGGCTGGTCTCACTTGTTCGGGTGCACATCGAAAGATCTGCTTCCTGTGTGCCAGGATGAGGTTCCTACCAACATATCCTATCACAACTGCAGTGCCATGCCAGCGTCCACCTTGTTGAACCTCACCTTGTTGCAACTTCTGTCGACGCCAGTACGCTACCAGGTTGCCAGGCTGAAACACTTGAGCCATTCGGGGTCTTGCTGCTAGTGCACGTCGCAGTGACTTATCGTCCTGCAACTGAATCACTGCCGAACGGGCTGACTGACGAATGGCTTGTGCTTTTGCTACAGCATCTTCAGTAAGGCCAGCTGTGGCTGGAACTATATGCAAAGGTTCACTCAAAAGATCACCAGGAATGCTAGGGTTAACTCCAAACACATGTTGATGTGGGGTATATCCATAGCTTTGTATCATGGTGTTCTTGACATGGGCATGCCGTACACATTCTTCCCATTCCTCACGGTTGGATGGTGCATGTTCATCAATTACTTTGGCTAGTACTCGAGCAAACCAACCACCATTATTTTCAGTTCGGCCAAGTTGCCAGTGTGCCTCTGCAGCGATCTGTCGCACTGTGGTTCCTTCAAACTCCAGTGGTCCTTGAAGATTCTCTCCAAGGTTGGTCTGAGCTGGATCAAGTATCAGTTCCTTAGGAGGTCCTGCCCAAGCAACCCAGTGGGTGGCATACAACTTACGTAACAGTGCTGATGTTTCGGTCTCATAAAAAGGAACAACTTGTTGAAAACAGCTTGACTGATCCACCATGTTAAGAGACTTGATCTTTTGATTAGGTCGCCAACCAGGAAGGTATTTTACATCGATGCCAACCTGTTCATTAAACTGTGTCACTCGGCTGGTCTGTGCTGGCAGTGGCACATGTGGCCGAATGCGCGCTTGGCAGAACTCGCAAGACAGTTCTTTGGCCAACCTAATCGCATCGTCACTTGCTTGTCCGTGTTTGAGAATTCGGACTAGGTCGTGATTTGCAGGGTGTCCCAGATTTCGATGCAGTTTGAACAAAGTCTTTTTGATCACCTCTTCATCAGTGCTCTGCAAATCGGCACGGGCAGCAAAAACTTCATTCTCAGCCTGTTGATCAGTGGGTGGAACTTCGATCACCTCCAGAGTCTCGGAACGCTCACGGTATGCTGGGACGGTGTCCAACACTGCTTCAACAAATCCGGGGGTGTATTGACCAGCGAATTGACTGACTGATCCTACAGCAGGATGGCTGCCTGCGATAGTGTCATGGCATTGGTGGTGGACACTCTGCTTTCCAGGGCATTCACGTCCTAGCACTTCCATGCTTGAGTCACTGACTAACAGGCGTGTTCCCTTACGAATGAAATTCTGGCTACCGGGCAGACGAAGGCCAAAACGGCACATGTGACATCTGACGGTGGTGAACTTGCGCAGCAGTCGCAGCATTTCTGGATAGGACCACAATTTGGAGCCCAGTGGGTGCTCAAACATAGCCAGTCCTCCTAGCTCAACCTGTTGTTGGAAAAGTTCACAACAAAATCGAATGAACAGTCGGCTCTGTGCTTTCTTTCTGAGAAACTCATCAGGCGACATGGTATATCGATTAAGGTTAAACCAACCACCCTCATGCGTACATGGTGGACAAAGGACTAGGAGTTCCGGTGGGTCTTCACGCAACTGCTGCTTCACTTGCTGTCGCACACTAGGCTTGGAAAAGTCATATCCATTTTTGAGGTCAAAAGACACAGCTCGCATTCCCTGTGATTGGACAACTGGCGCAAACCTTGGTGGAGAAAACACTTCAGCAATCATCAGTGGCTCTTTGGAGGAATTCTTACGTGCATCATGGAGAATTGTCTTATTGACCTGAGCATGCAATTGTCGGACATGACGTACACTCAGACACTCAGCTACAGCGGGGTGGTTCTCCTCAGGAATGAACATGAACTGTGACCTGGTGTGCAAAACATGTTTAGGCAAAGGTTGATGATATCTATTCTTGCCAATCCTATGATCAATCATTTCATCAAACAAAAACTTTACCCGTGTCCATGTCAGTGATGATGCGGCGTTTAACACTACTCCATTTGAGCCCTTGTTTTCCAGTGGTGAAGGCTTTGGGAATAAAAGAACATTCGACTGACCACTCTGACAAATTGTCTTCCGGTCCTGAAGAGGCTGCAAGATCTGAATCATTGGGCTGCTCAGCTTCTCCATCATCATGCATGGTTGAGGCATCAGGCTCAGGCAGCGGAGGCACAGGAGCACTAACCATGACTTCATCAAAGCTCTCAGAGGCGACATCGGTCTCCCCAAGCAAGGGAACTACATACTGGCCAGCATGGTTCACTTGAAGTGGTATCACGGCTTCTTCATCAAACACAGTAAGTTCACCTTTGGAAAAATCCAGCTTGGCATTCAGTGCTTGAAGAGCTTTACGTGACACCAACAGGGGAGCCTCACCTTTGACCAGAGCAACCTTGATAACACCTGTCTTTCCAGCTAGCACGACAGGCGCTTTGATGGACCATTCTGATGTTTCTTTTTCACCATTCCCAAAACGAAAATGATTCACCTCTTGATACGGCTCAGGCACTGGAATATTGTGGTCGCGCCACAACTGACAAAAAGACTGATAGGTCTGTTGTCCCATAATTGATTTGCCACACCCAGAGTCCAAAACTCCAAATCCAGGGCTTGATACCAAAAGAGCTTCATTCACCTGATTTGACAAAGAGACCTCATCAATCACTTTTCTCGCTGCAGTTGCACGCTGTCGTAACTGTGACAATATTGTGGGTTGTGCCATCACCGAGGCGACAAAGTTCTCCACATAGGCCATTCCTGTGTCTTTCCGACTAGATCCAGACCCTGACGCACCAGAGGTTGCAGTGTTTCCCTTCTGGTCAGTTCGAGGCATCTTGCATTCTCTGCTCCAATGGCCAATCCGGCCACAGCGATGACATCTTGTCTTTTTCTTGACTTCTTCAATCTCAACTCTGAACTGTCGCTTGAGGTCGGCCGCGGCCCAAACTTCCTTGATCGCTGCATCTTGGAGATCTCCTTCCTTTTCTCGCGCCATGAAACAGCCATGATGTCGGCTACCTCATTTTCAGGATACACTTCTGGTTCTGCATCTTCGTCATGTGTGTCGTGTTGAGCCAGCAACTGTTCCACGTCATCAATCAAACTCCATGCTGGGGTCCATGACTTCGGTCTCATCGCCTAGCAGTTCAGGCGAACTGGAGTCTTCCACAAGACTCACTCCAACACGCCTTTTCGGCACAGTGTACTCTGGGTAGCATGACCTCATGGCTTTGCTCACTTCTTCACGTTTCAAAACTCCCAGGGATCTGGCCAGCACTACCGCCTGTTGTTCCTCGGAGAGGCCGGATCGTCGTAAAATGATCCAGCCACGAGCCTCTTCTGGAAAGGCTACATTGCATTTCCGTTGGCACCTGTCGAACATTTCAGAAGCTCGACTGATCCACGTTTTCAGTGTCTCTCCCTCAGCAGCACGTAGAGAGAAAACAGCACTCAGTGTTTCAGCCATCTCATCAGTATTGTCCTTCTGAGGAAAACGCTGATCCAACAGTTTGAATAGTACCTTTTCCCCGTCCTCCTTTTGGTAATCAGCTACCTCCAGATGTTCGACACATTCCAAGGCCTTGCCCTGCAGTAGTGTGTACACATAGGCACCCCTGGCTTCCTTAGAGATCTTATCTCCAAGGGTGAGGAGCTTGTTGATAGCCCAAGTCTTCCACCTGCGGTACTCTTTGGCATCCTCATCGTTTCCGCTGAACGTCCTATGGTTTCCAGTCGACTCACCTGGCGTCGACGCACTCATGGCTCTACCCTACAGGATCCTACCTGCGGGAGCCAGGCCCTAATGGCCTGGCTCCGCTACCAATCTCAAAACCAATCGCCCTCCCAGAGGCAAGAGCACGGGCGCCTTTTGCCGCTTGAGCGAAGGGTCCCTCTCGGTCATGCATCTGTTCCCCTGCTGGAGTATGCACTCATGGCTCTGCTTTCAACATATATATATATGCATGGGGGGGTTCCATACATGGAGTCCTCAAAATGGATGTCTATAATGGAAAATCCTAAAATAACAAGGATAATGGATTATTTAGAGTCGTACCCCTATTTTTGAAAACTCAATACATGAAAATATTGAAAATTGACTATATATGAACACGTCATGAAACAAAATAGGGAAACATATGAAAAGATCATCAGTTATGCCAGATATGTATGGAAACATCATCAGTTCCTTGCACTATAATATATATATATATGTATACATGGTCAATGGATGTCAATGGTTTATAAATCATTTATATAGTACCTGGGATGCACCCCCAAGTAGACGGTTTGGTGTCATTCCTTACTCAGAATGGCCAGGGAAGGAGAAAAAGCGGGATTGAATCAGAAGATCCCTGTTGACATCATCTATTGTAGTGAGACGGATGTCGTGCATGCCGCTGCATGCCTGAGACCTTCAATGGATAGTCCAATTCAATCAAATTAAACCAAAAGTGGAATCAAATGGATACACTATTACTGAACACGTTCAGCTACCTGTATAATCCTCCGTAAATACATCGCATATCAAAGGAGAACACCTTTTGCCGGTCCAAGGCATTGGACTCTTTAGATATTTTTGTGTGTGAAGGTTGAACTAGGCGCCTGGCTGTCTTCTTGTCTTCATTTGCCGGAATCGGGAGGTATCATGACCAGAAACAAACATGGGGACATAAGCAACATCTGGCCTTTGGATGCCTTTGGGACAGGACAAAAAATACTGTATGCATGTTTTTCTTGTTTTGGGATCCCCAAGAACAGGATCAGATAGGCACACCAAGGATGCATGGTGTTGATGCGGGATTGTTTGACGTCAGAGAAATCCCACAAATGTTGCCACTAGAGCAGGTTGGTGCTACGCAATCACCGGTGGAGGTGCAAGGGTGGGTGGATTTGATCATGCGGGAATCATGGTTCAGTGGGGCCGATTGGAGATTTCATTGAGTCATTGAGGGATGGCGGGCATAACCATATTCGAAGATTAATGCAACTACGCAAATGATTGAAAATATGTGATACATTATGATACGTAAGGAGGTTTTGATCATCATTCCAAAGTTCATGATTCACATCACTCATCGCATGAGTTTTGGAGAGAAGCAACACATTTGCAAACAGCAAAAGGGTAGCCTTTGTTTGCGAAGTTCATTCCACAAAGTCCAACCAGGGATTTTTGGGGGAACCCTCACTCACTGTTGCTAGCCTAGAATATTTTTGGAAATCAAGAACTCTCTTTTGCCATTCTCTTCGCAAGTAAAAACGCTCGAGATGGCAGTTGCCAGTCATTTCAAAGGAGTTGCTAGTAGGATCTGGCCAAACATGGCTAAACCTTGGGTTCCTTGATGTTCCTTGGTGTTGTTGAAGAATCGGTATGTACGATCCCTTGGTAGGAAATGCCATACACAGGCACAACATGATACAGCTTCTTTGAAGGGTGCCTTTTTCTCGTTTAACAGGTTTGCCGGGGATGGTTAGACTATCTTATTACCCTTCGTTTTTTTTGGTCCTGAAACGCTGAAACGCTTAAATCTCTCCTTCTTTGATGGTTAAATCGTGTTGCATCATCTTAAGTAATCCAATTTTGTGATGGTTGAAACTTGAAACCCTAGTTTTTTAAAGGTTTTAGTTTATATAAACTTTAAACCATTAGATTTGATGGTCCAGCTATGATGCGACTAGTCATTGAATCACCATGAACTCACCATGGATCGCAGGTTGAGCCGCACTTTGCTTCGCCGGAGCCCCTTCAGCAGGACCCAGACTTTGCTTCGCTGGAGCCGGAGCCGTTGGAGCCGGTGCTGGAAGAGACAGAGACCTCAGAGTCTTGGATCGTTCGGAAACAGCTACGATTTCAGCAGCTAAAAACACGATGAAACTGATTGAAACTGGCCAGTTCATTGGCAGTTCATCTGGAAAAAGAATGAAAAAGATAACTTGGGACCCCTGAACTGTGTACAGTTCAGGATTGTTTTTGGATGTTTTTCTTACGGGGCACTGGAAGCGGTTGCCCAGGGGGGCCAATTGCCCAAGGAGATCGGGATAGATCCCGACACTGCAGAGGGGGACACCAATGACGACAATGCAGATCCTTATGATCCTTGGGCTTGGACTTGCTGAGCTGCATCCCAAAGATAGTTTTTGCAGAGACCATCTTTTTGTTGATCAACATTATATTGCATTTTATACTATATCGCGTCATGTCACGCGATACTATACTATACAATACTATATGCACTACGGACCAACTTTTCTGAAATCTTTACTGTCATGAATGCAGTACCTGAAGGGAGAAAGTGGACAGAAACGCCCAAGGGTTGCCACCACACATGAAGAAAGCCAACCAGGATTTCTGGTTCATCAGGTCACCAGGAGAAACAGATTATCCTGGAAGTGGATCCTGAGAAAAATTACAGGACACCCATGGAACCCTCTAACTGCTGGAAAAAAGATCATGGTTTTCCGCAGGTTTCCCTGAAGCCAATCCAGTGAGATAACTTATCCATTGTAAATTATACACCTAGTAACTTAGTAATATATATTATATTAAATTTACCGTGATTAAACACACATATATATATATATATATATATATATGTACATACACATATATATATATATATATGTACATACATAATATATATATATACATAATATATATAATATATATATTATATGTTAATTGTGGGAATTAAGAATTAGGCATGGCTATACTCCTATTTGTTTACAATGATTAACTATTGTGAAGCAATGTTAAACTATATAGGTTATGTTCTGTGGAATTAAATTAAACCCAAATGTTAACCATAGTTCACCATTAAGAATCTAATTCACCATAATTGAATATTATATAGTTGAAACTAATCCAACTAATCAACCACAATTAATCATAGTTAACTAATTAACCATAATTCACCACATTACCCTCTGGTGAACTAACATAGCAATGGAAAATGGCCATTTATAGTGGATTTTCCCATTAAAAATGGTGATTTTCCATTGCTATGTTAGTTCACCAGAGGGTACTTGAAACTAGGGCCACTTTTCCACTCCCAGGACACCGGGACCGAGCCCCATGCAGCGACCGTGGAGACTGTGGAGACCGTGGAGACGCTGGAGACGGAGACCCATGGCCGTACCGAGGACCGCTGGCGCTTCGTAATTTGGATGTGCTGGAAACATGTTGGTTGCCGGGATTTTGATGAGGATATACATGATTATATGATATATATATATATATGATATATATATATATATGATATATGTAAATATAATTATAATTATATGTACAAGTGTATGTATATATTTATATGTATAAGTATATGCATGTATATGTATATGTCTATGCGTATATGTATATGTTACGAGAGAACGGGATATAACAAACGAACTATAGCGGAATTAGTATAAATATAGCATAATTTTCATTTGATAGTCATGTCGACATGGATGAGACACACATTTCCGGACCAACATCAACCAAGAACCGGGAAACAGCAGGATTCCAGTTTGCCCCACCGGAATAACATCAACAGAAATCTTAAAGACTTCAGAGTGTCCTTCAGGGGATGTTGCTGACCACTTCTTGTAGGTCGCCATGCCTGGTGAAACTGCAGAAACTCTACCCCTGGAGGTGCCTGCGAACGACGAACTGGAGACAGAAGCACCAGTTCCACCGGACGCTGTCAAGGAGGCGCCCGGCGTGATTCAGACAAGCCATAGCACATGATTTTGCTTCGTCGTATGCATTTAATATAAGATACATTCATCCTTATCAATATTTATCAATATGATGAATATGTGAATATAAATATAAATATATATATATATAATTATAAATATACACTATACATATATATATATATATAGTAGTGTCCCCGAAGAGTCACCCACTGGTGGTTGTTGGCCTTCCTTTAATCAGCAAATGTCCAGGAAGCCCCGGAGGCTTCGGGCGAGTCTCTGAAGGAACCTTGGGTGCACCCTGCATAGCACCCACAAAACATATGGTGATATAGGGACAATGCAACAGTCATAGATCAATGCAAGCAATCCAAGGCAATGTGGCATTTGCGGACAGAAATGACAAAACGGATATGCCCATTTTATTCTGCCCCCTTTCCATTGCCGCCATTTTTGCCCAGGATGATGAGAAGTGCTCCGACGGCGGCATTGCCGCTGTAGCAGCTGTAGCGGCTCAGGATGCTGATGCCAATGGTGACTGGGACGGGTGTTGGGACTGGGAAGATCCTTACTGCCACTTGGCGGGCACAATTATATATACACCTCGGCAAGGTGTTGCATGACTGGGAAATCACCATTTTTGATAGTTGAATTCTGTGCAAACGGGCAATTTTTCGATAGCTACTGTAGACATGTTAAATGATCAATTATCAGAGGATAGGCAAAAATGTGAAATTTCCAATCACAATTCTTGTTCCTTAGAAGAATTAAAAATATTGCAAACACATATCATTGACATATCATAGCGTATGGGTTTGTCTAGAGTCTAGAGTTTCTCACCATTTTCCTGTTGATCCACTGTGCAACAGGGACAAATAGTGTCATGAATTCATTTATTTGTAGCTACCTCAAATGAAATCATCATGGATGATGGTCAATACTGCGGTCCAAACTACCCAGATTTTTATCTTGTCATTCCAGGAGGCTGTTTCGAAAGGGGCGATCGCTCAAATACCGACGCAATAAGAACCCCCCGTTTTGGGAGATAGTTTTTAATACCCTCAAATAATATTCCATGATTTCAATCCATATTCGATGATGCAAATCAAATTGGGCTAGGGTAGTAAAGCATATGGTATGCAAAAAATACCCATTCAACTCCCCATGGAAGCAAGTTCGTATAATCAAACGAAGCCACTCAGTATATCTATGGGTGATAGTTCATAAATAATAATCCCTTTCCTACTTGTAATCTCCATCTAATCTTACAAGGGTTTGCCCCCCGTTGCAGATTGGTTTATGGACCCCATTAACTATACCCCCTAAAGTGAAAAGACCTTGCTTTGGAGGGTCTTTCACCGAGGACCTGTTTTAGTAACAAAAGACATCACAAGGATTCAAAAAAGGTATATTTGGCATATGCCTCGAAAAGGACGATTTTCTGTCCCACTGGATTGCAAACTGGCACTCGGTGCAGCTATATGCGATATTTTTTTCTCCCTCGGACTGTCAGCTATATTACCAATGCAAAAAGGAAACATGAACGTAAATATATACACATTTCCAAGGTTTCGGGCACGATCCCACATTGACCCAACAGGCAATCCTGTACATTAGAATTTTATGGAATTTTGGTATCAATGCTGAGCACACAAGAAATATCAGTTTGGGATATTTGACCCCCGCGTCCACGACTTTTTTGTGTTTTTCCACGACTTTTTGATGTCGTTTCACGGTTTGTCCACGGTTTGTCCACGGGTTGGTCCGTCGCAAAAAAAAAACTATGTTTTGTTTTTGTTCCTCAGAGTGTTCACATGTCCAGGCGCAAAAAAACGAAGTGCAGAGGAAAAATAATATTTCAATCCCTGGAAACCACCAGTGGATCCTAATGGGGTCCTAAATTGGTGAGAAGCCCATGTTCGGTTCCTCAGCATCCCTTGGCACTTGGGTCCCAGATTCAGCAGTTTACCTTTTAAGGTCTTTCATATACCTTTTAGATCCTTTTAGGTCTTTTGCGAAAACGTAGCAAAAGACATTCCTTTGGAGAGTCTCAGACCCACAATAGGTATATTGTTAGAAACGCTAGTTATTCAATGGTCATTTCAGGTATCTAAACTGGAGGTGCCGTAGCATACAAAAAAAGCACATATTCTATATAGAATATATCCCCTTACAAAGCCGACAAAGCCCTTATACGGAACCTACATATGGTAGTTACCTCCAGTTTTGGTTCCGGAAATGGCCACTTAGTTGTTGGACTTAAGTTCACCAGCTATCATAAATCATCTATAAATGAGAATTCTGGTCGGTTAAATCCCCATTGTCCTTCATTTAAGATTGTTAGATCCTGTAGTGAAGGGGAGTCCCGCAAGCTGAGGCTCCGACACGGGTCCCTTGGACATCAGCGACGCGCAGACCCTGCTCTGCGAGGAGCTTCCGGCGCGAGAGACGACCGGAAGCGTTCTGGCGTCGGAGGTGCCACTGTGACTCTTTGGTGTTTCTGACAGCCCCCATTGCACCGAAAAGCTTAGTCTTGCAAAAAAGGGCCTTAGCATGCCACGTTCTTATGCTGGCACCATGGTTTTGTCAGGGATGTTGGGGTCATGAGGTTTCTGCATCATGGCCGGAAACAAGCTGTTTTGATATTTACGTGTTGCGCTCCTCTGGCGGAACTTGTGGCAGTGAAGTTTTCACGTTAGGTTTTGGTTTGCCGCCCCAGTTTCTTCTTCATTCTTCACTTATTAAGTGATCCCAGCTCCGCAGCCAGCCAGAATTCCTGGAGCACCGGAGCGTCTCAAATCCCTGGTCTCTCTTGGTGCATGGCTAGGTCTGTCTTGTATGTTGCTGGGCCTTGATATATTTTCTGCTCAAAACTGGCGTGCTTGAAGCTGTCTTGGCATTTGCTGTCGCACCTGCTGACCTACCCAATTACCGGAACTTGACGCCCGAAAACAGTGAGCAGCAGCAAACTGTCTTGACATGTAAGCGCCCTTTTTCCAGCAAGTGGATCTGCTTTCCCTTATTAGGAGTTTTGTCCATGGTGCCTAGTGTGCGAAACTGTTTTACGGTTTGGGCTATTTCTTGTCTACAATACTTTGACATCGGCCATATGGAAAGGTGAAGCAGCCTGATAGGCAATCTCACTGTCAAACTTTGCCCACGCTGAGACTCGTCTAACCACTTGAGCAGATACGATCACACACACAGGCATTTCAGAAAATGAGAAAAGAAAGAGAATGTGAACAAACACAACTATTTCAATACAGGTCAGGAACGCCATTAAACTGGAGTTCCACAATGTCCCTCAGTTGCATTTTTTTTAGTGGGTTTGCCACCTGAAATTGGCTGTAGATATCCTGCTGAATGTAGCTTGCAGATGCTTGCAGTATAAGGCCTATACATATACATTTACATTATTTCGAAAACTGTGGAGCAGGAGCCCTTGTAGCTACATGTTTAAAATAAGATGTATGTAGATGCTGGAACGTTGAACATAATCTTAATGATCTTGATGTAGAATATTTTTAGTTACTGTATCTGCGCATATTTATATTCCTTTCCTATACCAACTTGATACTGCACAGTGATGGAATGCAGGCAGCTGTCGACGCGGTGCACGCTGTGGAGTCTTCGGTGTCGAAGGCGTGGATTCGTGGATCATCCACAAATAGGCAATTGAAATCAACCAGACATCAGACATTTGTTTCACCAACGGATCTCTATGTAATCTTATAAACAATTACAATAAGATGATTTGAAATTGCTGTCCCGCCAAAAAGTGAGTTCTTTGAACGTTTTGTGTAAAGCCATTCTAAGTTTAGATCGCCGTGCCCCTCTTCAGGTTCAAAGCAACTAGATGTCTTGTAACAAGTGTAGGCAAACCGCTCCTTGGGACCAAGATAGCTGGTGTTTGGGTTGCTCGGGCCTCGAGACTTTGCAGACCGAGCTGTGTGCTAGCTGGAAGCACTCCGCCTTTCGAGTGGCAGCTCACGACGTGATCGTCAGTGCGGTACGCACCGTGCGAACGCTGAGAAATCTCTCGAGCAGTTGCCATAGCGCTGACAAAAGTCGAGCTGCTGTGGAGGCACGTCAGTCTGAAGTCTCTTCGTTGCCAGCCCGAGCTCCCAAGTCACCTGAGCGCAGCAGAAGTCGGCTGCCAACTCCTCCACCTCCACCAGACAGAGTAAAGGTACAGGAGGAGAGCTCAGAAGAAGATTCTGAGGAAGAGGAAGAGGAAGAGAAGGCAAACGACGAGGAGGTCACAGGTGCTTGTCCCAAACGAGACCCTTCACGTAGGCCCCCGGAGCCAGCTCATCCACCGCGTCCAGAACAAGTTCATCAAGAGAGGCCAGAGCTTCCAAGAAGTCATCACTCCTGGACACAAGGAACAAGGTCGCTCAGGTAAAAAGAAACGAAAAGGAGAGCATAGACGAGGTAGCAGAGGAGGATCAAAACATCAGCGTACATTCAGGCAGTTAGACGATCCATTGCTCCGAGTTCATCGTCGTCCCCCAGCTAGTTTTTGGGAGAGCGACAGACCCTTTGCTGGCCCCAGGCCTGGCAGTCGTGGTCGTTGAGATGTATTTGGAAGGTACCGAATATTCCCTTGAGGAGCCAAAAGAATGGGAAGGAATGATTTTGTCAAGAGGAGAAATTATCGAGGTGCATCTTCCGAGTTGCCCCAACTTGCATGTGCATGGACCACCAGACATTTGGGCAGGTTTCTGGATAAAGCAGGTACTGATTCTTGGCACAGGAGATTATGCGTGCGTGGTGAAAAGCCTTGGTTGCTCACATCAGGACTGGGTCAAATATTTTTCCAACTTGTTCAACCGGCGTGTTGGGAGGATACACTTGTGCACCGACAAAGAATGTGTTTTAGAGGAGGACGTCGCCCTGCATGTCACCCGCTTGAAGGTCTACAGTGTGGAAGGTTTCGAACGTCCATACATGACTCACTATGTCAAGCGACAGGTGTCAAAGTGGGAGCGAGACGAACCAGACGACTTGGACGATTCCGCATTGGATGTCTCTGGGATTCCCCGTCGAGACGTCGACAAAGGTGTTGGCAAGGAGGACGAGCAACGAGAGGAGCCCCATGGAACACCTTTGGTTTCCGGCAGAAAGGCGCGCTTGACACCGGCCCCAGAAGGGCCTGCAGAGAAGAAGAAGGAAAAGCCAGACAAGATGGGTGCAGACGAGAAGGCCAGATTAAGAGAACGTTTGGAGGCCGCCCGAGCGAAGATGATGAATACAAAGATACCGGCACCTGGGGATGCCAAGCCGGGTGCCGGGCCCGAGGAGGAGGAGCTGTCCAAGCACTCTTCAAGTCCAGGTTATTCACCCTCAGAGGGCTTCGAGGGTTGCCCATTGGAGTTGGAGGAGGCGGCACATCAGGAACAACAGAGAGCTCTGGTGGACCAAGGCAAGAAGAAGAAGAAAGAGAGGAAGAGAAAGGTGAAGGACACAGAGGAACAGCTGGTGGAATCCTCCTCAGAGGCCAAGAGACAGAAGAAAAAGAAGAAAAAGAAGAAGCAAGAGGAGGCTACAAGAGATTCTATTACAGCCAGTTGGCAGACCCAGTTGGTTATGAAGGCAAAGGAGACTGCAGCTGCAAAACGGGACAAAGCCCGAGAAGACAAGAAGAGAAAGCAGAAGAAGAATCCTGGGTTCCAGCTTGCCAAGATCCTTACCAACTTGGCGAGTGGACGCGATCGACGCCCCGACAAGGAGGATGGCCTGGACCTGACCCCCTTTGGGAAGAAGGAGAAGAAACAAAAGAAGGAGAAGAATGGCAGGAGGAAGAAGAAGGGTACAGGTCACCCTGGCAGTTCACCGGGGAGCTCTCCGACGGGGACTTCCGACGGGAGCTCCAACGGGGGCTCGGAGGAGGAGTCCTCGGAGAGCGATGGCAAGCGCCTCGAGGCGCCCCTGAAGCGCAAGTCGAAGGAGAAACCAGGGTCAGTTCTGGCCATGCTCCTGGAGCATGCACGGTCGAAGCTCGATCAGTCCGCGAAGGTCAGTGTGGAGTCCGGCAGCTTGAGTTCCATGACCCAAGGAGTGAAGATGTCGAGCTACTTCGCGATAGTGGTGAGGAGCCAAATTGGGAACTCCATGGCCCAAGCCAGGGAGCTTCATCACCTGGCGCAGGTCATAGACCTTTTGCGACAGGGGGACTTGGATGTGATGGGGGATGTTTTGGCATCCCGATTCATCTCCATTCACCAATCGGTGATAGACGGGTCATGGACGACAGCCCGTCATTTGGAGATGATGCCCTTAGAGGAGGGCACAGCAGCAGGGCCAGAGATCATCCTGAATGCCCGAAAGCAGGCCCGGCTAGCAGCAAAGCTTTCCCCAGGAGACAACTGGGGGTGGACGCAAGGAGCAAAAGGACGAGGAGGAGGAAGGGGCAAAGGCTCCGCTTGGCAAGACTATGGCCAAGAAGGCAAAGGCCGAGGCAAGAAGGGCAACAAAGGAAAAGGAAAGTCAAAGGGATGGCAAGGACAGGAGAAGGATGTGGACGCCAAGAACAAGGAGAGAGTTCCAGAGAAGTGAAGAGATGGAAGCTTGATGGCAAGGCGCTGGCATACGCCGTGCGGCCCATATCGTCAGGTGAGAGGCTTACAGTCGACCTCAGTGTTGAATCCTTAAAGGAGGCTATCAAAGAGTGCCGCTCTTTCGTAAAGACAGGTGTGGTATTGGCATGGTGGCTTATCACTGGGCATACAGCTTCTTTTCTTGATGGTATAGTAAAAGAATTTACACAACCTTGGTTGCAGGAATTCGCCAAGCACAAGTCATCCAGTGCGCAACGCCGCGGAGTGACTTTTCCTCTACGTTTGGGGGAGCTTCAGGAACTTGAGCAGATCTTTGCAGGTTACTCTCTGGCTGACATAGCCGTCGAGAGCGTGGCAAATCTATGGGGCAGTAAGGCGTGGGCCTACCTAACCATGGGAGCGTTGAACCGTTTGGCTGGACACGACGCTCGATTGAAGCCTGGTCGCTGGAGCGCTGCCGAGCGATCCGCTTTTGATTCCATAGTAGCTGCGGCAAGACGCCGATGCGCTGTGGATGTTGCGGAGCTTCAACCAGAGGAAGAGAAGTGGCAAAAAGAGGTCTATAGCAAGCGTGTGGGATACAATGGGGAAGAGTTATCAACATGTCATGAACTAACCTGGGAGCAGGTCCTACCTGCCCTGCCACCTGCGGAACATGGAGGTTGTATTAATAGTTTGGATTGGGTTGGTCCCCGAACAAGGGAATTTCTTTGCAATCCTAAACTGTTGTTAAAGGAACCCGAAGAGGTTGACCTTCCCAAACTTCCCGGGCGAGTTCATATTAAGGAAGATGATAAGATGAGAATTGCCTCTGAACTGGTGAGGAGAAACGTTTGCACCTGGATTCCACTGGAGAAAGTTTACAAAGTTAATGGTACTGCAATTTTAAACGGCATGTTTGGGGTGAGCAAACCAAATGTTTTGGCTGATGGAAGACCCATTTTAAGAGTCATTATGAATCTAACTGGGTCTAACGCAACGCAGATTCAGCTTGAGGGGGGCTGCAACTCACTTCCAAATATTTGTGCCTGGCAGAGCATTGTTCTGGACGGTGAGGAGCAGTTGACATTGCACCAAAGTGACATGTGTAGCGCTTTTTATCTGTTTCGAATCCCCCCTCAATGGCAACGTCATCTTGCTTTCAATATTTTGGCACAAGGGACTTCGATTGGGATTCCTAACGAACAATGGTTTGCACTGGCGTGTTCTGTTATTCCCATGGGTTGGTTGAACTCGGTAGGAGTTATGCAGGAAATCTCTGAACGACTACTTTCAATTAGCCATCTTTCTGTTGAACATCGAATTTCCAGGGGGGCCACACTTCCGCCATGGATGAATAGTATTCTGGATCATGTGCGCGATACTGATAAACATTGGTGGCACGTTTACCTGGACAATTTCGCTGGTGGAGAAAGAATTATGCCATCGGATGCCGGGGTCAGTGCGGTTTTGTGTCACCGGGCTGCAGAAGAAGCTTGGAGGGCAGCAGGGGTAGTTTCATCTGACAAAAAGCGAATAGCATCTGCAAAGCGAGTGACAGAGCTGGGGGCAGAAGTGGATGTTGACCTCGGCACACTGGGAGTTTCTACATCTAAGCTGTTGCAAGTTATTCATGGTACGTTGTGGATGGTGGCTCAACGTTTTCTGGATAGGAAGTTAGTCCAAATTATGGCAGGCAGATGGGTTTTCATTTTGCAATTCAGGCGCCCGGCTATGAGTTGTTTGCAAAAGACTTGGGATTTCATTGGAGGTAAATCATCAATGGGAGAAAACTTGCGAAAGATGGTGAAGGCGGAGTTTTTATCACTGGTATTTTTGAGCCCTCTCTTACACTGCAATCTTAGGGCGAAGATCTGTCCACAAATGGTGTGCACGGATGCCTCAGAAAAAGGGGGATCAATTGATGTGAGCAGCAGCCTGACGGATATCGGGTGTGATTTTGTCCAGGCGTGTGAGAAGCTGGATCGAAGTAGGGGCCAAACGGTGGCTCCAATCCTTTTGGTTAGCCTCTTCAATGGCATTGGAGGATGTTTTCGATGTTATGACTTGATTGGAATCAATCCAATGGCGCGCATAGCAGTTGAATTGGATGATGCAGCAAACAGAGTCACGTTGCATTGTTGGCCTGGGACTACGGTAGTCAAAGATGTGAAGGATGTATCCAGGGAGTTGGTGCGAAGCTGGAGCATGAAATATTTAGGCGTGGAAGAAGTGCACTTGTGGGGAGGCTGGCCGTGTGTAGATCTTTCTTCAGTCAAGCACAATCGACAGAATCTAGCAGGTCCTCAAAGCAGTTTGTTTTGGGAGATCCCCAGAATTCGAAGTTTATTGGAAGAAGAATTTGGAAGTCATGTCACGGTCAAACACGTCTTAGAAAACGTGGCTTCAATGGATGAAGGCGCTGCCAGGGAGATTTCAGGTTACATGGAGAGTATACCATACAAACTTGACTGTGCCGATGCGGTGCCCATGAGGCGCCCCCGGTTTACTTGGACATCAGAAGCGCTGGAAAGTGTGTTGCCGGATGTTTCAGTTTCTAATCAGCGGTATTGGAAAGAGGTTTCAGCCCCAGCAGACTATCCCCTTACTGAACAGTGGCTCACACCTGGTTATACTTGGAAGGGGGAACAATGGGGTGCAATTTTTCCCACTTGTTTGAAAAGTATACCGCGGGATAGACCACCTCCTAGACCAGCAGGACTTGAGAAAGCAGACGAAGGAACGAGACAGAGATGGCGTTCAGACAGCTTCAGGTACCCACCATACCAATATGATGAGAAGTTTCTTATCACCTCTGAACATACTTGGCGGCTCTTGAACGCAACAGAAAAAGAATTACTGTTGGGATACGGATACAATCATACAGCAGTTGCATGGAGTGCGGGGAAGGCAAAGCAAAACCCTGTTGGTTTTTCTGACTGTAGACATAAATTATTGGGGGATTGTTTCAGCTGTTTCTCTTTTGTGGTATTGGCGGTTGCATGTTGTCGGAGATTTCTGCCCCAGTTGACTTATCAGCACTTAAGCAACAGAATGGGTATGGCACCGGGTTTTTGCAGTCACCTCCGCAGTATTGCACCACTTCAGCAGAAGCTTTGTTATGGTTCACTTTCAGGGGATGGAAATGTTTTGGATTCGGGGATGGCTTTGATGAATCGATTATTGCTACGGCGTACCAATCACACTGGCTCTGATGTTAGGGTCATCTCTGGAGAGATTTTTAATAATAAGGCATTCCCTCGCCATTCGGTGTCAGCTTCTTGGTGGACCTGGTCAAAAGGTTATACTACAACATGGAAGCAACGCAGCCATATCAATGTTCTGGAGTTGGAAACATTACTCTTGGGTGTTAGGTTTCAGATCCAGCGGTTCAAAGCTCATGACATGCGAATCTTTCAGTTGACTGATTCATATATTTGTATGAGTGTTGCTAGTAAGGGTCGTAGCAGCAGCAAGCAATTACAGAGAGTGTTAAACAAGTTGTCAGCACACTTGCTTGCCTATGGGTTGCAACTAGTTGTTGCACACGTGGATTCTCGTGAGAATCCCTCGGATGCGGGATCACGTGCCAAAGAGGCCGCGACTGCTCGCTGGCCGCTTCAGCCGGGCGGAACGCAGGCGCCAACGAGCGCATATACATTTGGATGATGCAGCGTTGACATACAAAACACAGGTTCGTTACTATGGGGCATTGAAAAAGATGGTTCGCTTTGTCGAACTCGCTAAAAGCGAGGACCATTTAGATGTTCTACTTTGTCAATGGATCAGAAAAATGTGGCGCTCAGGAGAACCCCTTTTAACTATTGGAGATGGACTGAGTGCTCTTCACTTCTTTCAACCTTGGACACGTCGAAAGATCCCCCATAGCTGGAAACTGTTTGCAGTCTGGCGAAAGATAGAAGTGCCGGCAAGGGCACCACCTCTTACATGGTCACTGGTTGGGAGCATGGCATCCTATGAATGGGAACAGGAGAACTATGAAATGGCAGTTCTTCTTCTGGTCAGCTTTCATTGCTTGCTTCGAACGGGTGAACTTTTATCACTGACAGTTGCGGATATCGCCTTAGGTGCAGACGCTGCTGTTATTTCCCTGAAGGGAACTAAAACTGGCATTCGTCACAATGCGGATGAGGCCATTAGTGTCACTGACCCTATAGTGCTTGAGTTTTTGCGTTTCATGGTTTTATTACGGCAAGACCTGGGTACCACTGCTCTTCCCATTTGGTCTCAAACTGCAGCTAAATTTCGCTGTCGTTTCAAAACTTTGTGTGATCTGATGGGCCTTCAACAATTCAATTTTCGTCCCTATAGCCTCAGACGGGGTGGGGCTACAGCTTTATTTCAAGAGAGCAAAAGCATGGAAATGGCGCTGATCAGAGGACGCTGGGAATCCTCCCGGGTGGCGCGTCTTTATATCAGCGACGGCCTGAGTTTCATCCCTTCAATCAAACTGTCAGAGCACACTAAGCTTTTTTTACGTACCTTTAATTTAGCAACGTTTACTGCTTCCCAGTAAACATGGACTCTTCGTTGGGGTGCGTGGACGGATTTGAATGCTGGCAGGATTTCTTTCCTTTTGCCGTGCAGGAGCTTGGTTGTTGTAAACCTTGAAGTTGAGGTGTTTTTATCCCTACCAGGGGATCAGAAATTTCTACCCGCTACCA
>Ga0126342_10000155_pt1 | contig 53409 bp, 44 predicted proteins | sample Cyp1metagenome_FD_92528 | JGI IMG/M metagenome (GOLD analysis project Ga0126342, IMG submission 92528) | Coral microbial communities from Lord Howe Island, Old Settlement Bay, Australia - Cyphastrea 1 metagenome | ecosystem: Host-associated > Invertebrates > Cnidaria > Coral ...
AGCAGTAGCAGCAGTAGTAGTAGTAGTAGTAGTAGTAGTAGTAGTAGTAGTAGCAGTAGCAGTAGCAGTAGCAGTAGCAGTAGCAGCAGCAGCAGCAGGAGGAGGAGTAGTAGCAGCAGCAGTCGCAGTAGTCGTAGCAGTAGTCGCAGTAGTAGTAGTAGTAGTAGTAGTAGCAGTAGTAGTAGTAGTAGTAGCAGTAGAAGAAGCAGAAGCAGAAGCAGAAGCAGAAGCAGAAGCAGTAGTAGCAGTAGTAGCAGTAGTAGCAGCAGTAGCAGTAGCAGTAGCAGCAGGAGCAGTAGTAGCAGTAGCAGTAGTAGCAGTAGCAGCAGTAGCAGTAGTAGCAGTAGTAGCAGTAGTAGCAGCAGCAGTAGCAGTAGCAGTAGCAGTAGCAGTAGTAGCAGTAGTAGCAGTAGTAGTAGTAGCAGTAGTAGTAGTAGTAGTAGCAGTAGCAGTAGCAGTAGCAGCAGCAGCAGTAGTAGCAGCAGTAGCAGTAGCAGAGCAGCAGCAGCAGTAGTATCAGCAGTATCAGTAGCAGCAGTAGCAGTAGTAGCAGTAGCAGTAGCAGTAGCAGCAGCAGCAGTAGCAGTAGCACTAGCAGCAGCAGCAGCAGTAGCAGTAGCAGTAGCAGTAGCAGTAGCAGTAGGAGTAGTAGTAGTAGTAGTAGTAGTAGTAGGAGTAGCAGTAGCAGTAGCAGTAGCAGTAGCAGCAGCAGTAGGAGCAGTAGTAGCAGTAGCAGCAGCAGCAGCAGTAGTAGTAATTTGTTTTACCTTTATTAACGTGACTAATACGAATATAATTAGGAAGGGTATTAATACTAATAATATTAACCAACAGATTTTTCGAAGGGTTTTACCTTCTCCATCTTTTTGGGGTTGCCATCTACCCCTGGCGCAGAACGCCTCCAGCAAGCTTTTCCGCAAGACGTTCAGCGAGGCATCCACGACATCGGCGAAGTCGGCGGAGGCCATGGCGCAGAACGGATCGCTTATATAACCGGTGGAAATCTCAGTGGTTTTATCAGCAAGTCATGGTGGTTTAATATGAGTTGAGCCGCAACAAATGGGATGTAAAGTGATTCAATCTGCACATCTGAAGATTTTGGCACCTTTTCGCAATATTTGGATGAACATTGATGGGACATCCTCTGCAAATGGATTTTGACACGGGACATTGATCGATTTTGATGTGAAAATTGCCTTCTAGTTCCAAAGCCTTCAGAAAATCTTCGAGTCATGTGAGTTGACTCAATCAAAATACTTCATCTGCATATCTCGAAAATAATTCCCATCCCAGATTCGAAGATATTTCTTTCGGCTATCAAATAGAGTAGCCACCAAATCCATGAATCAAAAGCTAGAACAGCTCCTTTTTTAACCAACTTCTGAGCTTTTGTATTTTAGCATTTTACCAACTTCTGTCTCGAGGTTGCAAAAAAGATGGACCATGCTTGCGGCTGGCTGCTTTCCGGCTTTCCACTTCCAAGTTCTGGGCCACCTGCATGGTATGCCAGACCTTCTGAATCCTAAACATTAATGATTCAAGATAATGTGGGGCTAAATCATTTCGAACATTTGGACAACAATCCTTTGGGATTCTTTTGGGGCTAAATCATTTGGAAAACCATTCATCCATTTCCCTTCGAACGTTCGGACTGGGCAAGAAATGACAAGAAATAAGAAAGAAGCCGAGAACAATCACACAAATCAGATTTCACATGATTTAAGAAAGTTGGGGATGCACTTCACCCAACCTGTCATGTTGCGGTGGCATCCACCTTCCATGGCCTTTCTATGGTTTGTTCGGGCTGTCGCATGGATGGTCCAAATCTCTCCAAATGTGACCAAAACGGACCCAGTCACAGCCACTCTTTTTCCGCAGTTTGACGGGCACTTCCTTGGCTTTTTTTAAAGGAAAACATTGGGACATCAGGAGAGTTGGGGAAACTATTTGGATCGAAAATAGGTCATGGAACATTAGGAGGTTTTCCCAATTCAAATGGTGAAACAATGGGAATATTGACCATGCGCCCAAAAAACATCGATTGTTGAGAGCAAAACATGATGCGATTAAGATCATTTGAGCGTGGCGAAGACCATATAGGCAGGGGGTTCTTAAACTAATGGGACCCAAAATTATCCAAAGTTACAATGTTTGCTTCAGAAGGGTTTCCCCAATTATGGAAGGTTGGCACCTCCAAGCAAATCTGAGACACACGACTCTTTTTTTGAGGTTTTTTTGGGCTCCGGATCGAGTTTGAGATCAACCTTTACCCAGCAAACAATGGAGACAAACATGTATTTTACCAACTAACTACCAATGCCAGATAGATATCTTTTTAAAGGAGGCTAAGACCATCCCGTTTTTGAGGCTAAAATGGCTAAGACTCCCATCATCTTGCTGATCAACTCTACTTGGGGGCTCATTCCAGTCACTTATAAGTAGGGTTAATCCACTCACAACTGGGTGAACTCACACACTTACAAGTGCCGGGCAAGCCGGGGGCGGAAGTTTCAAAATTGAAATGCTATGAAATGCCTGTAGAGCGGAAGCAAGACTGTGCCTATAGGGTGCGGCCAAGCCTTCTGTGCATCGCGGCAACAATCTCTTGACTTGTCATTCCAATGCAATCTTTTCTCAAGGTTGGATCCTTTTCCATTTTCATCTGACCTCATGTCATCTCATCTCATTTCATCTCACCTCATCTCATGTCTTGTCTCCTTTTCTCGGCGCTTCTCAGCTGATCACAACTCGTCTCATCTCTTCTCATGTCATCTCGGCTTTTCTCATCTCCTCTCCGATTCTCTGAACTCTTGTCTTTTCAGCGCTTCTCTGCTTCTCAGCCTTGTCTCAGCACCTTTCATTTCATTGCAGCTCAGCTCCTGGAGCAGATGTTATTTTTTTCAGTTTCTTAAGGCATTTCATCTTTCGTCATCTTTTTATTGCGTATTTACATTTTCTGACTTTCCCAAACTAAATTAATTCAATTTCCCATTTTGCTTCCATCTTTGGGCCCCAATTTTTCGGCCACTCCAAGCATCTGATCCTGGCGAGAAGACTTGAGGCTCGCTCTCGGCTACCATAAGGGACCTGGAGCAAAGTGGAGGAACCCTGTTTCATCACTGGGTTTCTCCTCCCAAAGAGTCATTCAATGTCTGCAACATTTTTGTGCTTGCCAATAAAATATATCGCGTGTGCAGCACCATTGAGAAACATCAATTGCCCACAAATCCACTCGTTGGCATGGTGACCAAAATAGCTGGGAAATGGATGCTCCTCCCCACCCATTTGCTGGCGGTGCTTCCCATTGATCATCCCTTTCAGAGCTGATTCCGCCTGATAACTAGATGGGGTCCAAAGACTTTTGAGCATTTTTTATGATCATCACGTCCAAAATGAACCCAAAAAACACACGCAGAACAAACATCCAACCATGGTTGCCGTGTCTTCAATTTTGCCCCGGGCCCATATCCATCATATCCATCGATGCAGCGGCAATCTTTTGTTACATTCGCCCTTTGCACGCAACGGGTGACGCATGTGTTGTGAAAATCTGTCGATGAGAGATGTGTGTTTTACGGAAGGCAGATCATCTTCCGGGCCATGGACATGTCCAAGCTTGGTACGAACACATTTGGGGATCCTTTCACTGCTGAATGGGGATATTGATCATGTAGGTGGCGATTTCTCTGATATTATTGTAACATCATTTATAATGTGTATATATATATATAGATATACTCACATATGTATTATTTATTTCCTATTCACTCATACCATTCGCATTCAAACTTCAATTTATAGGGGACTTCATGGCCCAAGCCGCACAAGGGAGATGTTGCCAGGGCGGCGACATCTCCACGCGTGATTGTTCTTGGCCACGGTCGCTATTGCTACGCGCAATCATACTGTTTCAAAAATTGCCTATATTTTTGCTTGGTTCACCGTGCTGGATCTTCTTCAAGGGATGGTGGGGGATCCTGACTCCGAAAAATGGAGGCCCATTCCGAAAAACGAAAGAGTTTGTTTGGGGTCAGCTATAGCAACATAATCGGACTTCTAATGCTTAGATATAGATAATGAATTCATACCCATCCAATGTAAATTTTAAAAAAGGAGGTCAACTCCCAGGGATGGAGACGCCTTAAAAGCCTCACGTAGTTTGAAACACACAGCATATATCAACAGATCAACATGACAACATGTGTAAAAAATATATATGGTGATAGCATGTGTTGTGACATGACAGTACATGATGGATAGATGTATGTAGTGGTTCTTCATGGTTCTTCAATTGTTTTTCACAACTTTCACGGCATGGTTTGGGTCAAACACCTGGTACTCTGGTGCACATCAAAATAGCTGGTATTTGGAACATATCCCCATTGATATCCTCAATATGCCCAGTTTTCTTGCTGAATTTCCCTATTGACAGATTTTGATCCGTCCAAGAGAGCAACTCTCAATCTGAAATATCAAAATTCAGATCAGCCAGCAACTCCAGTGGGAACAGCAGTGGCTCTACCCTCTGGTAAGACTAGTTTGCTATTGACAATGGCCCATTGAAATAGTATGAAATATGTCGATTTACCTATTGAAGGTAGTGATTTTCCAGTTCGCTATGTTAAGTTTACCAGAAGGCAACTGATCTCTGGTGGATCATTCGTTCCGTCGCAAGAAGTTGTCACCGCTCGCCTCGCGCAGTGAACTCGGCGTCTTGGACGCGGCATGCTGCGCAAAGGCTGAGGTGAAATCGACAGTGGTTTTTGAACGGGGACAGAGAGATTCTCTGGGTAAAGTATGATGCCCCAACTTGGAAAGTATATTTAAACAACATTCCGACATAGAATTTGACTATATATATACATATTATATATATATATATATTTTATAGTTATTCAGATATAAACATATATACAAATCAAGCTTTTGGGATTATTCCCGATGAACTTCCGATTCTAGTGAGCTTGGCCATTCAGGTAGACCCCAAACTTGAGCAGATGGTAACACAGTAGGTAACACGTCCACCAGCTATGCGAAAGCTTGGGATTTATACACATTAATGGTGATTAATGATGATTAATGGCTATTAATGGTCAATGGGCTATTAATGGTTATCAATGATGACTAATGTTGGTAAAACAATTCCATAAACCACCCATGATTGGGAATGGTTTATAATGGTTATCATACCACCTATATAAAAAAATGGTGATGACTGCGGGATGGTAAACATGGCATTCTTTTACCCACATTACATCAATAATCAATATACAGTCTAAAGTACGTGTGTATGACTTAAATTACATATTCAATGAATCAATAGTCATAAATAATCATCAATAATCATCAATAATCATCAATTACATCAATAAATATACAGTCAAATAATCATCAATATGTCAACATGATTCCAAAAAAATGGAACTGTTGGCCACCGCATCCGCGACCCGCACGTCGTCAGTTGACAGTGACTGATCTGATAAGTCTGAAAAGTGGTACTGAAAAATGTACTTCATACTTCCAGATAGACCTGAAAAAGAGACCTCAATAGATCGGCGTCCAGCCGCCTTTCTGTTCTTCTGTTGCTCGATAGGGATACTCGGTAGATTTTCGAGGGGCAAGGGGTCAAAACCCTGCCAAAGAATGAACAACATGGTCGTCGTCTTGAGATGGAAAGAACGGCCCCAATTCTTGCGATAGTTCGTTTTGACCATAAGCAAGGATAACTTGAAACCATTGTTTTGAACTACGCATTCTTACTTGGTGATTGAGCCCCACTGAAGAATGCGAGAGTCAGTCGAGAGCAAATTGATCTATTTCAAGGACACAACAAATAATTACATACAAATCATGACACACACACATGTAAGTTCATAATCATTCCTAGCGATCCTTTAGCTATGGTACTGGAATTCCAGGAAAATCCAGGGAACCAATGTGCTTGAGGATGCTTGGAGGTTTTCATTGTACCATCCCCCTTTTTGGACTCCTCACATGTATTCATATGTAGCTTGACTTGGCGCTGGAAAAACCACCAAAAACGTTCTACGGTCGTGATCCCGAACATCAAAAACCAACGGATCCAAACGGTGCCCTTCCGATCTCCACACTTTGGTGGGGGTTTCACAACCAGGGGTGTCTACCCTGCAGCTCCGCCGGAGCTCCGCTAGACGTTCGCCACCCGCGGGTGATATCTTTGGGGAATCGCCGGCTTCAGCTTCTGGAGCTCCGCTTCCAAAGTGCCTTTCAGCTCCTGAGGTCACGGTCACGCTGCTGTGACTCGGTCTGGTGATGCATTGAAAATATTAGGGAAATCAAATGGATTATTCAAAAATGTATCAATGATACAGTATGAATAGTAACCATCAATGATATAGTAACCAAACTATATGATCAATTATTATCAGATGTATCAGATGTTAATCAATCGAAAAATGGATCACCCCATGATGTTGTGAGGATCGACTCGGCATTCCATGCGGCGACTCGGGCGACTCTACCGGTGACTCTACCGGGACAGCTGCCAGTCCTTGAAATGCTTTTCGTAGCCTTCTCTTATATCCTTTTCGTGTTCCAAATGGATCACCGACCCAGAGAAAACCAAAACAAACATCGCTTCGGCACGGTCTTGAAATTCATATCAATATAATGATCCATCTATATTATATATCTAGATCTCGATTTGTATATGTATCTATATATCTAGAATCTATATCCAATCTAAAAAATGTAAACACACAAATATATATATACATATATATCTGTAATGAAATGTCTGCATATCTATCAATATCTACCAATATCTATCAATAGCTATCAATATCTATCAATATCTATCAATATATATATATGTATCTATGTATCTATGTATCTATGTATCTATGTATCTATGTATGTATGTATCTATCTATCTATCTATCTCTCTATCTCTCTATCTCTCTATCTATATATATATATCTATCCATCTATTCATCTATCCACCTATCCATCTATCCATTTGTCCATCTATCCATCTATCCATCTATATCTATCTATATCTATATCTATATCTATCTCTCTATCTCTCTATCTATCCTACCCTACCCTACCCTACCCTACCCTACCCTACCCTATCCGATCCGATCCGATCCGATCCGATCCGATCCGATCTATCTATCTATCTATCTCTCTCTCTCTATCTCTATCTATCTCTATCTATGTATATCTATCTATGTCTCTCTCTCTCTCTCTCTATCTCTCTCTATCTATATGTCTGTCTATCTATCTACCTATCTATCTAATCTAATCTAATCTAATCTAATCTGATCTATCTAACTATCTAACTATCTAATCTATCTAATCTATCGATCTAATCGATCTAATCTATCTATCTGTCTATCTGTCTACCTACCTATCCTATCTATCCTATCTATCCTATCTATCGTATCTAATCTATCTATCTATCTATCTAGCCATCTATCTATCGATCCTATCGATCCTATCTGTCCTATCTATCCTATCTATCCTATCTATCCTTTCTATCATATCTCTCCCATCTCTCCTGTCTCTCCTGTCTCTTCTATCTCTCCTATCTCTCTTATCTCTCCTATCTCTCTTCTCTCTCCTTTCTCTCCTATCTCTCCTATCTCTCCTATCTGTCCTATCTCTCTTATCTCTCCTATCTCTCTTATCTCTCCTTTCTCTCCTATCTCTCCTATCTGTCCTATCTCTCCTATCTCTCCTATCTGTCCTATCTATCCTATCTAATTATCGTATCTATCGTATCTATCGTACCCATCGTATCCATCGTATCCATCGTATCCATCGTATCCATCGTATACATCGTATCTATCTTATCTATCTTATCTATCGTATCTATCTGATCTATCTGATCTATCTGATCTATCTAATCTATCTAATCTATCTGATCTATCTAATCTATCTAGCCTATCTAACCTATCTAATCTATCTAATCAATCTAATCAATCTAATCAATCAATCAATCAATCTATCTGTCTATCTATCTATCTATCTATCTGTCGATCGATCTATCCATCCATCCGTCCGTCCATCCATCCATCTATCTTATCGATCTATCTATATATATATATCAACCGCAGAGGTGACCCCCTCAGTGATAGCTGGTTCAGAATCTCCTTTATAAACGTGGTTGGTGGTTAATAGCCCCATTACCCAGTGGGGGGTTCCAAGGTGGTACCGAAACTTGAGGGGTAAGACGGGTATAGCTAGGTTTCACCGGTCTTTTTTTCCGGGAAAAAAAACATCTGGATTCAACCATCAACTGTCAACACTGAGGACTTACATTCGTGACTGGCACGCCCTCTGGTGATCACTTTTTGCCGCGAACCAACATATTTTCCATAGGAAAGTCATGCATCACTGATGGGATATAACCCATCAAGCTGTTAGTAAACATCTAAAATCCTCGGCTTATGATTTCCAGGTATCCATCATATCCCATTGGTTCACTGAAATCTCCAACTGATTCTTGGTTCACATTGCTCTGATTGTGGCTTGGCAAACACTGGATGATCGATTCTCCCAAATTCTGGAGCCAAACAACCCATCTTCCCAGGATTTAGATCTCATGATCATCTTATATAATTAATCTTATGAAAGGATGAATATATAATCTTATACAAAAAGGGGTTCATATAATCTTATGAAATCCAAAATCCACATTTCCAAAATTTTTCTCCCCTTCGATCCAACGTTTTTCATGGGAACTTTCACCAGTTTTCTATCCCACGGCTTCACTGTTTTCGCCAGGGTACAGCCACCATATGTTGGACCGCCTTTGTAGCCAACAACGCCGCGACGGTGTCGCTCTTTTTGATTTCGCCACGGATCTGCAACAGGCCCTGCGGCTTGGGAGGCTCGGATCGGATCCAAGGAGCTGATCACGTTTTTTTTCTCTGTTCTTTTTGGCCAAAAGGTGTGAAGGTTCCTGGTCAAAAAAAGTAAATGTATGTGATATGTGTGTATATATATGATAAAAATATGATATATATGATATATAAATAACATTTTAATAACCAACATTAAGCAACAATATCACATTTGGGGGATGAACATCTCCGAAGTTCAACACGAAAGGGGCAATTCCTAGGGATACAAACCTGTTCTTGCGGGACATTTTTTCAGCGTTTTCCCATGATGTTTTCCTGGCAGGATCCAGTCGATGTGATGGATTTATTCGGATGTCTTCCATGGCTACTGTTCAAAACCTTGTTACCCTGGTGAGCATCAAAATAGCTGGCTGGGAAATTGATGCATACCCTAAATATCACATTGTTGGTTAAATATCACACACCATATCCCCAGTAATATCCACATAATATATACTCAGTTTTTCTTGCTTAAATGTCTATTCATAATATCGGTTCTTAAATCTCCATTCACACTAATTACAGGATAATATAGGATAATATCGGATAGTATCTGATAATATCGGAAAATATAGGATAATCGATGATAATATAAGAATAATTGGTTTGAACCATACCACATTTTTCCAAAAAATCGATGGAAAACCCACGTGTCGTCATCGCCGATCGCATATTTCGCCTGAACCAGCTCGGTGATATGTAGCGTGCCACTGCCGTCAGCATCAATCACCTGCGCGACGAAGAAGAAGAAGAAGAAGAAGAAGAAGAAGAAGAAGAAGAAGAAGAAGAAGAAGAAGAAGAAGAAGAAGTGGAGGCTGCAAAGTAGCACGCTTTAGCAGCCGCAGAGCCACCGAAGAGGCGGCATCATCATTGTCCTGGAGGCAGGGCCCCCCCCCCCCGTACCCTCACCCTGAGGTTGCCGGTTTCGTTTGATGCGACTGTCAGTCGCCAAACGCCTGATAACAGCCATTTGATGTAAGAGGCGAACATTGACGCCGCTCATGTTCCACCCCGTACGACCAAGGAAATCACACCGAGGACGCGGCAAGGTCCTAGCTTCACTCCAATATGTCGGCAAAACCATAAAATGTGATCAGTGCAAGGAGTGAAAGCACCTTGACAATCCCTACAATAATCACGGAGAGCACCACCAGGTGCCCAATGAGCATCCGTCTGAATGCCACCGCACATAGCGGCAACCCCATGACCATTTTGTTCCGAGGCACGTGATCTGAGTTCGTCACAGAGCTTTGTGGTGAAGTGTATTCCAACTTGCCGAGCCAGAATCGCATCACGCCTGTTGCTATTGAGCCAAGATAAATTCCCGCCAATGTTCCCGGAGAAGATGTGCGCATCTAGGTGCAAAAGCGATTGGGTCACTGAGACTCCAATATCCATTGTAAAAGGAAACCCGGCCACCATGCCAAGTACAATCAAAACGTTTCAAACATTGTAGAAGAGCTTTGATACATGGATGCGACTCCACCAATCCAACATGAGCATGAGAACCCATCCACTTGTGAAGAGCAGACATGAACTGCTGAGCAGCATAAACGTTAAGATCAGCCGTGTGACCCGTTCGCAGAACCGCCCGCAATTCTCTAGAATCATGGCATATCATGGCCATGTTTATGTTCCCAACCCTTGACAGCGGAACAAAGTTTTGTACTGATCAACCTCAGCAACAGTCGCCATCCGACAATTGAAAATCAAACCCCAGGCACGGGCAGGTCCAAGGACACAAGCTGCAACCGCGGTTTTGAGTTTGTGTGAACCTGGCAGGACTGAGATACGTCTAGCGGCATCGGCCACCTTGTTATGTCTATGGTGCTCGGCAACAGAGAGGGGTCTGGGAACCAAACCAACCGTAACTCCCAAAATTTCGGCAGAACATGAAACCGGAAACCCATGCATCATCAAATCAGCAAAGGCAGCCGGAGTCCTAGCAAGAAATTGTTGTTTGTCTTGGTTGTTGCGTAATCGAGTGACCTCATACAACGACTCCCAAGCTTCAAGTGCAGTCATCAGAGAATTCCTGTCAGGAGCTAACACCGTCCGGTCGTCGATGTACAACAGTTGTTGACACCGAGGGACACACCTGGCAACATGATGTGCAGCAATGCTAAGGACCAAACTCATACAAACTGGTGAACAACTATCACCCTGCGGCAACCCTTGAGTCTTCCGCAGTTGTCGGTGCGACACCGCACCCCCAGCCGTTATCCATTTGACATGGTTACCCCATTGAGCTTCAAGGAGTCGCACAATCTGAGGTGGGGTGCCAAGAGTAGATAATAAGTTCGTACATATGACATGATCCGTGGAATCAAAAGCCTTGGAAAAATCCAGCGCCGCAGCCATCGGAAATTGTGGAGCAGTGTACTCAAGTTCAAAGGATAACAACAAGTCCTGAACTCCCGGACCCTGGAATCCGGCTTGATTAGGCAAAAGAAATTGACTTAAAAAACCACGGACATGTTGAAGCCTCACCGCACTCCAAACACGGTATATGACCGGCCCAATCGAAATTGGACGCAGTTGATTCCCGAGTGGAATCTTCCCACGCGTAGCCACTTTGGGCAAAAACACGAGTTTCCATTGCAACAACTCTTCAGGCCAAGAGCCCTCCTCTTCAAATTGGTGCAACATGTCAATCAGCCTATCAATGGCATGGTCCGGCAGCTGACTCAACATTCTCGCAGAAACACCATCCAACCCAGTAGCCTTGGCAGAAATTCGGGCAGCCCTTCTTCTAATCTCCTTTCGACCAATTGAAGGAAGAGGAGGACAGTCTTGCCTATCCGGGATGACATTGTGAAACATCTGTCTGAAGTCAATCCAGGATTGAGCACCATCCGCTTGTCCAAAAATGGGACCCCAACAATCCGCCAAATGTTCAACAATCTTGACCCTAGACGTTAACACTTCATCATCAGGGGTTTTCAGAATAACAGGTTGCGCAACCTTTTGTCTCACCCACTGGCAAGCACCAGGAACATCACTAACCTTTTGCATCCATTCTTTCAATTTTCTATCTTTTCTCTCTTTGTGCATTTCATCCAATCTGTCTCTGGCCAGATTGTACGCCAAACCCCAAGCGCCATTTTGCACAGCTTGTTTTTCACTGTCAGGCACCCTGGCTTGAGTGAGTTTATACAACAACTGAGGTCGGATGGCATGACCATTTTGTTGAAGCATCCGGGCTTCCGCAAGTCTTCTGATCCATCGCCTCAATTGCCTCTCATCTATAGGTTGACAAGGAGCCATGTGATGAGTTGAGGTTCGCAGGGTCGGCAGACTGCCCAGGGGCCGTTCGCCAGCCGCACTTTGAAGATACCCATTGAAGGTCAACCACGCTTCCACGTCCTTAGACCAAGTGCTCCAGGCCAAATTGCCTTGGCCACGAACTTGCGCCCAGTGATGATTAGAACTGGCCACATCTAACCAATCGACATCTGGCACCACAGGAGGGTTATTTTCAGTTTTCCTGACGTGAGATGCGAAATTGTTGCATTTGCGGCTTCTGCACCCGCAAATTAAAAACCACTTCAGCGATTCTGTGATCACCTTCACCTATGAGTTCAGACCTAGTGGAATCAAGTCGCATGGCCTGAGAACCCAAATAGCATCAACAGGATATGAGCCATGAATGCAACTGGCAGTGGCGGCGCAAACTCCCCCAACCACATCAAATATTTCACAACCCGGTCCTTACAATTGGTTCGCATTGGCATCCATAGCTACAACCCAGGGTTGGTTTTGGTTGATATGCAAATGTTGTTGCACGGCATGCAAGGTGAGCATTTCGATATCGTCAGCATGCCTATAATGGCAAATCACCTCAAAGCAGATTTGGCCACCATGAACAACCACACGAAGAGTTTGGCCATTTTTGGTGTTAGTATGATCAAGCTCAATTATGGCAAGAGGATCCCTACAGAAAACAGCCACCCCTCCCCTGTTTGAGGACACCTTGTTAGTAGGGATAGCAAGCATCTGCCAACCTTTCCGAGAACAATTGTTGACAATGCAAGGAAGCGAGTTTTGGGTCAGATTAATTTCCTGCATGGCGACCAACTGAATACCTTCCTTTTGCGAGCCATGCCATGTTTGGAAAAACTACGGATATTTTGAGACCACATGGTCAAATGTTCCTCAGCCGTCGGGCCAGGATGTCTGGCCTCTCCAATTCGCTGCCCTCTGAGGCCCCGACCACTAGCAGAGGTCCCAGCAGCCTTCTTTGACAAACTCTTGGTGTGCATTTTTTGGGTCTGGCCTTTGCTCTGGTTCTGAACCTGAGGAAATTGTTTTCGTTTTTTAATCCGAGCACGTTGCATGCGGAGTTTTTTGTTGGGATCAGCGCCCCACTTAGTGACCGTGTCCGTGGCCTTGTCTCTGCACTGCTTCCAAATTTTTTGCCGCGACTTAGTAGCCGGAGCTTTTCTATCAGTAGCGGTGCAAATAAAAAATAGGGACATCAGCCGACGAAAGCAAGTGTTGACACTTGTTACACCTGTACAGGGATCTCAGGTAAGTTCGCCCATTTCGACTGTGAGAAACCTTGACCGTAACAGGTTCAGGACAGAGTTCGTGAGCCCCGGACCATCGAACACGTTTGAATTCTTCCAACTGCTGGAGCCAACGTTTCTTGTTAGCTGATTGTAAAGCAACAGCCCTCTCAGGATGACTTAAATGACTTCTATTCAAATAAGTTTTGTTGTTGTGAACTTTGTCCAAGTGGTGCAATCTTCTGTGATATTTGTTACCAGTTTCTCCGTGCTTGATCTCAAATTCACAAAATTGACAACTCCACCAAACCTCATCATCATCTGGCGGGTCGACTTTGACCACAGGGATGCCATTGAAAGGCCGTGGCACGGGTTTCTCTTCCGTAATGTGGATTCGGTGTTGCTCCTGAATCGACTGCGTGTCTTTGACATGCTCAAGGTAAGTCTTGGTTCTTTCTTCATACATTTCTTCCGCTTGCTGCCACCATTTTTTCCATTTGGTGATTTTCTGCTGGGGAGAAAGCTTGTGCGACGAGTGTTGGGCGTTTTGTTCAGTGCATGAGGTATCAATAACCTGGCCCCACTGGAAGGATTTAGAACAGTGATCACATTTCCAACAACATCTTTGGGGTAAAGACCTTTGAACAAATTTGACCTTGTGCAAACCAGGCCACCCTTCCTTTTGAACAATTTCAGAAAAACACATAGCTCTGCGACGAGAAATGTTTCGCTGAGACTCATGTCTAGTTTCCTGAGGAACGTCAGTATCAACAGAAGCCCCATCCCCCGCATTGTTATGCGTCTTTTTCAAGTGGGATTGCTTTGAAACATGAGCCCTGGTGACCGGCAAATTTTTGTGGTGAAAAACCTTGAGCCCACAAAGTGCACACGTCCACCAAACACTGACTTCTCCTTTGTTGATACGATCCTGAACAACAGGAGCAATAGTAACTTTGTCCGGGTCGATGACACCATACTTGCCAGCAGTCAGTTTTCTTTTACCAGAACTGTCCGAAGCAGGTTTAGGAGGAGACATACCAAGTTGACAACTGTCGGCAACAGTGGTCACATCAACCTCAGGGGTTTTTGGTGGAAAACAAAGGCTGCCGCGAGTCTGGTGAATCCGGGCCATCTGAGATTCTGACGTACCCACCTCGGCATGAGCGGATCCTGCTGGCCTTAGAACGTTTCCTGACAGTGGAGGTGCAAGAAACTTGGGTAGGAGTGTGTGGTGGCACAACCAAAGAGGACGTACTATGTTTTCCAGCCCCTGTGTAAAACTCTCTGGCTCTAACCGGAGTCTTTTTCATCCACGCCAAAGGCATGGCGGCATCTTTATCTTCTGGCTGGAGCAAGAAGAAGTGCTGATTTTGCAAAAGTAACGCGACAGGGGCGGTACCATTTTTGGAAATTTGGGCCACATCATCTTGAAATTTGCGGGCAAAAACAGTACGAGACCACGTTTTGTCTTCTCCATTCCAAACGAAGACCACAATAACCGTGCCTAACCGTTCCATAAGGGCGTGAATCATCATGCCATCCATCCAGAACTTCTTTTTACTAATAACCATGCAGTAGTCACTGAAATCCTGAGGGATGTCTTGTCCAGCACACTGTTCGACAGTAGCAGTAGAATCTGGTTGCCATACATTTTGATACGTATGTTTATTTTTGACCAGATGGCCAACCGAGAGAACTCTCAACTTGCAAGCTTCTCTTTCAAGCTGTTGTTCGTCCAAGGTGGTTTGCTGAGAGAAAGTCATGGCTTGAGCTATGCTCCTAAAGCCACAATCCCCTTGACCTTTGGGGTCAATCACTTTCCACCCGGGATGATTTTCGAGAAATTGTTCTTTTGGTGACAGCACCGGCGCCCTAACAGAGGCAGCAGCTTGTCCCTGTCCTCGTCGGGGAGAGCGAACACGGTCTCTTTGTTCTTGCTGTCCATGACCCCCTTGAGATTCACTGTTGGCTTGACTGGCCTGAGTAGCCTGGCTAGAATCAAGTTGGGTGGCGGCCACGGGAGGAACAACAGGAGCCATGGTGGCCTCTTTCTGACCCCACTTCTGCCTAGGGGGTTTGAGCCATTCACTCAGAGGTTTGTTGGCACTACCTTTCCTATCAGGAGTGACAGTAAAATGCCATTTTCCGTCTTTGTCAGTGAAATGCCAAAAATCCGTCTGTTCGTTTTGAGTAGGTGCGGCAATGGCACGAAACATCCAAACAGCTTCTCGGCCTTTCCGTTTTCGAGTCCGCACTTCAAATTCTTTCCATTCGGTTTTGGTCAAGAAAACATTCACATCATCTTGGGTCCAGTAAACTGGCGCCCCAAGCAGTTCCCAATTTTTGTGTTTGACGGTGGTGACATCGTTAACTGAGGCTCCAACAATGCCTAAGTCATTATGCCCTCCTTGCCGCAAAACGAGCGGTTTGTTCAGTTGCTGTGATTTAGCAACTGCTTGGTGAAAGTAGTCTTCACTTACATCTTTCCCTCGACTAATCCACACCACAGAAGCCTTTGGGTTCTTGTCGACTTTGGTGAAAAACAATCCACGTTTTCCGGACAGCAGGATGGACCTTTCAGCATCTTCAAGAGACATTTTAAGATGACCAACCAAGATACATCCATGTTTGTGGTACACATTTTGCCAATTGCCCCCGCTCAATTGGCTCACCCTACAGCCAAGGAGCTGACTCCATTCCGTGATAGCAGTCGCCGGCGTGTCGGCATGGTCAATTCCGGGGAGCAACTTTCTGTAAAATTCCGGTGCCAGAATTCGCACCGTGACTTGTTTGGGTCTGTCAGAAACCGCAAAATCATTAAGAATTTGAGGTTTTTGGGGAATAGGTCCATTCGTGCTGGACGCCTGCCACAACTTAAGTTTAACTCTAGCAGGTTTATGAGTGAGTTGTTTGGACAAATCCCACCAAACGGAAACAGTGGGACCAGTCTGGTCATTGGAAACCACCGTGAAGGATCTTTGGTGATGATCAGGTTCTGTGTCACGGTTCGTCCTTGTTCCAAAGCCTTCCTCATCTGATTGACTGTGCCAAGTTGCGTCGGAGCACTCCACTCTTGCGCGGAAACCTTGGCCGCAAACCTTTGACCAGTCCACGAAGTCTTCGCCGATGCCGCATTGGCCGCAGCGGTGACCGTGGCTGATTCAGCAGAGAAACTGGTCTGTTGTCCAGTTTTGTCCCACCAGGACGTTCTGTCATAATACCATGAGTTATGCTCATTATATGATCCCTGTTGCCATGGTTCAAACTGCATAGCATCTTCATGAAACTGGTTCCCTTGAGCATACCCAACCGATTCCTCCCATTCGTCTTGGGTCTGGTCGTTGTGGTTGACAAATGGTTCCAATTGTTCAATCATGGAGGCAGCAACTTTGGTATCGCTCCAGTTTCGTTGAACGGCATTGTTTAAAATAGCCAGCAACGTGTTTGCCAACTGGTTTCCAGACGTGTCATTGTCTGGTTTGATTTTAGCACGTTTATGCTTAGGCCCAGCCTGAAAATTTTCAAGAACAGCCATCAACTGAGCAGCAAGGCCTGCTTCTTGGGACTGACCTTGTTGGTTCTTAGCTCTTTTACGCGCAGTAGCCTGACTTCCACCAGGTCCAAGATTGGTAGCTTCTCCAACCCTACACCCAACCCAAGGGTCAAACTCAGCCAAGTGTCTCATAAAACGAAGGAGAATGGATCCCAAAGAGGCTTTGCCCACCATTGAAGAAAAAAGACACGGAAAGTCTTACTGCACACTCGGTCGACACACTTCTGTACATGACTTGCCCTAGTCGGAAAACTTTGCCCGACATCTCCATGCAAAACATGTGCGACGCACCTTTTATGCAGCTTTTGGGTAAACTTAATTTTCAGCCAACGTTTTCATTTCGAGTATGCCGACCACTTTCTCTTTCCAAAGTTCGTTTCTTTCTTTGAGAAACAACCTTGAAATTGGAAGCATGAAACAAAAGCCAAACAAGGCACATCCACAAGTCCCCATACTTAAACAAAGTACTAAACCTGTGATTGCAACACATCGCATCCATCCCACCCATCTCCTGCAGTGGAATCGCTGGTCTCAGGCGCTGCTGGCAAACAGCGCTACAAGCGCAACTCTTAGCAACAAGAGAATCGCACCCAGAATCGCAACCGGGGGGCCCCCACACAGGGCCGGTGTAGTTGTCAAAACTGACAGTAGGTGTTTCCATGTGACACACACGTGGTGAGACCACGTGAGAAGCAAAGCATGGTTGCACCAAGCAGAGCAGAAAGCAAAGCATTGGGAATGGTTGGGAAAGGCGGCCCTGACTCCAGTGAGTCTTAGTTTCAATCAATTTATTCTTTTCTTTGGGCATCTTTTTCACTTTCTTGTTGATTTTTTGCTCCTGTGGGGACAGGAGTCCTTTCTTGGAATCACTTTGCTCATGCACTCTGGCCTCAGTGCATGCCCGTCTCCACCACGTGGCGGTGTTCTTCCGCTGGAGACTCACCCGCGCGCAAGCCGTAGCGAGAACGCGCTATGCATCGAAGCGCCAAACACCAAAACCTTAGTTTGCCGCCGCGGTGGCCGGAGCCAACCTCAGCTGCGCTTCCGCCGCCCGGATCGCGGCCATTTGCCGGCGCAGGTGTGAGAGAGAGAGAGAGAGAGAATCAGAGTACCCTCTGGGAACTTAACAGCGGGCAATGGAAAATGGCAAATTGATGAAAATTGCCCATTTATAGATAAATTGCCTCTTAAAGACGGTGATTTTTCAGAGCTAAGGTGAATTACCAGGGAGTATCCGTCCAGAAATTTTGCTCCGAAACAATAATGCAGTACTGTAATCATTCAATTCCTGAGGAAGAGTTGTGGTTTCCGCGTCTGGGCTTCATTTTGTCTCTGAACCGATCTCCAGCTTTGACCTAGCGGGCCAATCTTGCAAGCTTTGCTTCATCAAAATGTTTGCCCAAAAGCGCGCTTGCCGCTGTTCTCAACCACAGTCTCCTCGTGATAAACAACCACCAGCCAGCGTAGTCGAGGATGAAGATGTTCTTAGGGTCTGCCCTTGCAGCCCTGAGAGGCATTCGCAGGTGGAGGGGTCCCTGTTTTAACAGGCTTCGCCTCACGTTCCATCACGACGTTTTCAGCAGAATTGACATTCAACATATCCTCCACGAATCAGACACGGCAAATGGAAATCCCCGTTTTTATACAATGTTACAATGTTAAATGGGACAATCATCGAAAGATTGCTGGGGGATTTTCCACCACGCCATGTTTGATTACCCGAGGGCAATTCAAGTCAAGATATTCAATCAATGGAATTTCAAGGGGATCACGCCAGGTTGGATGACCGTGAAATTTCAAGTTCCAATTTTTAATCCTTCCATCGGAAGCTCTATGAACCTTTCGCAACCAAACGCCAGGTCCTCTGCGGACGCATCCCATGGGAGATACCCCAAGAATTCCGTCTCAGTGGGGAGAATGATGATTAACAATCCAATTTCGGGGTACCCATGGGTACCCGATTTTCAAACGAACTCATTGTCTCATTGGTTGCTTGAAAATGGTGAAATCTCAAGCTGAAACTGGTGAATCAGCCCAACTATGTGGGATAGTATAGCCATCTCCAAGCCCTTTCCCCAATGAATAGATGCAATCTGAAACCATGGCTTCGAGGGTATGGCTGGATGATTGGGATGGTTCGGAACCTACATGGCGTGGCAAATTTGCCACGGACGAAGAAGAACTACACAATAAAACGAGTATGTGTAAAACAAACATAATAAACACTGATAATAATCATAATATAACATGATAAAACATGATAACATATAACATGATAAAAAACAATCAGAATACACCCCCCAGTAGTAACACTTGATTGACAATTGCTATATCATCTTCATAGTGTACTAGTGCTAGTTGAGCCGAGTTTAGCAACTGACAGATCCAAGACACATAGTATAATCCCAGTTTCTTAGTATTTAACACCCACCAGAAAACATGTCTAGTAGGAGATGAAACCACATATTTGGATATATTTGGAACCATTCAAGGGTGGTGTGTGTTCCTTATTGGGCTTAGTCAAGGGACCCCAAAAGCCACCAAAAACCAAAGTGTTTTAGTAAGGAATCCACTTTTTGCGGCGTCTCCATTTTAGGCAAGAGAGTTGATGGTCAAAATCCTCATTGTTGATAGTTAATTAGGTCTTATTGTTACTTGGGTTTGTCTGAAAATTTGGTACCCCCAAATCCATTGGGTGAAAATCCTTTTCCTGATGAACCATGATATTTTGTTACTTTGGGGTATACACAACCTCTCCGACAAACCCAAAATCTTACAGTGTTGGTCATATACGTCCTACTATATCCTTACTGCATCCCAATTGCATCAAATCGCTATGTTCGATTGTTACTGTAAATTTCAGGGTCAACAGGTTATATTTGTTGCGATGTTGCAGTGGTGGCTTACCCGGGTTCCATAAATAGGGCTAACCTAAAGTGGATGGTTTATAGTGGAAGATCCTACTAAAATGGATGATTTGGGGGTACCCCTATTTTAGGACCCCCCCATATATTCCACTATAGCCCACATCCCCATACCCGCTACATAGCTCCATGATATTTTCCATAAATCTCCGATCCAGGGGAACTGGCTCCAAGCCGTTGTAGTAACTATTTGCCTACAATCAATAGCTTGGATAAACCGTATCTGCATAAATAATCTGATTTCACCAACCTGAAGACTTCGGCCACTACTTGGGATCTCTACCCCCAATTCCCATTCCAGAATTTTTGTCGCGACGGGAGGTGGCAACATCATTTATCCCTGTGATTACCCTCTGGTAAATTGACAGTTTGCAAACTGGAACATTGCCATTTTTAAAAGCGGGAAATCAAAATAAATCAAAGAACTAAAGGGGGCCATCTATACCGTGGCGCCCACAATTAGTTGGCAAAATTGGTTATAACATGTTATAACTCCACCAACTGGGGTTTATAGGGGTTATATCTATAGTTGATGGATGTTAATGGGGCTCATAAACCAACAAACATCACTGGGCGGTACCCACAGCTATGTCAGTCTATATTATATACTTGGTGGTAGATCCCATTAATTCCTACTAATTCCCATGATATTTTCCCCATGATATTCCCATTATCATAGGGAAAATGATGATCATGTCCATGATATTCCCATCATTTATAATGAACATCATCACATTCCCATGAAATCTCACTAGAAAATGTATGAACATCATCACATTCCCATTATAATCATTACAAATCCCACTATAGATTCCCCACATGCCATAGAAAAGTCGCACAGGCTCCAGGAGCGCAAAAAACGACCGCCTCGAAGAGGTTGGCACGATCCGGTGGCAGGTCCAACTCATCCATCAGACGTTGCACGTCGCGGTCCTATAGTGCTATGAAAAAAGAAGAGGGAATTGTCCACCAGAAATGGCCACCAAAGATAGGCAGAAAAAAGATCTTCAAAAAGGGGTCGAAGGGAGATAAAATGAGATGAACACATGGTGGGTTTTCAAATGGATCAAGAAGGGTTTGAGATCTGTTAGTTGGGATTTCCAGCAGCACAACTGCGATTTTAAGATGCTTTCAATGAGGTTTTGACGACAGGATTCCGAAAGAACAACTGTGGATCAGCATCAATCAGGATATAAAAATCAGGGGGAACCTGGTCACTGTTTGATCAACAAGCAGTACTGGGATGTGCATCCCCGTTGCAAACTTTTCACCAAAGAATCTAAGGGAGATATTCCTGTCATATATAACTCATGAGTAGCTCATTTCAATCACGGATCCATAGCCGCAGCTCCTGGATGACGAGTAGGAAGAGCTCTTTGGTAATGGCCTTTCTTGCCACTTGGACCGAAGCCAGTTGGGATCATATCAACATTATGGATCAGCCAGTTGTTGTAAATAAGCACCTGTGAAACCACCAACCAAACATTTGTGATCAGTTAACCGACAATGGGTGTATTAACAAGAAAGCAATGAAGGGAATAATCTAGAAGTGGGACATTGAAAAGAGTCAGACCCCAAGTTATCCAGCTTCAACTCATCATCTTTTGCTTATCGGGAAACTTATCCGGTGATTTTTTGGGATATTTTCAAAAAGCACCAACGTCATATTTCATCTGGTGGTGGTCATGGCTCATCTTCGGTAACTGTCATTTTCGCTGTGCTTCAAACCGGGATTCCCAGCTCATGGATTCTGGTCATCCTCACTGTATTGGATAGTGTACCCTCCGGTAAACTAACATAGCTATTGAAAATGACCATTTATAGTGGGTTTACCCATTAAAAATGGTGATTTTCCATAGTTACGTTAGTTTACCAGAGGGTAACCCCGAACTAATCATTGAACTAGCAGGGCTTTAGCAGCGCTTGGTTGACCCAGTGGGTGGTTTATCTCATAATTCAGGAAAGAAAAGAGAGGAAACCAATGGAAACCGGCACCAATCATCTGACCAGACGGTGTTGGGTGTTTTTTGGTGTTCAAGTGCCGGCTATTGTGCGGCAATTGGTTGAGCCACCATATCGGACAGTTGAAGCGCACATCTGAAGTGTTTCAGGGATTATATCATTATTCGGATGTCCAATAGAATAGTATACAGTTTAAACCAATATTCTGATGGAACATTCTCAGGTTTGCTGGTTTTTCAACACTCCATCTTCCGCTAAATTGACATCAGGAAAATCCTGGGTGAGTTGCACAAACTGAGCCACGAAAGTTATACCCCTAAGGCCCTATCCCATTAAATCATCGTCGGCAAAGTGCTACGAATTAATCCCTCGCCAAAAAAAGCTTCTGGGGTCACGGACAATCTTGTCATGGACCTCACTGGGGGATCGCCGCCATGAAGGGGTTAGCAAAAATTTGATGCAAGCAACTCACATTGGTTGGTTGGTGGTTATTTAACCATCTTGAAAAATATGAAAGTCAATGGGAAGGATGACATCCCATATGAAATGGAAAACAACATGTTTGAAACCACCAACCAGTTGGGGATTGAAACAACCAACATGGGAACTCTCGGATGTTCAATAAACAGATAAACATCAATAAACAACACATGAATATGATGAAGAAATTGGCCACAGTCTTCTTCCAAGGGAAGTCGTTTTCCCTGAGCCCCGATAGTTTTATAAATGCAAAATTAGTACATTTCGTCAATATTAGAATCAATTTCACCAAATCACTAAATCTCCAAATCTCCAAATCATGCAATCACAAAATCATCAAATTCATCATGACCAAACTCATCCTCATCATCATCATCATCATCACCATCACCATCACTATCACTATCACAATAGAATTCTTCCATCTCAGTTGTTTGTACCAGCAAACCAGCTGGTCTGAATTCTACGCTTCCAGCTACTGAATAGTGTAGAAATGACTCACAATTTAGCCTTCGGGAGTCAAAGATGGCAACGGGAAATTCCCTGTGGTTTTGATTGGGAAAATCATCTATTGCTTGATTGCATAGATGATGTTCGGAGGGTAATGGGGACATGTGGAACCGATTTTGGAGCTCCTATCAAAGAACGCATAACAGCTTGTATGCCATCAATGAAAGAGAATGCACTTGAGCGGGGTAGTGCTATGTTTCATTCCGTGATGTGCCTTTTCTTTCACGTGTGATGATGATATCTTCTCATCTGCGGGGAATCATCTGGCCCCTCCTTTGCATATTCCCAGAGTTGAACTCAGTTGAGCAATGCTTCGTGCCAATTGCATTTACAAAATTTACACATCCTGACCTGCCAAGAAATCCAAGAATACAGCCTGAATCCCCCAAGGATTAGTTCTTTGTACCAGCACTTCTTGCTTTTTTTCGCCCGGACCTCTTGTTGGTGATAGCCCCCATGATACCCCAGGTTTGACCATGACCGTGGGTACATCATCCAGTTGAAGCCATGTTGGTCAAATTGATTATAAAAATTGGTTTCTTCTGGGTCAGAAACAGTTTTTAACTATTTTTTTTCTGTTTGAATTGGGACATCCTTCGTCAAACCAGGTTGATTTTTCTGGATTCTCCTTCGTCAAACCTGAGATTCCTGGGTATCCATGAGAATCAACATTGAATTCCTGCTCTTTCCCAAGATTTTCGGACCAATTCCCATACTACTTGGATCTGCTTTAAAATCTTTAAAAGGCCTTCCAAACAACGACAATTGTATGGGAATTGAAAACTGTTGACAATTACATACACTATCAGAAACTATATATCTAGTTATCTAATTCTCAGTAGCTTCCCCCGGTTCTGGTGGATTAATTAATCATCATGAACGAACAACTTTTTCCCAATCCCTGCGTCCAAGACACATCATCGTCTGTAAATATGGTGCTGCCCCCACGGAACTCCAGGCGCGTCACTTGTTGATGGCCCTGGAGTCGTGCTGCGGTTTCCAGGGGGATTTCCCATTGAGGATACAACGACTTTTGGATGATGACTTGGGGTCCGCAATTTTTGGAAATCCCCCAGCAAATTTCTCGCGTTTGATTTTGGCGTTCGGCAACGCTGGAGCAAACCCTCATGTTTCTTTGGGTGCCTTCCTTTGCAAGATCTACCGGAATCTACGAAACATATTCAAAAGAACTCTCAAAAGACCTTCCCAAATTTCTTCCAACATATTAGTAAGATATTTCAACCAATTTTCCCAAATAACAATCATCCGGCATCTTTGAACTTTTAAGGCCACCGTCCCCGACGGCGAGTTGACATCATCGTGCCTCGCATTCTTCCAATTCCTGGAAGATGCGATAAGCCGCGGCAAATTTCTTCAGCAACTCACCTGGGGCGCCAAGGAACAACGCCAGGTGTGGAGTGGAACGTTACCATGCATGTTGTATGTTTGCATGTTTGTATATGTATATGTGAATGTGTATGTATATGTATATGTAAATGTATATGTATACAGTATGTATATATATATATATATATATGCATATGTGTATGTATGTAACAAATACATACACATATATATATATATATATAGATAGATATATACAGATAAATCTAGAAGGTATGTAGTTTGGACTGAATGTACATCTAATACCTGTATCTACATATACCTATGTGTCATTATGTGTCTATATCATATACACATCCACAAAGTCCCTCTCCAAGCCGATGCTCCGCGGCACCCGTCTCATCCATCTTATCCAAAGAGTTGTTCGTTCTTTCCGTACGATGTCAAAGTCCCTCATGATAGAGGCGATGATTATGTATGTATGTATATATAGATTAGTTGTCCGTATGATGATTATATATGTATGTATATATAGATAGATAATATGATATATCCCATTTTCAGAATGGCAACACCACCTTAACCAGCAATTTCTCATGGTTGAGCTCCGTTTTATATTAGGTTATCCCGGTATTGCTATTCCAGGGTACCCCAAGAAAAACTATCATGACATGGTTCTATGCACAATTACATCCCTCCTACATCCCTCTTATAATCCACAAATGAGGCTTGCTCCCAATACCTCAGATACCAAGGGGGGTAAATTGGGTAAATACAAATCTCAAGTCGAATTTGATATACCCCTCTTGTGACTATCGGTGACCATAGGTTTCAAGTTTAACCCTGCTTCGGGACGACAACCCCCGAAACAAAACCCGGTTTTCTGCTGGTTAAACCCCAATTCCTAATGGTATCGCTCAATGAATCCCCCCCAGATCATCCAAGTCATTCATCAACATTCGTATTGAAACAACCATGGTGACTTGGGGACCATGACTTAAGAACCCCCCCAGGTAATCATAGGTATGGGGTCAAAATTAGATACCCTTAAAATTGGATAATTGGATGGTTACATCATATGGAGGTTTCCTGAAATGGGGGTACCTCTAAATCATCCATTTTATATGTATAATGGAATTCTCTATTATAAACCATTCATTTGGGGGTACCCCCATTTATGGAAACCTCCCTATCTAAGTCCCACCATTGAAACCATTCCCCGATGATGTTCTCTTATCCTGGGCACGGGTGGTACGTGCCACGCGGATGGATTCCCGCGCGTGCTGCTCCGCCGTGGTCGCTTCTGCCTCCTGGCTCTTGAGAAAGGTACCATACTTGGGGCGTCTACAATCTACACCAATTTATGGCCATCTTGATGGGGAAAAACGTGATAACATGATGCTCCAAACCATACATGGGTCTAAGTTGGGGGTATGAAATGACATAGACTCACACATAGATACCATAGATACGATTTTTGGATACAAACAAGTATTTGAACGATAATTATACCATTTGTCCGCAATATTCAGGTGTGTTTGAAAATACAAATAGATACAAATACCACAACAGTTAGGTGAATGTAACTGTCATGGCAAATGGAATTTGAATGGAAAATAAAAGGTGAATTACAAACGTAATAGGGTGAAGGTAAAACTATCTACAAAGGTAACCCGCAATTGTCAGATGACTTAGCCATGCAACCACCAACCCGTACTGTTTATCTCAAACATAGAGAAAAATGAGTTTATCCTATCATTAATGATGATCCATTGGAATGGCGCTGGACTTTCCAACATGTTCAAACAGAAATCCGCATGTGCCATGGTCACGGTACTTTTGTTTTGTATTGGTTATGGTCATTCATCCCACCATAAAATGGCGAGATCCTTATGAAAATGGCCATGAACTTGGTCCATAATAGATATGAATGGTGGTACTGTGGATGGTTGCGAAATCGTGCGCCAGTTGATAGGTGGTAAACATCCGGGTTTATCCCGTTATTTTGGATGGGTTTCAACCATCCAAGGTGGTGGTGCAGGATGCCTTCCACCCACCCTATGACCATATTTCTTCATGGTTTTGCTCCTTGGCAGCTTTCATGGTGATCTCCACATAGACCTCGGCCGAGATAACTGGCAGGAGCGAAAATGGGAAAGGCCCCAACATCCCAATTCAATGGTAACATCCTTTTCACTCATTGAACATCTCGGGAGAGCCCCAACATCTCACGAAAACCTCAGAAGAATACTTTCGGGAACACCGCAAAATCCCATAGTTTATCTTCCTTTTCCACTCCAAAGATGACAATTTGAGGTTTTTTCTTGCCGTTTTCAAAGATACATGAAATACTCAGGAAGACTTGTGTGGCACAGCTCCAGCCATTTTGGGCTCCTGAATGGACGATTCAAATAGATAACTGGGAAAAGTGGAAGTATGAAGCAAGTATCATGTAAATAAATATATATATAATTATTGATATATTTATATATTTATATTTATATTTATATATCTATATTTATATATTTATATCTAAATATTTATGTTTATATATCTATATTTATATATTTATTTATTTATATCTAAATATTTATATCTATATTTAAGTAGATACATATATATATATATTTATATGATATATATTTATACCAGTAGCACCTGCACGAGGCAGGGCGGAAATTGCCTTGGGGCTATACTAAAAGGCCTTTCTCATCTATAGAACTTGCATGCGCCGTGCGCCAGCCAGGCCCGTGCGTGCGTGCTTGTTGTCCAAGAACACGACCTGCGCGCGACCCCGATGCAATGCAACGCCAAGCGCTGCTTTGCGTTCCGAAGCTTAGACTTCACCCTTCAGGTCGCATCTCAACTTCATACTTCATCTCAACTCAACTCATCTCATCTGATCTCTTCTCACCTAAATTGACATTGTTTCAGCTCTTGTCATCTCATCTCCTTTCTTCGCAGATGTCGCCTAAGTTCTTCTCAGCTACTTTCATCTCATCCGAGCACACCTTAACTTCTTTACGTCACATGGCACTTGCTGCAACACAAGCTGGAGCGGAGCAACTATATTTTCTTACTACAAAGCTTGCACAGAGTACTTCCCAGGACTACTTTGCACTACAAAGCTTGCACAAAGCACTTCCCAGTACTACTTTGTATAACAAAGCTTGCACAAAGCATGTCCCAGTACTACTTAATACTTTGTTAAAGCGTGCACAAAGTAATTCGCAGTACTACTTTGTACCGCAAAGCTTGCCCAAAGTGTGTCCCAGTACTCGATTTTACTACAAAACTTGCGCAACAGTGTGAAAAATTGCACCTCCAAAACCGGATCTCGGCGCCGAAGCCTCAAAAAGAACGATTTTGAGGTTAAAAGGAAAACCAAGCGCCAAAATTGAGAAAATCTGCTGACAAATGACAATCGCAGCCTTGATGCAGCCACTCCAATACGATTTATAATGTCCAGCTGCAAAAGACAATAATAATATTACGGCCAGGCGCTGCGTGTTGCCCGGAAAGTTCACATGGCGTTTAACCATTATTCTTCAACACGCTCAAACACCTGCGCAGACCCAGTGTTTTGAAATTTCCCAGACGAGCCCTAAACCCTAAATCCTAAACCCAAAAACCCAAAACCCTAAAACCAAAAAACCTTAAACCCTGAACCCTCAAAACTTTGAACCCCAAACCAGAAAACTCTGTGTATATGCAGTGTTTTCTGCAATCTCTCCTATCCCATTTAACAACACGACATCCTCAATGTTAATGTCTGGGCAACACGCGGCGTCTGTGGGTAATATTACGAAAGCGGTCGCGACACCAAGCAACCTTGACGCAGCCGTTACAATGCGATATCGAGATATTGAATTGCAAAACGCAATGGAACTACGCGCAGCGGCGTGAGAAATTGCAGCTCCCTCCGAAACTGGATCTCAGCGCCAATGCAAAAAAACATTTAAGAAACACGATTTTGAAGCACTTTTTAAAAGGAATTTTAAAACGAAAATCGCAAGCGCCAAAATTGAAAAAAACTGCTGACAAATCACACTCCAATACGATTTACAGTGTCCAGCTGCAAAAGACAATCGTATTACGTATGCAGCTGCGGCACCAAGCAACCTTGACGCAGCCGCTACAATGCGTTTTGCAGCATCATGTGGCAAACTCGCATGTATCTATGCACATGGCAACAGAACATGACAACAATCATGCAGCCATTACACTGCGATCTGCAACCAGAGATTCAACAAGTGAATAGAACTACGCGCGCGTGCAGAACACCAAGGAGGAACACGGAAAAACACACGGTTTCGTGCTCGGGCTTCCTCCACAACACAAGTCCCAGGCAACATTCATGCAGCCATTACAATGCGATTTGCATCCCCGCGTTGCAGAACACCAAGGGAGAACTGATTGACTTCGAAACGATCCAAACTGCAACCGCGCACACACAAGGTACCCTTCATCGCCGCCTGCAGCCATTTTACACAGAAAAACGTACGGTTTCGTGCTCTGGCTTCGTCACCACTTCCCTGGGTCACCACTTCCCTTCGTCACCACTTCCCTTCGTCACCACTTCCCTTACTCACCACGTCCCTTCGTCACCGCTTCCCTTAGGTCACCACTTCCCTTCGTCAGACCTTCCCTTCATCACCACTTCCCTTCGTCACCGCTTCCCTGTGACACCACTTCCCTAGGTCACCACTTCCCTTAGTCACCACTTCCCTTAGTCACCGCTTCCCTTAAAGTCACCACTTCCCTTAGTCACCACTTCCCTTAGTCACCCCTTCCAAAAGTCACCACTTCCCTAGGTCATCACTTCCCTTAGTCACCACTTCCCTTAGTCACCGCTTCCCTTAAAAGTCACCACTTCCCTTAGTCACCGCTTCCCTTAGTCACCCCTACCCAGAGTCACCACTTCCCTAGGTCATCACTTCCCTTAGTCACCACTTCCCTTACCCTTACTCCCCACTTCCCTTAGTCACCACTTCCCTTCGTCACCACTTCCCTTCGTCACCACTTCCCTAAGTCACCGCTTCCCTTAGTCACCCCTTCCCAAAGTCACCACTTCCCTAGGTCATCACTTCCCTTAGTCACCACTTCCCTTAGTCACTTCCCTTCGTCACTACTTCCCTAAGTCACCACTTCCCTTAGTCACCACTTCCCCTAGTCACCACTTCGTCACCACTTCCCTTCGTCACCACTTCCCTAAGTCACCACTTCCCTTAGTCACCACTTCCCTTAGTCACCACTTCCCTCAGTCACCATCCTTGGTCACCACCCTTCGTCATCATCTTTTATGCGATTGTGATGTACTGTTGTGTGATGTAAAGTCTCACACCACCCTTCGTTGATGTAAAGTTATGTGATGTACTGTTATGTGATGTAAAGTCTCACAATTCTGTTTGTCCGTAACTCCGAAGATTGCTTCCCAACTTCCTTTGATAATATATATCTAATATCCTGGAAACATTTGTTTCTATCTATTTGGGCATTATAAAAACATATTACCCCCAGCCGCAAGGGCCATAACTTCGGCCTTCAATGGCTTGTCCCATCCCCACGTGTTGGATCTCGGCCCGGGATGTTTGCTGATCTCCGGTGTATCGATGATTTTCATATGAACGAGTTACCCTCTGGTAATTTAACATAGCTATGGAAAATCACCATTCTTAATGGGAAAATCCACTATATATGGTCATTTTCAATAGCTATGCTAGTTTACCAGAGGGTAGAACAAGTGGGTTTCATCGTTTCATCACCATTTTGTTCTTACCTATCTTACTATCTTAACCATGGTGATGAAGCTGTCTATCGATTTCCAGATATCTGACAGATATAACTGTGTATCGATGATTTTCATATCCCATAGTAAGAGAGGATATCTGTCACGATAGGTAATTTCCAGATATCCTCTCTTACCTATCTTGCCTATCTCTTCAACTGTAACTGGCCATTTTCAGATCTCAATTGCCAATGGTAATTGTGTGCATGAGCATGGAGGATAGCCCCAAATGGTCATTTCTATACGGAACATCTTGTGATAAACCCATGTTTTTTTTGGGGGGGTTGCCACCAGAGTCGCTGCCAGAATGACGTTGAAGATGCCTCGCCAAGTGGTTTTTAAGCCAGTTTGGGATGCACCTGAAACATCCTGAAACCCACCATGACTTCATGACTTTTAGGAAGCCGCGAACAAAATGTTGGGTCACAAACTGGGCGGAGCCGAACTCTCTGAAGTGTTCTTTGCGGCCGGGGGGCCCATGGAGACCAACATGTAGCTCATGATGTAGCAAGCCACAAACCTCGGGAGACCGCGAGAAGGGAGACCCAATGGGCAACGACAATGTTCGATGACACCCAATTTCGGAGGGATGAAACGGATGAAACATATGAAAAATATGATTTTCTCAGCAGTCAATCTGTGATCAACTTGAAATATTGATCCATGACCTCACGACTTGATGGACTGAACGGTTGAGAAACACCAAGCTGCTGGTAGAGTCTGAGAGACGCGATCCACAACTCTTTATTCCTCTGAATCTATGCGATTTGACCTGGCTTTCGTTGGTTTACCACTTGGGTACTATCTGGCTTACATACTCTCTGTATCTCTCTGTACATCTATTGAAATAAGAGCCCCATTTCTAGATGCCGTTCCTATTGAAATTATTTTCCTATGCCCAGATCTGTTTCATCATGGGTACAGGGTGGGTCATGGTGTAGCTGGTGGTAGGGCCCTCTCTCACACAATCTGTACGCTGCTCAGCTGCGGACACACAAATGCTGACGGGATACCCAGGTGTCGGTTCTGGTATACTTTGATGAGATGATATCCCATATGGCTCCCCCGAAATCCCATGAATCTGGTGATTTTTTTTCGTGATTTGTTTTTCGTGATTTTTTTCGTGATTAACAATATATAGTGTTTAACCCCATGAATCCATATAAATCCAAGAGTTCATCTTCCCAACTCACCATATCTCGCCATGCATTTCGCTTCGCCCTGGAGATCCCCCCCAGAAAAATCGTCGCCCGGCCACGGTAAACCAAATTTTTGCGCCAGCATCGAGGTCATTGGGTATCCTGGCAGATCGTTGGTCGGTTGTGAAACCCTATACCCCCTGGTAAACATACAAAAAACTATTGAACATGGGCCATTGATAGTGGATTTACCATGATTTACCCAGCTACAACATGGTGGATCTTTCCAGTTCGTTATGTAAACGTTGACCAGGCCGGGTATTTCTAGTGAAGAAACGCCTGCTTTTGAGTGAAGACCCAATGATTCATTGCAGCTTTTTGGAGATTTGATATGATCCAGGCTCGGATTTGAGGTGCCAGGATCACTCCATATGGCTGTGGAGAGCCATCCCCGCCTAGATCGTTGGTGCATTCACCCGTGAAGCAACGAAAGGCCGTGAACATCGACCTGGGCCAACGTTGAATTGCACCGTTTTGCAGCTGAGACCTCCAAAATACAAAGATAAATATCTTATACTGTATAAGTGCATACTGTATATACATGTATATATATATAAATATAAATAACAATGATGATAATAATAACAACAATAATAAATAAACATTATTATAGATATAATCACGATAATTATCGATAATTATTTGTCACGTTTTCTTCAAATTTTGGCGTTCCATGTTCCACTTCTACCATTTTTTTCCACAAACAAACTTCAATCATAGGTTCTTCGTTCTTCACGCTTCAATTTGTGTCCAAATTCCAGTTGCTCAATTTCTCGCAACACACACAAAACATATTAAGCAATCCCCAAGAAATACACCAAGCTTGAGGTGATGGGAAACCCTACTAACCACCAACAAAAATGCTGAAGTCTGCCGTTGTGGGGTCAAAAAGGCAGTAATAGTTTACCCGTCGGGTTTTCGCCAACAACAGAACTCCGCCTCCTGATTTTCCTCTCCACTGGGGAAAACCATCTATATAACTCAAACAAAAATATCTCAATATAAACATAATGATTCCGAAAATCATATTTTTGAGGTGGTATCCCCATCGTCATTATATGTCATTATTATGTTTTTCGGGCTGGTGTTCAATGGCCAGGATTGGCCAGGGCCCCTCCCAAGCGTTGCGGCGTTCGGCTCAGCGGCAAGGGCAAGTTGCGAAAGTATTTGGCGAGCTCCAGCTCTTCCGTCTCGCGACCTGATGCTGAAAGGCTACCTGGCTACCTCAAAGATGGTTCATCCGAAAGTTTGTTTCAGGAAAGTTTGGGCGTTTCTGGGATGATCAATTAATAAATTTATTTGATTTTATATGATTTTCGTGATGTTCATGAGTTCGTGGTTTAATTCGTACGTCGTTGTAACTCGTGACAACCCACGGGATGAACCGTTCGCTGGATGGCGCCCTGGATTTTGGAGGTTGAGCCGCTTGATGTACCGATTTAGGCCCTTTATGTTTTTTTTTGGGAGACCTTGGAACGAATGAACAACGTTGAAGAACGCCTGGTTTTAACCTCCTTATAGGTGGTGGGTTGTCTGTTGTGACAGTTGTGACTTGTTACATTGTTTTGCCAAGGATCGGGAAAAATGGATGGAACATCCGCTGAGGTTTTGATGATTTCGGCTAGATTCGGTTGGTTTTCATATGTTTTCATGGAAGATCCTATTTTTCACGTGGATGATTTGGCGGTGTACCCTACTAATTAGGAAATATTAGGAATGACATGTTTATAAAATGTACCCAGAAACATCCACGATTATCTCGTGGATGTGGCCTAGGGATTTCGCTGACCAGGTGACTTCTCCCAATGGTGTAGGTGGCAAAGCCCGAGATCCTCGAGATCCAGTCGTCACGTGGGATTTTCCAGCTGATTTTCACAGGGAAAAAGGGAACAAAAACTGACGAAGTGTTCAGCTCGAAACGCAAATTCAACTGACTCCAGACGACTCAAAAATACAACAAAAATGGTCACCCAAAATTCTTGCTTCGAAGTAGATTGGAGGATCTAATGTGGTCTTTCGGACAGCAAAGACGAACCATGAACCAGGGATCATCTGTCCAATCCTTGGGGTACAAAAAGAACACAAAAAATGAAGGGGTTTCTACAAGTTGGTCAGATTCAGTGAATTTGCATCAATTCACTAGTGATTCCAACTTTATGCAATGATCTCTATCAAACATTATCAAACTGGGAAGCATCAAAGTTTCATCAGACAGCAATCACCCAATTGGTCGGGATCATTGGGCCTTAAGTTTGGACCCAAACAAATTTGTTTCTCCGAAAAAAATATGGTATTTTTGGGGTGCACCCCTAAATTCCATTGGTTTTACATGGTTTTACTCCCATCTATCTTCCCCAATGGCAAGGTCTGACACAAAATTGCAGGCCCCTGCCGAGACACACATAGATCACCGAGAGTAACAAAGTAAACGCCAGGGTAAGGGTTCGGATACCAGCAACCTTGGGTTAGGTGTCAGATGTTGTCAGCCTAAAATAGTTGGCAGCCATTTCTAGGTTCATCCCTAAATATTACATGATAGATCATGCATGTTTTTTTTGTTCCATCTCCATTTAACCACCAACTCTACCTGTGTGGCATGGGCTTTGGCAGTTCGTGTTGAGAGAAGTTTCTCGTTTGAACCGATGATCGGGTAGTCATGGGATAGTCACCTATCAAACATGTTCAGTAACCAATATGCGCGGGTATTTCTTTCCTGGGGATGGGACATGGTTACAAGATGTTACAAGCACCTACTGAATCCTCGTTCACAGTTGTGAAAGAACGGAGACACTTTCTATAGTACAGCTGTTTCTAGCTGCTGTCTGACAATGATTTAAACATATTCCAATTCAAACTGTGGAGACCCCCTTCATCATCCTTCATCCACACCAGGTGTACAAGCCAGTTATTCCGGCTCATGACCCAAACATGGCAACATAAATTCAAACTCATAAGAAGGGGTCATATTTCCCAGGCATCATCTGTTCTTTGCTGTGAATCACCCGGATTTGCCCTGAAAATGTCTCTAAAAAAACAGCGGGGCTTCCGTCTACTCGAACAAATTTGGCTTTGTCTGAACATTTGGGGCATTATAAATTACTGTATATTCACCAAAATCCACTGGTTTGTCATCACCTTCCGTGTTGAAATAGCTATTTGATGCTATTTGGAGGTATACCGGTATACCTCATTTTCGGACTAGCCGATTCCATGTATTCGACAAGTATTTTCACCATTTTCACCTGGATCACAAACATGGACGCATCGTGGTCCAACTACCTGGTTGGTGGTGTTAACCATCTTGGGAAGGATGACATCCCATATATGAAATGGAAAATAAAAGCCATGTTTGAAACCACCAACCAGTACCATATTCAATCTTCTTCATATCAATACTGGACGTTGCGAAACGATGTTCTGTAAGTCCGGTGAGTGCTCTCAAATTGATACATCAAAATGGCTCTATTGTAGAAAACCAGTGGCCAAACTTCATCACAAAGCCCTTGCTTCACGAGGGATAGTTTGAACTGATCTGATCGTAGTCCAACGTTCATGAACCGCTTGGGAAACTGATAAATCAGGTTAACCTTGGTTCAGCGGTCGGTGCCCCCAATCAAGACACCACAGGCGCACGTGCCAAGTTGCTAAGCCCTTCACCATAAGCCGCAAATCCTTCATGAATTTCAATCGAAACACTTTCCTAAGCGAAGCGCAGCATAGCGCAGCTGGTTGGTTGTCGACTGAGCATGGACACCATGGAACCAGCGAAGCATCTTTTTTTGAGTGAACACATATGAACACATTATTGACTGTAGACATTTGTTTACGTAGACTATGTATACTCATATGTCTATATAAATCGTGTATCTACATCCGGTAGAATGTTTCTGAATATCATACATAAATATTTCTGTGTATATATATATATATATTAATTATATAATATACACCTCACTATATATATATATATGTAAAAATAACAAAAACCTTAACTGATTAAACATCCGGTAGAAACTCATCCCAAGTTTTTCAAGGGGGAAAGCTATGAAACCACCAGCCAGGTAAGGAAACTACAACTAGGACATGTTCCGGTTTTACCCAAGGTGAACTGCTGTGGGTCCACCATGCAATATTCAACTGGTGACTGGTGAGTTGGTTTACTGGAAAATTTACCAGCCAGGTTTTTCCAGATTTTTCTCGTCAAATATGGAGGTCATACAGGTCCCACAGGTCCCTGGCTGTCAAATGACTCTGGTTAAACCATGTTAAACCATCTCCTCCAACTGAGGCAGAAACAAACAGCTGTCTCCCAATTTCCAACCAGTTTTCATCTATGGAATTGCTGATGCCGCCAAGATTTGTGATTGGTTTCTCGACGGAACTCTTTTCCTTCTGGTAACCATGATTCCGAAAGCCCCGAAAAGTTTAGCATCTACAAAAACGTACATCCGCAGCCAAGCCATCGCCGAGGCGCACGATCCGTACCAAGCGTATCAGGCGACAAAATCGCAGAAGTGAGGTCGGGATTTCACTTCCTGGTGCAGCAGGACGGGTGGCTTCAAGCCATTTTCCCGCCCTGCTAAGCTGCCAAGGCCAAGGCGAAAGTAATTACCGAATTACCAAAAGTAGCAGTGCAGGATTGACTGTGAAAGTCAGAACAAACCATCTCAAAGATATTAGTCAATTAGGATTTTTATCCCAGGGTTAAAAAAAAAATGGACACCATCAACTAGTAGATATTGAAATCACAAACCACGATAAGTATGTCCGAATTGGAGCCCCCATGGTTTCCAGGGTTTGAAGTACACAAATTGACCAACAAAGGCGTCCGTTAGGTGCCCCAAGATGTGCTTGCATCCTCAATGACAGAGCTTGGATCTGGACTGTTGGTTAGTAACCAACATCTTCATACATCTTCCAAATCTTTAGCACAAGAAAGGTCCCTTTGCGCATGAAGCGCGTTCAGATACTCATTGGGCAGTCAACGCACCCCTGAGACTGGACCACTAAGAGCTGAATGGATAATATAGCATCTGAGATAATCCTGATTTCAGGTGCCACTATATAGATCCATTGTGATCCATTCATCTATTCATATCGAGATACCAAGTCCTGTGCGGCTAAATCCCACGAGATTTCAGTAAATTTATCCCATTGTCTGGCAGCATTGCACACTATTCCCAAGTCAGCAAGAAATCAGCGAAATACCATGGCGAATCCCACGAAAACCATCAGTTAACCATCATTTTGAATTCCCCTTGATGGTTAAGCTCAACCACTATTATTGCATGTTGCGATGATTCCCTTGTCATCTCATCCCTCCATTGGATCACCGCGATTTTTCCAAAGCTTCGACGTTGGTTCGCGAGTTCCACTGTAACCTGGCGGCTGAGCTTAACCATCATGGTTAATGGGATTTTCCAGGGATTCTGAATGGGAATATCAAATCACATGTTGGAATTTAGACGCAAAAACTCATGGTCAACTGATGATATGTTAGGTGGTGATTTAACCATCAACTTCAGATTTCATGGGGATATACCCTTCGCTAATCCGGAAAAATCATCGAACTATAGCTGAGGGATTTTCCAGCCATGTGATTACCGCAGGGTATTCAATGGGATATTCAAGGGGATATGACATCTGGTTTTCATGCGATTTTTCCCTGACATGGGAAATATTCAGGAAATTCAAACCACCATCGAAACATAGGGGTTTAATGACTTTTGATGGGATGATATGCATGGAGATGCGAATTAACATATTCATGGCGACCTTAATATGTTAATGATATATTAAGATGAGGTTAACATATGTTAATATATGTACATATAATAATAATAAAAATAATAATAATAATAACAATAATAATAATAATAATATGAATGGATATTAACTAGCAACCAATGGCTATATTCCATGCTGGTCAATTCAGAAACAACTGGAAGAACTGGTGATCTTACGCCACTGCAAAGTGGCTTAGCCGCATAGCCCACACATGCAATGGCCATGGTCAAAGCATGGAATCCCGAGTGGGTTGAGGCTCATCCCCTATGGGAAAAGTTGACGTGCCACGGTTTTGACAGCCGAATGATGGTCCGAATGAATAAATTTCGACATGGGGTTTTTAAGGATGTGAATAAATAGATGTTGATAGGATATATATATAATATAACATTATATATATATATAAAATGGGATTTATACTTGGGTTATAATGGGATATACCCCATGTCATCAAACATGGCATGCTGGAACATCCACCATCGTGAACGATGTCCGAGCGAAGAGAAAACCTCCATGGCGAATTCGGGGATTTTCCAGCTAGCAATGTTTGATTACCGGAGGGTATATGGCTATGGATCAATACCTATTAATACCATTTTTAGGGGGATGAACATCCATTTACCAGCTATTTCGATGTTCACCAGGGGTACAAGGTTTTGACACACTGCCATATCAATGGGCAGTGCTGATTCTTGCTACTGGCTTCGATTTTCCAAGGATGGGAGTTCTGGCTGCGCCAGAAAGACTTCAAAACTGAACCACTGTTCCCCCAAGTCTGGGTTGGTGGTGATTATTCCTTTCACTGCCCCGAAAAGAATAGAACGATTCTGGTTGGTGGTTTCAACTTTCAACCCTGTATTCTTGGTATTTTTTGTACTTTTCATCCTAAAAGAAGGCAATGTTGGCAAAATCATGATTTTTCCTGGTAAGAGCACCATTTTTGCTGGTAAACTCCACATGTTTCCTGGTCTTTCTTCCCTGCTGCATGGCAGCCCAGCGCCGCCGCATGGCGCGGCGAAGCTGTCGTTGCGCTTCGCGGCTGTCAGGCCAAGAAGCATCGGTGACGCCGGTGATGCCAAGTAAAACATCAAACCTCTGCGCTTTTAGATGCTGGAATCAAGTGGATCAAGTGGATACTGATATGTAATATGAATGGATACTGATATGTAATATTACATATTAAGTATCATAATACATGTACATATGGAAATTGATATGTAATATGAATGTTGCATGGGAATGTTGTGGGATAAAAAACCATATTCTGGGTACTGTAAAGGGGTTGAGATTTAAAAAAGTCGAAAGCTATGGACATTTCACAAAACTCTTCTGGCTAGAATAAGAATTCTATTCACAAATAATTCATGGGACACACTGAGACAAATGGCCGACAGTATGATATGAGCTTGTCCACGAGAGTGAACATCGAACTGAATTATGTATTTCAAGTGTATTTCACGGGGATATCTTCTTCGATATAGAACCAACAGGACGAACACATAATATTATGTGGCTTTGTCCAAAAAATGAGGTCTTGATTTTAACGAGCACTTTTTCAATGGGCTCATGCGCTTCAAAAAAGAATGTCTTTCCTGTTTTTTGGGGAGTGAGAAGGGGGTGAGCAGAGAGCTTCACCAACATCAAATGTGGAATGATGCGGAACTTGCCGAGAAACATATGATAGTCAGATACAGATGAAGACAAACAACTTTAGGATTTTGTTAAGTGTGACAGCAAAAAAATGTGAACACAGAAAACTGGGGATATGACCGAGACACGAGAACGATCACGACCTGCTGGGTCATAAAATGTCTAATGACAGTGATAGATTCAAGAGCATCATTCAGCAATCAATATATATATAATATATATATAACTATACAGTTACATGAATATATAATTATACAGTCAACAAAGTAATTTACACTACGCTGATAAGAATATCTTCATCCCGTTTCCTGGGATGAACGTTTCGACCTCAAACCATGCCGTGCTGCTATGAGTCCCAGGAGTTGCGTGAAATGAACGCGACTCGATTGCTGCACATGGTAAACTGATTGGTGGTTTCAATCAATCCTTTTTATACATATATACACATATATATATATATATACATATACATACATATATATACATATACATATATACATATATATATATATACATATACATATATATACCCGGTTGGTGGTTTCAACCCCTCTGAAAAATATGAAAGTCAGTTGGGATTATTCTTCCCAATATATGGAAAAATAAAAAATGTTCCAAACCACCAACCATATATATATATATAAACAATTATCAACGTGTAAACGTCATAACTGTGAGCATCAGCGCAAATAAGTGGAGCTCATTCACCATCTTGAAATCCTTGACCTTTTTTTGGGGGGGGAAAACATGCTTCCGCGACGATTTCCGGTCACCGCTGTTTTGGGTTTCCTGGTCGCGTTTTTTTTTCGCTGAGTGGCAAATTCCAAAGGTAATCATCGCCGCACCAGAAAGTACGACAACCAAGAAGGTGCCTTGGATCACTGGGAAATTCTTCAGGAAACGGTGGTTGTTTTTTGCCAACGTTTTCTTTTCGCCTCCAAAAAAAGGTTTTTGAAAAGGTCCCCCAAGACATAGACCCTGCCCAATAGAGGTATATTATGGTGATATTCCAACAACGAGAGCAACTACTGGTTCTTGGCAAGGCGTTCATGGCAAATCTTTGCTGATCAGTAGATGTCCCCATTATTCCCCATTTGTAGCGCAAGATTGAGTTGTACTAAACTTTACCAAGCTATCCAAGATTGATCCACTGGTTGGTGGTGCAATAACCATCTTGAAAAATGATGGAGTTCGTCAATGGTTGGCGGATGACATCCCATATATGAAATGGAAAATAATCCAGCCAATATTTGAAATCACCAACCAGAATCACCATTAATCATTATTAACCATGATTAACCATGATTAACCCATTACAATCCCCATGAAAATCCACCATTAACCAACCAGTGTCCAGTGCATCAAATGATGATCCAACACTGTCCAGGTCACCCAAAGAAAGTTGCCGCCAATTGAGGTCACAATTCCTTATTCCCACCATATTATGTACATTTATGTACTATATATATATCTAATATATATATATATATATTATATTAAGTATCTATGAGCGGTTATAAAATGTTATAAAAGTATAAAATCATATCTAGCAGCATATAAAAGCTAGGAACAAAGCGTTCAATACCATTCTAACACACAAGTTACGGTGGATGGTTGCGAAATCCTGCACCAGTTGAAAACAGTGGTTTATCCCAAATTATTTTGTTGGGGATTCAACCATCCCAAATTGGTGGTGCAGGATTTCGCTGGCCCATCCACACTATCATTCATCACAAGTTATCATGGGACTGACCTGGTGACTAACCTAGGATCGTCCCTGCCAGGCTAGCCATGCTACATCCTCAAAATGATTTCCAGCACCAGAAAACCGGCGAAAACGCACTCGATGATTGGCCAACCTGGCTGAAAGGCTAGGTGAAACGCCAAAAAATGGCACCGATGAGATTTTTGTTGGGGATGCTGGGGTCATTTCTGTGGGATATCATTCTGCTGGATATTTGTTGTTCGTTGGGGATCATTTCTGGCTTCGGCAAACGCGCGCAAGTTTCAAGATGGTCGATGTGACACCGTTCGTGTCCAAAAATAGACTATGGAATAGCCATAGACCCTATGGATTACTGAGCTATGGATATTGGGGAAAATCATGATCAACATTGTGATCATTGATCACCCATATGCCATATGAATCTCATATGAATTGGTCTTTCCATAATCTTCAGATGCAGCCTTCACCAAAGTGAGCTGTTCATGCCACCCATCCCAAAAGCAACCTAAAGTATCAAAAGTGGCAGTTGGAACATGAAAGTATTATGAAAATATCAATAAGCAACTAAATATTTGAAACTATGGGATAACGATGAGTTTCCTGAAAATAAACCTAAATATGGAGGAAACCTAAAAATGGGTGGTACTCCCAATTCATCCAAGTCATTAGTCCAGACTGTAACAGTAGGCCTTGACGTCAAACTATACCTCTATGTCTATTACTATTACAGTATTAAGATTATCCATAGGCTGACTTTTTTGACATTGTTTGACATGTTTGATCCCCAACTGTTGCATTAATTGTAGGCAAGGTGTTTTGCCTAATCCCCCAGAGAGGCAAGGAAACCTAGATGGGGCGGAAAAATTAGGGAAACACCACACCATCCAGTGGTTTATCGTTATTTTCCCTATGATAATTCATATTTTAGAAATATTTGAGAGTTAAGAAATCCGCAATTTTCAGACACACCCAGATAATTATCTGCAAGGTGGTGCCCCCCAAGTTATATCAAGTTATCAATTGGTTTATCAACCAATTTAACGATGGACACACACACACACATATATATATATATCCATAAATATCAATGCTAGTGGAGGCATCAACAAACTTAGCGTTCACGAACTGGGGCACCACCATTAGCTAATGGCAACCCCGTTTTACAGAGACGTCGCACCGTCCCAGACTTGATAAGTTGGCTCGGTCTGGAAGCCAATCCTAGGCGCAGCAACGTGTTACCAATCTGATTTTTCAGGGGAGAAAACGAGAGCCATGGATACTTCATGAATAATCAATGGTTAAAGAAATGGTCTCACTGGAACAGGATAATTTTAGATGGTCGAAGATAGACTGGATTAAAAAATGTAACTGACATGCTTCAAATCAATCTCGAGAGAACAAACATAGAGAATTTTATTGTGCAAATCACCATGACAACTACAACAAGATGAAAACCAGCGGTTTCGCAATTTATGGTGGGAAAAACAATCAGGAAACTCCGATGTTTGAAGCTAAAAAACATAGCTTCCTGTCATAATTCTCCCAAATTTGGTGGGGAAAATGGGGATCAACAAACCCTAGCCTGACCTTGAATCATTGGATTTGCAACTGCGCACCATGCCAAGTATTGTGAAGATTAATTAACAACAAATCAAAATGACAATGGTTAGGTAATGACTACATGATGACAGTGAGTTACAGTCATTTGGGGCTGAATCATTTCAAGGATGCAGAATTCTGCTTGAATTGGGATGCTTTTTTGGCCAAGGGTTGGTCATCTGAAGAGTTTCTTCACGAATGTGGTAAACCCAACACATATAAACCATATTAAACCATGTAGATCCAGCCAATTTTGGATTATTTTTACAGCCACTAAAAATTCATGGCATTGGCGAAACAACGAAAAAACGTCCGTAGGTCCGTAGACCTGGACCACTGGACCCGGCAAGGTCATAAATTGACATAAATTAACCGTCTGCATTATCGTCTGCAATGGAAAATTATCAATTTCTGGATTAAGATCAATTTTTTTCATCATATGATCATTTTTTATATGGTGCTGATTGAATTATTTGCTTATTTTTCAATAATTTCTAGAACATGATCATATTATTGAAAAATGCTGATTCAACATAACTATATGACATTGTGTTATTATATGAATGCTAAATTACCAGAGGGTCAACAATGCAGATTGGGACTGGGTCCAAAACAAACTCAATCGTGTGTGTGTCACAATATATACGTCGGCTTCTTCCCTCTGATCTCCATGTTCAAGCCTACACCGATCACAGTTTACTGTACTATTTCGTTTCTATTCATGCATCCAGGAGTCATAAACAAACCCAAGGGCTTGAAACGATCTTTATTCCCAATCACTGAACATTTCGTTCCAAAAACTGAACCGATTCATCAGTATTCCAAATAGATCTCCAAGATATTCCCAATTCCAATTCTATGGATCCTGGTCGCTTGACTATACGATATGGTATAGATCCCCCATACCCAATCTAAACAACCACTACATTCCATTATATATATATATGTACATATTTATATCCCTATTCCATTAGCAAATTTTTACGAGTTCAATCACCATGTTTCCCGGGCACATCCGGCATGTTTACCCATGTTCATCCATTTTCCCCGGTGAATTTTCAAGATCTTCGCTGGTTCCGAAGGGCATAATGCCATTCGCAACGATGAGAAGCGCCACAAAGGGCTCGACATACCTGCGGCGTTTTTAAGATCTCTAAAGGTCATGGGACAACATATATACCCTCTGAAGTCAGTGGGGGGGGGGGTTCTTAACATGGGGGATACCCAATTGTGGTTAATGATGGTTAATGCTATCCATATGGGATATCAATGGTTAATGATGGTTACCCTCTGGTAAACTAACAGTTTGCTATTGAACATGGCCATAGAAATAGTGAGTTTTCCCAGCTATAACATGGTGATTTTCCATAGTTATGTAAACGTTTACCAGAGGGTATATAATTGAGATAAAACACATGTCATAAAATATGATAACGATATGATAACATCTGGTTGGTGGTGCAATAACCATCTTGAAAAATACGAGTTCGTCAATTGGGATGATGACATTCCCAATGTATGGAAAAATAAAAAATGTTTGAAACCAGCAACCAGACATGATATAAACAAACTTGGTATAATGTAGTCACCTCACTTTGAACTTTGGTAATCAAGATCTTTATGAGATAAAATTACATGATTGATGCAAACAACAACTATCCTTCCATGGGAACATCGTGGCGACAGTCAACGCCTCGATTGGAATAGTCATTCCGCCATGGAAGAAGTCAATGGAACCGATTTCTGGGAGGTACGTAGCATGTTTAAGGTCTATATTTTAGGGATACCCTCTGGTAAACTAACATAGCAATGGAAAATCACCAGTTTTAATGGGAAAACTCCCTATTTCAATGGCCATTTTCAATAGCTATGTTAAATTACCAGAGGGTATGTAAGGACATATTTAACCCCGAAACATGGCCAGAAATATGATCTTATATGGTACAGTTACTCCGTTCTAGAGTCCTGAGACTTCAACTGAATTGTGGGATAAAATCGTTGAAACTGCGGATGGACAAAATGCTGCACCAGTTGGTAACTATTGGTAACAATGAAACACTGTAAACAATAGGATTATACTAGGATAAGCCATCTACCAACTGGTGCAGGATTTCTTCCATTCACAGTATGTTGGGGATATATTTGGAAGCTATCAGCCATAATACATTGGATTATAGTATATTATAGTATCATATAGCCATTAGCCATCATATACTATGGAAAATAATCCAAATGTTTGAAACCACCAACCAGGATTTAATGGAATACAGTATTGTGTTTTTTATAACCACCCAAAAAGGGGATTCAATCTCTGGTGTCATTCAACGCTGAAACAATCCAAGGAACATTTCTGGCGGTTTCAATGGGAAAATCGACGAACTTTTCTTATGCCATGAAGATATCCCCCTATATCTTTCGGTTTTATATTAGTATTACCTGGTAAGCTCACTAGCAATTCATCCGGATTTTCACCTAATTTGTGGGTAGCCCCGTGTTGTACAGCGTAGCCACAACCGAGATTTCTGGTTGAGGCCACCCATCCATCAGGACGGACCAAGCATCCCACCCTTTTTCCAATCCGATGCCTGCATGACCTGTCCCAGTCGGATGTTCAAACGTGAGCCATGGATAAATCACCCCAAAGTCCTTCAACTTAGTCCATATTCAAACCATTTCAAACCAAACCCTGGGACAAAACAATCTAAAGTTCCTATTGGGTCCTATTCATCTAGTGTAGGCCCAATAAACCATCCCTAAGTCATCACCATTTTTATGGGTTACAGTATAAACCATCCCCTGGTGATGGCAGGAATCCTCCCCACGGCCCAGTTGCATTAAGGGATGCGTTGGTTCCGGCGGCGCAGCCAAATCATTGATCCTGACCTGGAGGTGCCAACAATTGGATGCATTTGGGTAAAATCCAATGGTAAAATAGCTAAAGTATGCTAACGTCATATACAACACCATGGCAAATATATTAGGTCAATGAAGTGGGTAAATCCACTGTGTTGTCTATAAGTCCTACTAAAACCATAGAACATTTAACACAGTGAAAGCAATACAAGTTGAGTAATGGTGAACATATGTGAACATAAGATGAAATTAAGGATAAGTGATTAAACAGAATGGACGAACGGAGATACGCGCGGCAAATTGGAGAGAATGAAGAGATACTGCAAATCGAAGAACAACATCCTCATAGATAGAAGACATTTGTATCGGAAACCTGACCAAAGCGGACAGTCAGATTGGAGTTTCAGAGATAACTGACAAATTGGCAATAACAGTTATTAAAACGATAGCACCAACAAAAACGAACATGCAATGAAAGAAACCAACATGTAAATGGAATCGCAGGAGGAGGTATCTAATTACGTGTGATTCATGGCATCTGTGATGTTTGCAAGAAGGAATAGAATTGAACAGATTTCCAGAGAGTTCACTCTTTTTACACGGCAAAAAAGTGAGTTGTCACCTCAATGGCAATGGACCGTTGCACAATTTGACAATCCAAGGGTTCGAAGATGTCCGACATTGTGGGATGTCTGCTGTTTCTCCATTGTTGATGGCTAAATTTCATTGCATCCCATTGCTATCCGAAGTCGTTGAACACCCTTCATATGTAAAATTGTATAGGTTTTGACCTATCCCGATGTCAAAAAAAACTTCAAAAATTACCTGCGGGTGATTTCCCCGTTCATCCAATGGTTACCCTCTCTGCTACTGCTAGTCAACTATGGCAGTGGCAAATCCACTATTTATAGACGTTTTTCCCTTTAAACCATCCAATTGATCCAATTGGATGGTTATATATTCCCCTTATGGTTGGTATCATCCGCATTTCGGCTGGTTGAAATATCATGAATTTTCTCTTTAATTGACATGGTTGATAGATTCTGATAGATCTCCCATACCTGTATATCCCAAATATATCAACCATTGTATCCCATTCTATCCCCATTATACCATCATTTTGACCGATTAGATCGCCATTCTTCATGCTTCCAACTGGTGGTTCATTCCACTAATATGTCGATGAGCTCACCGATAAGTGGATGAAGAACTATTCTTATTCCACAAGAACAAAACATATCTACTTGGGATCAGAAGGATTAGCCACCAGTGTCCACGACACCTAAGCAATTCATCTACTTATTGAGGGGGCCAACTTTTGCTTCTCGGTAAAATTTTCGGTGTCTCATGGTATTACCAGAAAGTAAACTGGTAAATCCCGATGTGTTTCCCATTAAAAGCTCCATGAAAAGATCCGGGATTTCCCCACTATGTTTCATGACGCAACGGAGGAGATTCCGTGGATGTTCTAGTGCCCAGGGTTTTCGATGGCACCCGAGGTTTTCCTCCATGGAACCTGATGAAAATACCAGGGTTTTCCTATGGGTTTCCTGAGCCTCGAAATTTTCCCACAACCCCAAGCATGCGTTGAAGATATCCCATGTTGACAGACTACCCTTTGTGATTTTCATGAATTTTCCCTTATTTCTGGAGGTTTCCTAAAATGGGGGTACCCCTAAATCATCAAATTTAATAGGATTGTCCATATATAAATCACCCATTTTGGGGTACCCCTAAATCATGGACCCCCCCCAAATAGTCGATCCAATGGACCCCTCCATTCGTTCATATCCGTTCGCCAAGCCACAAAGGTCAGCTCGGCCACCAAGCGGTTGGTGTCGCCCGCCAGCAGAATTTCTCGCATGGCCAGGAACTGCTTGTAGGTCTGACGCACGTCAACTTTCCACCATTTTTGGTGGAGATTTGGGTAAAACTATGGAACCATTGGATTTAAACAAGAGATATTTATGGTCATTTGTAGGGACACCAGCTAAAATCGGAATTTGCACGGTTTTAGCTTTAACCAACCAGAAATGGGATACAATGGGGATAAAGCAGGGATATCGTGGCGATCAATATCACCAACAATAATAATAATAACAGTAATAATAGTAATAATAGTAATAATAATAATAATCATATATATATATGTGGTTCTGTCCAACAAGTGAGCATTTATCCCTCAAATATTGCAATTTTGACAAATCATGGGATATTAATGGGGCGCGTGTTTGTTTTTCAGACAACCCCGTTTATTTGAGCTGGAACATGTAGATTTAACATGCAAATAGCAAATAGAGGAACTTCACCAGCGAAATTGGAATGTTACCCTCAGCATGAAATCATTCAACGAGCCAAATTAATAAATTGAAGCAGCGAAGATTGTGATGTAACCAGCAAGAATAGGGATACAAGAACAAATAAACATATTACCAGCCACAGAACATCACGTTTCTACTGGTTGGGTGGACATGTTTGAGGACAAAAAGAAGTTTTTGGATCGTTTGTATGCAAATTGACCAACGTATACTTTTTGAACCTGTAGGAACAAATCCATCCCCACAGCCCTATGATAAACGCAAGCATAGCATAGCAAAACACATATCATTATTGGGGCTTTCTTAAGTCATGGGGGATCCCCAAGTCACCATGGGTTTCAAGACTAAAATGGTCTACTGACTTAAAAGATTTGGGGTACCCCCATGACTTAGGAATACTTAGCAGAATTCCATATGCGAACTCTATCTTTGTAGATTCTATGATATTCTATTCCTACCCAATCAACCCTGTAAAGCCCGCAAAACTCAAGGTACCAACTCCCCCAATGGAATCCCCAACGATGCACCTGGAAACCAAAGATTCGCTTGTGAACATCCGAGTCTTGTGCAAGGAACAGTTCCATCCTTAGGAAGGTGGACGAAACAATCACCAATCCAGATATCAAAAAGTGAGAATGTGGGTAAACCAATGATAAACCATCCCCCACATCACCATAAATAGGTATAAATAGGTGGTATGGTTACCATTCCCAAATGGGTGGTTTATGACATTGTTTCACCGACATGAGTTCAATTTTGCATACTCGTGATTAGTTAGACCTGTATCCTGCTATGAATTTTAGCACAAAACGTTACTTGCTGGTAAATTCCTCCGTTTTTAGCAAATAATGAAGCCACGAGGCTACTCGACACAGGTTTACGACGGGCACACAGCTACCGTTTTTGGGTGGCTGGTTGCCTGAAAGCCAGAATTTTGTAAAATTCCATGCTAGTCCCAAGGTGCCAACGGAGGATCAGTGTGTGGAGGAATAATCCATCATCCAAACAGATTCAAATATGACATTCGTGTATCCAAACAAAACCCCGGTTCAGTATTGGATCCGTTACCGTCCTGTAAACTAACATAGGACCCAGCAGATGTGGAAAACCCGTGGTTCCCGTTCAGAAAACTCTCTAGAAATGGTGGGTCTTCCACATTTACGTTAGTTTCCCCGATTCTTCCAGGGTATATAGAGGTTTCCTAACAAATACCCCCAGTTCTCATCCATTTCAATGAGATTTTCCTCCATTTTAGAGCCCCAAAAAAGAACAGTCTGGCAGGGCCTTTCGACCTGGGTTTCCCTGCAACACCGAAGCAGGGGCCACGTTGTAAGTACTGCTGGCCTGCCACAACAACGACACTTCGGGGACTTACCTGCGGAAGATCAAGGTAGGGTTGTGGGATGTTGTGGGACCACCTACTCTACTAAAATATACTAACACCATATAATTCATTATAACTCTAAGTGTGGTTGCACATCCAAACACGCATCTTCTGGGACGTTTCAGCAGCCGGTCGAGATCATCCGAACAATCACATGTGAAATAGGAATTCTGGCAGGTGTCTTGGAAGATCTTCTGGCCGCAATATGCTGCAATTTGAATCAGTTGCCCTGAAGTTTCGGTTGTGGCCCCCCAAACTCTAAAAACCAGGAGAAACAGATCAACGATCCAACGCAGGCGATCCGGAGCGCGTACCGTTGATGTAGCCCCAAAATGTCAAAAACCATGGCAGTTTGATAATAAAATAACTGACCAACATGAATACATACTTGTATAATTTGTGTATCATAATTGTTTATATATATATTATGAATATATATTATGATACATATTAAATATATACATATTATATGTATACATATGATATATAATCTCTTATATATTATACGATACTATAATATATAATATATTATATATTGTAATATATAATATATTATATATTACATGATATATTATTTATTACATCATATATATATATATATATATTATACATTATGTGTATATATATATATGAACTATGATTATTATCTGATATATGATGCATGTATGATATATGGTATACGAAAAATGATGAATTATATACATACATACATACATTACATTACATTACATTACATGACATTACATTACATTGCACTACATTACATTACATTACATTACATTACATTGCATTGCATTACATTACATTACATTACATACATATATATATAACAATAATAATATAGTATATATATAATATAGTTGTTATTTGCATATTCCATATTAGATATAATCTATTATATACTATATATTTATCATATTTTATCATACTTTTGTTGATGATTAAGCTATGGATTTAGGGGTGGTACCCAGCTCCCAGATCATCCAATCATCCAATCATCCAACCTGCTTTTCGCTCATCACCGACATGGACGCCATCGAACCGGCACGGCCCATGCGGGCCTTGGGGGGGTTCAACGGAGATATCTACTGTATTGGATGGATGAAACTGATGAAACATGGTGAAACTAGACTAAACTGTATTGGATGAAACATGGTGAAACGTTTTTTTGGTGAAACAAAACTGATATAGACATGACAAGACCAAGTTTTTTAACTGTGCAAATTACGATTCGTTTTCGGAGAAGTCTTTTTTCCGTTAGCGTATACCAGTCCTCGTTGCTGGATCTTCGCATCCCTGGGGAACCATGGAGATGTTCACCCTGTCCAGGAACCAGTCCCATAGCGAAAACACTGTAAGAGAAGTCACTCTTGGTGACATGGGCTAAGCTGCTAAGCTGCTGAGTAAAGCTCAAATAATATGTCTTGAACAACTTGAACATCACCTTCAATTCTAATGTTTCAGGTTGCAAAATTGATCCCTGCAGCCTTGAAAGACTCAACAGGTGAACAGGTCAAGGCAGTCTCTGGTCACGGTTTTCGGACATCACCCCCCAGACCTTCATTGGGCCAGAGCACAAACTTCAACAGGCTACCATCAAAACATATTAGTCAAAATGGTCAAACTAGCTCGACCCCCTAGACTCTAGACAGAATTTTGGAACAATAAATGTCGAATGATTTTCGACAGAAATATTGCGGTCAAATCATATCGATTACCATCCGAAAAGAATTTGCAACAACCCTATTAACAATTTGATAGACACTGTTTTACACGCTAGATCTGAATTATTTGAAGTCTGAAAGTAAACATATTAATCTATATAAAACAAACAATACATAGCACCAAGAGGATGATCAAAATCATTTCCCTACCGCGGCCATGATGTTATATCCAGACAGGACCAGCACGGCAAACAAAGGAGTTTCAACACCGATTTTCCAGGAGGCTTTCAGAATAGAGATTCAATCAACCCAATAGCACTTTTACATAGTTTTACGCAATACCCAAAATCATCATAATCATCAACTTGAAAGAGAAGTCGCAGCAACACTCTAAAAAAACTGGAGCACTTATATAAACTGGGGAATCAAATCATCAATCAATTTCATCAATTTCATCTGGGTACCCACTGGGGTCCAAGGGACTGAGACCTCTTTGATCTGCGGCCAGTCCCAGGACCAGGAGCCGTAATCATGATCCTCGCAGGGCTTGGTGGCTTTGGGTTTTGAACGTATGTGGTTTCCCTTGGGAAAATATGGGAAAATATGGTGTAACATGATCTACATATGATCCACAGATGGTGGATTGTCAACGTAGTATGTCAGAATAAACCCCAGAGTAGAGCTTTATGTTTGTGCAAATTCCTCCCACATCTGAGTTTTTGGTCCATGCAATTTCCAAAAAAGCTGAAACATCTGAAACCACATCAAAACTGTAAACCGCTTTCGGATCTATACGCATCATTTATGAGGCTGACTAAAGCCAGGTTCGCCAAACTTCCCCAGAACCGTCCCGTGATCCAACATGACGCTGCAGATGGCCAGTTGTGATGCCCACATGACGCTGAAAAGTGATGTCCCCAATTCACCCCCTTTTTCCCCAGTTCAACATCAAAAAAAAACATCATCCAGCTACTAATCCCATACAAAAAAAACATCATTCCAACAAGTGCCCCATAATTGACGAATTAAACATCATTCAGCTCAGTCTCAGCTTTTTGCACAGTAACCTGATAATTCATCCGTGGAAATTGTTTCCAGGTCCTCCTCCCAGCTGAAGATCGTCTGCCTCCTCCTTCGCTTGCTCTGTTCATCCTCCTGTGGCCCCAGATTTTGACCGATTTGATCATTGGATCATCAGCATGCAAACTGGAATTGAAGAATACAATTATATATATATATATACACAGTATATACGAGAACTGTGTATATATATACACATATATATATATATATGTATATATATATATATATATACATATATATATATGTGTGTGTGTGTCTGAAAATGGGGGATTAAGCCCAAAATTGTTGTTGCCATTGGGAACGTGATTATAGTGGATGCTCGTGAAAATTTGCAAAGTCACTAAGTCACGGTTCATATCAATATAGAAACCACATGTCTTGGACGGGTGCCTAGAAGTAGTGGAGACCACTTTTCGGAATTCGACTCCGCCCGGTCCGCCCGGCCTTGAAGTTCAAGTTGATGAAATCTGCCAACAAATTGACCTGGTGCACACAACCCACGGTGAAAAAAAAGCCAGGGTCAGATAAAAATCCTGAACGACCTGCCAGGGAAATCTGCCCACAAAAGTCGCCAAAATATATGGTCTAAAAAGAACGACAGTTTATGATGCAGTACTTTGTGATCAGTTGCAGCTTTGCTCATTGTTGGACGTTCCTGCCTAAACATCTACCTATTGTTTGCTTCATTGCTGGGTGCGTATGTATCTCAATTGCTGGTATATTCCTTCATGTCGTTTATGGCAATGCCCATGCTTCTGCCCATTATGTATATAAGAAGGCCAAAATCGTAGGCTGTACCATCTGGTTATCTAACATAGCAATGGAAAATCACCATTTTTAATAGGTAAACCTCTATAAATGTGCCATTTCCCATGGCTATGTTAAATAGCCAGAGGGTATCATGCAATGGTTTCAGTCCATTCCAACATGACGTGGGAATCGAGGTTTCTGTGTGGTACTTGTTGAAACGGCCAGAGGCAAAATCATCACCGATTTCAGTGTTGCAACTGTTATCTTTTTTTGGGCACCGTCTCTCTTGATGGCATGTTCATGTTGCTTGTATATCTTGTATCTTCCCACAATCTGTCCTTTGTCTTGTAGCTTTTCTCGGTCGAATCCTCATATCATGTTCGTTGTCAAAGTCTCCCAAAGTCTCCGCTCGTCTTGTTGCTGAAACCGAGTGAACCCCCCCATCTTAAAACCTTGTTTTGTTCGGTCCTTTCTTGCCGAAACCTCCGCATTTCTTTCATCTCAACATATTAATACGTTTTTCTCCCCGGATGGCTACTCCCCAGCCACTCTCCATTTTTAACATTTCCCACATCAGGATTAATTTTCAAAGTCATCCAACATTCACAAAAAACTGCTTCTTCTATATCCTCATTTTATATTCTCCTTTAATCTCAAAAAAAATGACAAGGCTGTCAAGATATCATGGCATCATCCACTATCATATTCATATCATATTCATATCATATTCATATCATATCATATCATGTCATATGTGATATATCCATCTGATGGTCTCCCTTCATATCCATCTCCCTCTTTTTTGGTCCCTCGGCCAGCTCCCACGGTGGCCACGGGACCAAATCATTCATCTCCTCCACGGAGTAGCGCGTCAGGCCTAAGGCCTGCACGGCGTCATGCAGACTTTGGCCGCTGACCATCTTCCTCAGTGGCCGCTGAGGTGAGAATGGATGAATGGATGATGGAAAAAAGGACCCAGGATTCCGAGGATTGGAGATTTTTCTATGTTTTTGTTCATGAGTTAAAGATTTATGAAAATTTCTGACATGTCTGGTGGATTTCACCAACAAAAAAGGACTTTTTACCAACAAACATTTTAGTTAATAGGAGATAAATCGAAGTTTTCACCAACCAAGAGACCAAGAGTGGTGACTTTCAACCAACCAAAGTCCCCACATTCAGCACCACAATGGGAGTTGATTCATGAGCCATGATGGCACAAGACCGATTATGCCATGATATGGTTACAATGAGCAAATATGCCGTGCCATTGCATCTAAGATGGTTGAACAGGATAGATGATTTGTGATCTATGTAGGCCGAAAATCGAATTCAAAAAAAACTTGGAATCGAATTTAAAAAAGGATTAAATTCGAATTTAATTCCTACGTGTCTGGTCTTCATCGACCTTAAAAAAGGATTAAATTCGAATTTAATTC